>Ga0209337_1003434_pt1 | contig 11206 bp, 19 predicted proteins | sample LinPmetageLP53_FD_184044 | JGI IMG/M metagenome (GOLD analysis project Ga0209337, IMG submission 184044) | Marine viral communities from the Pacific Ocean - LP-53 (SPAdes) (version 2) | ecosystem: Environmental > Aquatic > Marine > Oceanic | place: Pacific Ocean | collected 2010-02-08 | reverse complement strand
TATAACAGGCGAGTGCGACATAAATGCAGAGGATAAGATAATAGACATTAAAACATCCTGGAGTCTGGAGACGTTCCCACCTTCTCCTGAAGATATTAATAACAAAGATTACGAATGGCAGCTAAGAGCTTATATGTGGCTATACGATAAGCCTAAAGCAGAGTTAGCCTACTGCATGGTTAGTACTCCTGACTATCTTTTAAAAGATTGGGATAATTTAGACATTCACAAAGTAGATAGTCACGACCCATTCCTAAGAGTTACTACAATTAGTTTTGAACGCGACAGAGATAAGGAAAGGGATATAATTGATAGAGTTATCGAATGCGGTAAATTCTATATTGAGTACAGAGATTCTATTCTAAACAAACAACTAATACTAGACTAATGAGAAAGGAGGATAGATATAGACCCTACATTTATAAAGTCTATAATAGTAGGGGAAACCTTGAAGAGTATTCTAGATACTACAGAACTAAAAAAGAAGCTGTAGAGTGGTATAATACTCAGGGTAAATGGCTAGAGCAAAACTTAAACAGAAAACTAATATTAATAGACACTGATATAAACTTATTTACAAATGTACCAAGCTCATTATTTAACAGATAAAGGCATTAAAGCCTATTTAAGAACAGTAGACGAAGAAGTCTACAGAAAACACAAACAAATGTATTTAAACCACGACAAACACATAGATAATATTTGCAGAATAATATTTGCTTATTTTGACGTTCCACTAGAAACAATAAAAGAAAAAAACAGGTATGCTCAGATAATAAGAGCAAAGCAATTTACTGCTTACTTTCTAAGGCGCGAAGTTCGTAGAATAACCTTAACAGAGATAGGGCAAGTATTCGACCTAGACCATGCAACAGCTTTGCATTCTATTAGCAAGATAAAAGGATTAATAGAAGTAGACAAAGAATATAGGAATTATCACAATGAACTATGCACTAAGTTAATGGAATTATATCGATAAAATTTAGTATATTTGTAAACAATTAAAAATTAATAAACTATGGAATTAACAGAAAAAAGAAAACAAGAATTAATAGACTTAGACTTAGATGTATCTAACCTATTTAAAGGTAGTATAAAGTTAAATGCAGATACATCAGCAATGTATTTAAGGTCTTCGGGTCTTTTAGAAGATGACAGCTCAGCGCTTATAATTAGTGCGACACATGAGCAACTATCTGAGGCAATATTTTGCGCACTAGAAGACCCTATGTTTAGGGATTGTATGTATGAAGCATTATGTAACCATTTTATATTTCAAAATGATAGAACAGACTTGAATATATTTAATGAGAATATTGAACAAGGCAAAGTAGATAAGGCAATGGATGAACTACCAGTAATATAAATAAAAAACAATAAATTATGGAATTAGAAGTAAAAGGAACTATTAAAACTATTGAAGAAGTAAAAACAATAGGGAGCGGAGAAAAGATGTTTCAGAAGATGTATTATATTGTTGATACTGGAGAGCAGTATGATAATGAAATAGCTTTTGAAGTGTTTGGACAAGATAAGATAGAACAGTTTAAAAAGTATAACGTAGTAGGAGATACTGTTGCTGTAAAGTTTAATATTAAGCATAGAGAATACAATGGACAACACTACATTACGTTATCGTCTTGGAGATGCACAAAGGACGATAGTCAGACTACAGCGAAAGAAACTATACAAGCTGAGGCGCAAGACGATTTACCCTTTTAGGAAGGTAATAGATTTATTTTTAAGCAACGGATATAAAATAAAATAGCTTATATTTGTACAAGTTAAATAAATAATTACAATAGATAATATGTAGGCTGAAATGCAAAAGCAGCTACACATAAATATTAATAAGATTAAACCCTTTAATGGTTAGTAGAGTTGCATTCTCGAAAGCTGTTAAAGGGTTTTTTTATACCTAATATTATGGCAAAAGAACTACCATATTTTAAATTTAATGTTTCAGAGTGGCTACTAGGTAGAATATCTGACGAAAATTATAGAGTTCAAGGACTCTTTTTAAGTGCATGTTGCCACTACTGGCACAAAGAATGCCTCATAACTACAGTAGAACTCAATAAGAAGTTAGGCAAAACTAACACAAAACTCTTAGTAAACTCTAAATTTATTTTCGAAAGTGATGGAGATATTACTATACCTTTCTTAGATGAGCAAAGAAGTGAACTAACTGAGTTACAGCGTAAAAGAATAGAAGCAGGACGAAGGGGAGGTAAAGCAAAAGGTAAGCAAAGCTTAAGCAAAACAGAAGCAAACTGCAAGCATTTAGAAGTAGATAAGATAAAGAAAAGAAAAGATAAGATAAAAGAAGAGCTTTTTAACTCTCAAGTTTGGAAGGAAGGAATAGCTAAACTAAATAAATGTAAATTAATTGAGGTAGAAAAGTTTTTAGTTATATTTTTGGAAGGTCAAGAATTAGATGACAATTTAGACAGAGATTTACAGGAGGTTAAAAAACACTTTCGAGCGTGGTTTAAAAAACAAGACTTTAAATCTGACAAACCAAAAAGAACTATAGCACTATGAACAACTTTATCGAATGGAATACGCTTAACTTTAGAAAGGATAAAGGACAAGAAAAGATACGATGTCCTGAGTGCGATAACTCTAGAAGCGACAAAACAGACAAGAGCTTACAAATTAATCACAATGATGGTTATGGTAAATGCCACTACTGTAGTGCGCTAACTTTTAGAGATAAGAACGAATACGAGCCAAAGGTAATACTACCTAGTCAAGACTGGCAGAACTTTACTAAACTATCCGAAGGTATGGTTAAATGGGTAGAGAATGAAAGGTCAATAGGTCAACACTCACTTATTCAGTTAGGAATAACAGAGGAGAAGCAATACCAACCACAACTAAAAAAAGAATGCAGCAATATTGTATTTAATTATTTTGAAGGCGATACTGTAGTAAACAAAAAATATAGGTCAGCTCAAAAGAACTTTACACAAACAGCAGGAGGTAAAAGCATATTTTATAATATCAACTCTGTAGTAGGAGAGTCAGAGGTTTGGATAGTAGAGGGAGAGTTTGATGTTTTAGCTTTGCATCATATAGGTATAAAGTCAGCTATAAGCGTTCCTAATGGAGCAAATGATAACGATGAGTATTGGAAGAACTCAGAGAAGTATTTAAAAGATGTAAAAAAGTTTATTATAGGAGTCGATAATGACACGAAAGGAAACGAGCTAAAGGATAAAATAGCACATCGTTTAGGTAGGTGGCGCTGCGAGTTTGTAGAATGGCAAAATAAAGATGCTAACGGAGATTTACAAAAAGGAGTATTAAAACAATCTGTAGTAAATAGAAATAAGTTTCCAGTAAGTGGAACGGTTACTATTTCAGATTTAAAAAATGAGATATTTGACTTTTATAATAACGGGCTACCTGAAACAATTAAACCAAAAGCAGAATGTTTTAAAGATATAAACAGCTTTTTTAGTTTGATGCGTGGACATCTTTGTACAGTTACAGGAATACCATCACATGGCAAATCTGAATTTACAGAGTGGTATGTTATGAACTTAGTTAAAGACTTTAAAATGAAAGCTAGTTTCTTCACTCCTGAACATGCTCCATTTGCACTACATCAAACTAGGTTTATTCCTAAAGCAATGGGAAAGCCTTTTTGGAAAAGTCAAGGCGATAGGATAACTCCTGCCGACATAGAGAGGTATGTAACTTGGGCAGACCAAAAGATATATTATACTATGCCAAACTCAGGAGAGGTTGCAGACTGGACATGGATATTAGATACTTTTAAGCAGCAGATGTTTAGTTATGGAGTAGATATATTTGTAATAGATGCTTTTAACAAAGTAGTCGGAGCATCTGAAAAGAAGGATATTGACGCAGTATTAACTAGGCTTACAATGTTTGCACAAACAAACAATGTTATTATAATGTTGATAGCACACCCTACAAAGATGCGAAAGGAGGAGGATAATACTTTTAGCGTTCCTACGCTCTACGATGTTTCAGGTAGTGCAGACTTTAGAAATCAAACCCATGATGGTTATGTAATACACAGAGACTTTAACGATAACTCTGTAATGTTTCAGAACCTAAAGACTAAGTATAATTTTCAAGGCGATATTGGCAAAAGTGCTATACTAAATTATGACATACCTACAGGCAGATATTATACAGCAGGAGGTTACGTTCCTACATTTGATTTAACAAAAGATTTTGATAGTCAAGAAAAACAACTATCTTTAAAACCAAACGCAGACTTTGAGTTTATGCCCGACGAGGACGAGCTAGAAGATTGCCCATTTTAAACTACATAAAAACAAAACGACATGAAACTACTTAAACAATGCACACTCGATGGAGTAACTAGACGAAAAGACAAGAGCTTAAAAATTTCATTTATAACAAGCCTAGAGCAAAGCAGTACAGAATTAATGGAGGTCGACAAGCTACTAGACAGCTCAGGAGTATTATACTTTAAACAAAGCGAAGGACTTTCTACAGATGAAATAACTCAGATTGATAAAGTTGTACTAGACAAACCAAATGGCAGAAGCAAAAGCGAGAGGCTTAGAAATGCGCTTTATATTTTATGTAAGCAAAAGAAAGGGAGCGACCCTAAAAAGGAGGAGTTTGCAGAATGGTATAGTAATAAAATGGAGAAGTTTATTCAGCACGTAATAGGGCAACTAGATGAAGTATAATAATGATTTTAAATATGACTTAGAAGTAGGTCAAGTAGGAGAGAAGTATCTAGGCAATATATTACAGTCAAAAAAGATAGAGGTTAAAACAGATTTACAAGCTCATAAGACTGGTAACATATTTATAGAGTATTACTCAAGAGGTAAGCCTTCAGGAATATCTACAAGCGAAGCAGATTTTTATGCTTTTATATTATCAAATGAAAAGATGGTGATAGTTAAAACTACTGAGTTAAAAACTATTTGCAGGAGATACATAAACACAAAGAGAGATATTAAGGGAGGAGATTCCAACACATCAAAAGGAATACTATTACCAATTAAAGAATTATTATTTTAATGAGATGCCGTATTTGCAAAGATAAATTTGAACCTAAGTACTTTCTCCAAAAGACTTGTTTAAATGCTGCTTGTTTAATTGAGTGGAAGAACAGAATAAGAGACAAAGAGTGGAAAGCAGAAAAAAAAGTTTTAAAAGAAAAGCTAAAAACATATTCCGACCACGTTAAAGAGCTTCAGGTAATAGTAAACAAATACGTAAGGCTAAGAGATAAAGACAAAGGATGCATAAGTTGTGGAACTCCGCTGACTGGAAAGTATGACGCAGGACATTATTATTCTTGTGGCTCTTATCCTGAGCTAAGATTTAACGAGGACAATATACATGGACAATGCGTTCATTGTAACCAATGGAAACATGGTAACTTAATAGAATATACAAAGAGGTTGCCTTTAAGAATAGGAGAGGTAAAATTTCATAGCTTAGAGGTTAAGGCACATATACAACAAAAGTATTCTATTCCTGAACTGATAGAAATGAAAGTAATTTATAAGGATAAAATTAAAAAGCTATAAAAAAATTAGGTAGAGTAAAATATTCTATTTAAAATTGCAGACATAAACTAAAATTAAAAACTATGAACGAAAAACCAAACATTAAAAGAGTTTATCACCCATATACATTATGGGAAGATTATAAGCATGGGTTCTATGATAACTGCACAGGGTCAGATAAAGATGCTATGTTACTTAAATCTATAGAAATGTTTAATGATGAGATATTAACTAAAAAGTATATGAATAAAGTTATTGAAACTTGGAAATATTCATGCGAACAAAACTTAACTAATCCATCTATGAATAAGATAGCTTATATAGGTCAAGGAGCTTGCTGCTTGTATGCAAGAGTTCCTTCAACTGTTACAATGGAGGCATGGAGTCATTTAACTGACGAAGTTAAAGAAAGGTCAAATAACATAGCTAAAAATGTTATAGATAACTGGAATAATAACAATAAAAAAATACAGCTATGCCTAAATATTATATAGATAAAACAGTTCTTGAAGCAGCTAAGGACAGGATTAAATACACTTTTGATAATTTTAAAAAAATATACGTTTCTTTTAGCGCAGGTAAAGACTCTACAGTTATGTTACACTTAGCAATGGATGAGGCAAAAAAAAGAAATCAAAAGATTGCTGTAATGATTGTTGATTTAGAAGGTCAATACAAACTAACTATAGAACACATAAAAGAATGCATAAAAGAATATGAAGATTTAATAGATTTATATTGGATATGTTTACCGATTCATTTAAGAAATGCAGTTTCAGTATATGAGCCATTTTGGATGTGTTGGGATAAAGAAAAGAAAAAGGACTGGATAAGACCTTTGCCTGATAACTCTATAAGTGATGAAAATTACTTTCCATTTTTTACTAGAGGAATGGAGTTTGAGGAGTTTGTTCCTGAATTTGGAGAGTGGTATTCTCAAGGAGAATTAACAGCTTGTTTAGTTGGTATAAGAACAGATGAAAGTTTAAATAGATACAGAACAATAGCTAGTGATTCTAAAATAACCTATGATTCAAAACAGTACACAACTAAGGTAACTGATAATGTATTTAATGTTTATCCTGTTTACGATTGGAGAACAGAAGATATTTGGATATATCATGCAAAAAATCCTAAAAAGAGGTATAATGAACTTTATGAACTTATGCATAAAGCAGGATTAGGAATACATCAACAAAGAATTTGCCAACCATACGGAGATGACCAAAGAAGGGGTTTATGGTTATTTCATTTAATAGAGCCTGAAACATGGGCAAAAGTTGTTGCAAGAGTTAATGGAGCTAATTCAGGAGCTTTATACATAAATGAAAGCGGTTCAATAACTGGGTATAATAAAATAACAAAACCCAATAACCATACATGGGAATCTTTTAGTATGCTTTTTTTAAATAGTATACCTGATGTAACTAAAGAACATTTTTTAAATAAAATATATACATTTATAAAGTGGTGGGAAAACAGAGGGTATGCTTTAGGTATACCTGATGAAGCTCCTTACTTATTGGAGGGTAAAAAGTTAGTTCCTTCTTGGAGGCGAATATGTAAATCTTTATTAAGAAATGATTTTTGGTGTAAAGGATTAGGTTTTACTCAGCACAAAACAGCAGCATATAAAAAGTATTTAGAACTAAAGAAAAAACAAAGAACAGAAGATAAATTTTTAAACGCAAAAAACTAAGATTATGAAATTAACAGAATTAGAAGAAAAGATTTTAAGTAATGCTCAAAACGATATTAGAGCGTTAAGATATTCGTCATTAGACAATAAAGTTCATATAATAAATGAGTTAAAAAAGATGCTACATAACGAAAGTCCATTTAATACAGAGCCAGTAGATTGTGTTCTTTGGGTAAAGAATGATACTGTACACGCAAACGACTATAACCCTAATAGTGTAGCTCCTCCCGAAATGGAGTTATTAAGATTATCTATAGCGAGTGATGGCTATACGCAGCCAATAGTAAGTATGAAAGATGGAGAAGATACAAGAGAGGTTATTGATGGTTTTCACAGAAATAGAGTAGGTAAAGAATGTGAAGATATTCAAAAAAGAGTACATGGATATTTACCTGTAGTTACAATAAGAGAAAGTCAAAAAGGACTTAACGATAGGGTAGCATCTACAATAAGACATAACAGAGCTAGAGGTAAGCATGGAGTTGAAAGCATGAGTGATATTGTAGTTGACCTTAAAAAAAGAAACTGGTCTGATAAAAAAATATCTAAAGAATTAGGAATGGATGCTGACGAAGTTTTAAGATTAGCTCAAATATCGGGTTTAACAGAATTATTTGCAGATAAGGAGTTTTCAAAAGCATGGGAAACTGAGCCAATGACAAAAGTATCTTAATGCAATCTAAGAAGCATAGCATAATAGAGAGCGTAGCTAATACCGTAATAGGGTTAGTTACCTCTTTTATTATTCAAATAATAATATACCCTTTGTTAGACATTCCAGTAACCATATCGCAAAATGTAATAATTACTTTTGTTTTTTTTATCGCTAGTGTATTAAGGGGTTATTTAGTTAGGAGATATTTTAATAAAAAACAATTAGCCTAAAGAAACCTAAATCTAGTAATTACGTTATCAAAAATATTAAACAAAAAAAATTACTATATTTACAGACGTGAACGAAGCATTCATAAAAGAAAAGAGGCAAGTTATTGAAACAGCTTGTAAGAATATTTGTAAGCATTCTGACATCTGGAAAGACTTAGCGCAGGAGGTAAACATATATTTTTTAACGAATGAGCTACCTAGTAACTTGAATAAAATAGATGGCTTTATTTTCGTTGTAGCTTATAAGATGTTTCATTTGTCGGGTTCTGAGTTTAACCGTTTGCACTTTGACAATGTTTTACAAGAATCTACAGAACTTGACTATCTAAAATTAAAAGATATTCCGTATATTAGTAACAATGTTTATAAGGAGTACCTAGAGCAAGTTAAACAACTGGATGAAATGGAGCGAATATGGGTCGAAGAGATAGTAAAAAGAAACCTAAGTATAAAACTATTCAGCGACCATACAGGAATACACAGAGCAACAGCTAAGGAACGAATGGAAAGTATATATAATAAATTAAGAAAACAAAACAAATGAACATTATAATAATATCAATACTCGCAGTACTAGCATGGACTAGCCTTTTTAAGCAAACCTTTACAACTAAGGAGGGGTTTAAATATGTTTACGAACCGATAAGTAAAATACTTTACACTTTAGACTTTAAACCTTTAAACTGTTCTTATTGTCTTAGCTTTTGGATAGGGTTAGCCTTGTCTATTGCTTTTATGGACTTGTCTTACATGGTTATATTTTTATACTTTGAAATTAACAGGTAATGAACTACAGAGAACTTAAATGGGGAGCTTTGAAAAGCTATGCAACTAAGCTAGGAATAAACACCAAAGGAATGACTAAGGTAGCTTTATTAGAGTGCCTAGCTGCTATGCCTGAGAAAGCGCACGAAGTAGAAGAGTTAACACCGTTTACAGGGATAAAACAAGAGCACCCTTTGTTTAACGAGGTAGAACCTTACTTGCCTTATTTGAAAGCGTATAAAAAGTTGAATGCAATTAGTAGAGAACCTAAAGTTAACGAAGCAATAGCTACTTTGTTTTTAAAATATATTGAGCAAGACAAAAATGTAAGAATAAACTTAGGTTGTGGAATATGCAAGCAGAGATATTATCAAAGAATGATTGCAGGGTATAACAGATTGGCGGAGGAGTATGGAGGAGAACGTATATAGCTACTGCCTAGAAGTACATGAGGATGGACAGCTATACATGGTAACTGAATACATGAACGGTTATATAACTATTTGGGCAGCTAATGCCACAATAGAAACAGAAGGAGAAGTATATTTTATAAATTTGTATGAAGATTAAAAAGAAACACTATAAAGCTCTACAGTACGCCTCGCTTATTCAGAGGTGGAAATACTTACCCTCTAACTTTATTTTTGAAGTAGTGCAAAATAGCGAGGTAAAAGAAGGAATGTTAAACAGAAATAGAATAGAGAGGAATGATAAAAGAATTTGAAGAAATGGACTGGAGCAAAAATTACACATACAAGGATAAAAAGATATACATAAGTCACGAAACTAAGAAGTATATACTATGCTCATTCTACGAGAATGGCAAGGGAACTTTTAAACTAGAAAAGACTGAGTTCTATGGATAAGGAGCTAACACCTAAAGAGCAGAAGTTTGCAGAGCTATGTGTAACACTAGGTAACCAAACAGAAGCGTATAGGCAGGCTTTTGAACCTACTAAAAAGGATGCTGAATGGTTAAGAATTAACGCTTCACAGTTAGCAAACCAAACTAACATCGCACTAACGATTCAAAAACTAAAAGGCGAGCTATCAGAAACGCATGGAATAGACAGGGCTTTTATCTTACAAGGCTATTTGCAAATCATTTCAGATGCAGACTATACATTCCAGTTAGGAGCAGATAACACACTAACCAAAGAAGATAAACAAGCCTTTTATAGAATAATGAACCAAACCAAAAACACCGATAAAATAAGAGCCTTAGAAGCTATCTCCAAAATGATGGGATTGAACGAGCCTGAAGTGATAGAGCATAAGCATACTGTAAAAACTTACAAGACAAACTGGGGATAATTGGAGGAGGTAGACTTATATAGACCACACCCAAAACAAAGGGAAATACATAAGGCACTAGACACAGATATAAAGTATTGTATTGTTTCTATTGGTAGGCAATTTGGGAAGTCTACACTAGGAGAAAATCAATCTATAAAATGGGCGCTAGAGAATAGCCAATGGAAAATAGGTTGGGTAAGCCCAATATACAAACAAGCAAAGAAAGTGTTTAAGGACATAGAGAAAGCTGTAATAGGTTGCCCATTTATTACCAACGTAAATAAAGGAGATTTAATACTAGAATTTACTACTGGTAGCTCTATACAGTTTTACTCAGCAGATGCTTATGATAGTATAAGAGGCGAGACCTTTGACGCTCTTATTTGCGATGAGTTTGCTTTCTTTAAACCTGAAGCATGGAATGAAGTGCTAAAAGCTACTGTATTAGTCAGAGGTAAAAAGGTACTTATATTGTCAACTCCAAAGGGCAAGAATCAATTCTACAACCTATTCAATTTAGCAGAGCATAATAGCAACTATATTAGCTTCAGAGGTAGTTCATACGACAATCCATTTATAGACCCCGAAGAAATAAGAGAAGCCGAAAGGAACTTACCCGACCACGTATTTAAACAAGAGTATCTAGCAGAGTTTCTGGACAATGGTAGCTCAGTATTCAGAAATATACAAGAGTGCGTTAAATCGTCTGTAAACACCTCTAGCCTTTATGCAGGTATTGACTTAGGACGCTCAGATGATTATACAGTTTTAACTATTGTAGATTCAAACAATATAGAGGTATATTCTGAAAGGTGGAGGCACATGGAATGGAGTGCAATAATTAACAACATTGTAGAGCAGTTAAACAAGTACAGACCGAATACTTTAGTTGAAAGCAATGGAGCGCAGGATGCTATCTTTGAGCAGATACGTAATAAGGTAGCTTACAATAAGAACTCAATACAACCTTTCGTTACTACATCCAAATCAAAGCAGAATATAGTAGAGGATTTAATAGTAAAGTTCG
>Ga0209337_1003433_pt1 | contig 11208 bp, 16 predicted proteins | sample LinPmetageLP53_FD_184044 | JGI IMG/M metagenome (GOLD analysis project Ga0209337, IMG submission 184044) | Marine viral communities from the Pacific Ocean - LP-53 (SPAdes) (version 2) | ecosystem: Environmental > Aquatic > Marine > Oceanic | place: Pacific Ocean | collected 2010-02-08 | reverse complement strand
AACGACGTTGTGTCTTGTAAGACATTTATTACTGTAGTAGTATTTCTATTTGTAGTAGTAGACTTACTTGTTATTGTATTAAATGTAGTACTAGTTGTATACGTTGTAGTAGTGGATCTTGATTCTATTGTACTTTCACTAGTATTAAATGTAGTACTAGTTGTATATGTCGTTGTTGTATTAAATGTTGTCGTTGTACTTGTACTAGTATTAAATGCAGTACTAGTCGTATACGTTGTTGTTGTATTAAATGTTGTAGTGGTTGATCTAGAAGTTAACGTGTTCCTACTTTCTAAAGTATTTCTACTTGTTGCCCATGTGGTAGTTGTGCTTCTACTAGTAGATGTGCTTCTACTTTCTAAAGTATTCTTACTTGTAGCCCAGGTAGTTGATGTACCTATAGTAGTTGTGGTGGAAGTGTTGAATGTAGTAGTAGTGGTATATACTGTAGTTGTATTTCTACTTTCACTTGTATTTTTTGATGTTGCCCACGTAGTTGTAGTACCTATAGTAGTTGTAGTCGCGGTGTTAAACACGGTGTTTGTAGTATATGTTGTAGTTGTACTTCTACTTTCAGCTGTATTCTTACTGGTTGACCAAGTAGTGGTTGTACTTATAGTTGTTGTTGTTGAGGTGTTAAAAGTAGTTGTAGTAGCAGTACTAGTATTAAATGTTGTTGTAGTAGATTTACTTGTTGCTGTAGATTTAGTTGTATTCCATGTTGTAGTGGTTCCAAATGTTGTAGTTGTACTTCTACTTGTTGATACTACTGTTGATGTACTAAAAGCTGTTGTTGTTGAACGACTTGTCGACACAACTGTTGCAGTACTCGTGTTATACGTAGTAGTAGTATTTTTTGAAGTTAATGTAGATTTACTTGTACTTACAACAGTGTTAGTAGCTTTACTTGTACTTACAACGGTATTAGTAGATTTACTTGTTGAAGATGTTTCTGTTGTTGCTGTACTCGTGTTATAATTTGTAAGATATACTGTTAACGTATTTGTAGATGTATTATATGTTGTTGTTCTACTTGTACTTACCACTGTGGACGTTTGTATTTTTGTTGTTGTAGAAGTATTAAACGTTGTGGTAGTATTTGTGCTTGTATTGTAAGCAGTGGTAGTATTTGTACTAGTATTAAAAGTAGTGGTTGTACTATGACTTGTTGCAGATGTCTCTGTTGTGCTTCTACTAGTAGCCCAAGTGGTTGTTGTACTTTTATTAGTTGATATAACTGTAGTTGTACTTGTGTTAAATGTAGTTGTAGTATTCGTACTTGTATTAAACGTAGTTGTTGTGTCAAATGTAGTAGTTGTACTACGAGTTGTTAAAGTTGCCGTACTTGTATTGTATGTTGTAGTAGTATTCTTACTAGTACTCACAACTGTATCTGTACTAGTATTATATACTGTAGTGGTGGATTTACTAGTACTTACAACGGTGTTAGTTCCAAATGTAGTTGTTGTACTTCTAGATGTTTCTGTACTTTTACTAGTTGCCCAAGTTGTAGTAGTTGACTTACTAGTACTTACTACCGTCGATGTACTCGTATTAAACGTAGTAGTTGTATTTGTCGACGTATTAAACGTAGTACTCGTAGCGGTGGATGTATTAAAAGTAGTTGTTGTACTTTTGCTAGTGCTTACCACAGTAGCTGTTGACTTACTGGTTTCAACAACTGTGTTTGTTGATTTGCTAGTACTAACCACTGTAGACGTACTAGTGTTGTATGTAGTCGTTGTGGATTTAGTTGTATTAAATGTAGTGTTAGTACTTCTTGCTGTATTATATACTGTTTCTGTAGATTTAGTAGTTTCGTATGTTGTAGTTGTACTTTTTGATGTACTTACTACAGTTGCGGTAGCTTTACTTGTACTTATTACAGTTGTTGTACTTGTGTTAAACGTAGTGGTAGTTGCCGTACTAGTATTAAAAGTAGTGGTAGTCGACTTACTTGTTTCATATGTCGTAGTAGTAGATTTACTTGTACTCCATGTGGTAGTAGTTGATTTGTTTGTACTAACCACAGTACTTGTACTCGTGTTGTATGTTGTAGTGGTAGCAGTTTGTGTATTATAAGTCGTTGTTGTTGACTTACTAGTATTGTATGTAGTAGTAGTACTTTTGCTAGTTGAAACAACCGTAGCTGTTGCTTTACTAGTACTTACTACTGTTGCAGTTGCTTTGCTAGTACTTACTACCGTTGAAGTACTTGTGTTATACGTCGTAGTAGTTGCAGTTGATGTATTGAATGTTGTAGTGGTTGCAGTAGACGTGTTGAATGTTGTAGTCGTACTTTTACTAGTCTCATACGTAGTTGTTGTACTTTTAGATGTAGATACTACTGTAGCTGTTGCTTTACTAGTAGCCCAAGTAGTTGTTGTAGCTGTATTAAACGTAGTTGTCGTATTGGTAGTAGTATTAAAAGCTGTTGTAGTATTTTTACTAGTCTCATAAGTAGTTGTAGTGCTTTTATTAGTCGACCACGTTGTTGCTGTACTTTTACTAGTACTTACAACAGTATTTGTACTCGTGTTATAAGTAGTGGTAGTATTTGTAGAAGTATTAAAAGTAGTTGTGGTAGATGTACTTGTGTTATAAGTTGTAGTAGTAGACTTAGTAGTAGATGATGTTTCAGTTGTAGATTTAGATGTTTCGTAAGTAGTGGTTGTACTCTTACTAGTACTTACTACAGTAGACGTGCTTGTGTTAAATGTTGTAGTTGTATTGGTGGACGTGTTAAAAGTAGTTGTGGTATTGGTTGATGTATTAAATGTAGTGGTAGTAGATTTACTTGTATTATAAGTTGTTGTTGTACTTTTATTAGTAGACCACGTTGTTGTAAACGCAGTGGTTGTTGCTGTTTGAGTATTGTATGTAGTAGTTGTGGCAGTACTTGTGTTATAAGTAGTGGTGGTAGATTTACTTGTCTCAACAACTGTGTTTGTAGATTTACTTGTTGTTGTACTAGTATTGAACGTAGTTGTTGTCGATTTACTAGTCTCTACTACTGTACTAGTTGATTTATTTGTTTCTACAACAGTATTAGTTGATTTGCTAGTACTCCACGTTGTTGTATATGCAGTTGTAGTATTAGTACTTGTATTGTATGTCGTGGTAGTAGATTTACTAGTAGATACCACCGTAGTTGTAGAAGTGGAAGTGTTGAATGTAGTAGTGGTAGATTTACTCGTTTCTACAACAGTATTAGTGTTTTTGTTAGTTATTGAACTAGTTTGAAATATCGTTGTTTTACTTGTGTTCCAAGTGGTTGTGTATGTTGTATTGGTTGCTGTACTTGTATTAAAAGTAGTTGTAGTACTTTTATTTGTGCTCCAAGTAGTATTTGTTGATTTAGTAGTTACAGTACTTGTATTAAAAGTTGTAGTTGTTGCTGTAGACGTATTAAATGTAGTTGTTGTACTTGTTGACGTATTATACGTGGTAGTAGTAGATTTACTGGTACTTATAACGGTATTTGTAGATTTACTAGTTACTGTACTAGTATTATATGTAGTCGTTGTGCTTGTTGATGTATTGTATACCGTGCTAGTTGACTTACTAGTCTCGTATGTTGTAGTTGTTGCTTTTGATGTAGAAACTACTGTATTAGTACTCTTAGTTGTAACTGTACTAGTATTGTAAGTTGTAGTAGTAGCTGTACTTGTGTTAAATGTAGTAGTTGTTGACTTACTCGTAGATACTGTAGTATTTGTAGCTTTTTCAGTTGTAGTACTCGTATTATACGCAGTAGCCGTCGTTGTTGACGTATTATAAGTTGTTGTAGTTGATTTTGATGTACTCCATGAAGTTGAAGTACTTGTAGAGGTATTATATGTAGTGGTAGTAGATTTACTAGTAGCCCAAGTAGTAGATGTACTCTTAGTCGTCGAAGTTGCCTTCGTTGTACCAGTAATCCAAAAGTCCTTCTTGAAGAAGCCTAACCATTTTGCCATAATCCATATTTTTTAAGAGAAGTCACCAATATAATTTACAAGTATTGAATCAACGGTTAAAACAATATATGAAATTATTGCAATTTTATTTGCTGTTAAATCAAAGTTAATAGTAGCACCAGATGGAGTTTTAAATTTAGAAGCTAACTCAGTAAACGCTAACGAGTCAACAGTTGCTGGATTAGTTATTATTATATTACCAGATTGCCCTATGTTGTCAACTGATATAGTTACATCAATAACATTTGCTCCGTTAGCAGCAGCTACTTGAAAATTATCATTTAAATCTAAATTACATGTATGCGTTGTTGTACCAGCATGTGTAGAACTAGTTACCGGGAGAAGAGTTTGCGACTCTATATGATTTTTAATACTTTGTACTGTATAGTTTCGTGTTGCACCAGATGAATCAGTACCAAGCAGTTTATCTGCATTTGTTACATTTGAATCTTGTACATAATTAGAAATTTTAGGCATAACTTTTATTTTTTAATTTGTCTATATTTTTCAACGCTTCGTCCACCGAAATAAGCACCAATAGTAGTCATAAGTACTAATTGTAAAAGATCTGTCCATTTATCTTCAACATTAAAATGTATTGATCCACTATCAATAAATACCATGAGCACGGTCGCCACGATTAAGAATATTAATACAAGGGGGCGAACTGAACGCGTCAACCAGTTGCCGTGCTCTAAATCTGCTTTCCACCTTTCGGTAACATTCTTTTGCATAGCCGCTTCTGCATTTATAAATATTTCAGTAAGCTCTTTTTCAAACTCTGCTTTCTCGTCTTTAGTGCGTACGAATCTATCGACTACGCCACTAATTTTATCTACAATGCCACCACCGGCATTACCGAATAATTTTGCTAATAACTTGCTCATATCTTAAGCTTTTGACCAGTATCCGTATTCTACTGTTGCAGTACTTGATTCTGAGAATAATTTTAATCCTAAGTCAGGGTATAAAGTAAAAAAGTTAACTTCACCCGGTGCTAAAATACCAAATGTTACTCCACCAGCTGTTTTTACTACTACACTAATTGACGCATGGGTGTTCTTAATGTAAACATATGTTCTAACAGCTTGGCTAGTTCCAAATATCTCTGTACCACCAGTTGTTAATGTTTTTGTAGACAAGCTAGAAGGTGAACCGACGGTTAAAGCTGGTCCTTCTGATAAACTTAAAGCATCAGACGTTACGTCTGCACTTATTAATTTTATTGTTGCTGTTAATGTTGCCATAATTTATTTATTTATTTATTTTTTGATAAGTCTTCTATTGGACCACTATATATCGTTGAACCTTTAACGTTAGGTTTGGTGTATGGTGGTTGTGGTGATTGAAGTGTTTTAAACGTACCTTCACTGAATTGTTCTTTACGTTGTCCAACAACTCCATCTTCTTCGGGTTTAAACCCTTTTGTCATTAAGTTATCTGGAATTAATTTGTTGTGCGGGAAATTGCGCATAATTGTGTATTTTAATTTTTAACGATCATTATCTTTAATCATATCATTAATAGATTTATTATAAACCTTATCTGTATATGATTTGTTATTATAAAATATACTTCTTTCACTTGTTGGTAAATCTTCTTCACCTAGTAAAATTCTATATATTCTACTTATTAGCTGGGAGCATTTAAATGATGTCTTAAAAATACTATATTTAATTGAAGTTCTGTTGCGGTGTCTCCATGTTTCTATCCAACCTTGTCTCCTTAGTCGTTCCCATCGGTTTTTATCCCATGAATATGTGTACACACCGTCTATAAAATCTTTTCTTGTAAATCTTTCCTTACAGTCTAAATATATTAAAAGTTCTAAATCTGCATCTTTTAAATCATAAGTTTTACAAGCCCACTTTCTAGTGAGCCTGTAATACTTAAGAATTTGCATTTCGCGTATATCCGCAGAACTTAATCGCATTTAACTATTAGTTATCTGGATTAGTATCAGCATCAGCGGTTGATATGATACAAGCAGTAACGTTTGAATCAACGTATACACTATTATCATCATCTGCCACAACTAGCAATGCTGCACCGTAAGGATCAGCAATAGCTTTAGCTATACTTGTAACGACTGTTTTAAATGCTCCAGAAGCGTAAGTTAACTCAACGTAATTCTTTGTAGAATCAGCGTCAGTTCCTTCAAGTAACCTTGGATTTTTAAAATACACATTACATGTAGTAGCTGCAGTTGCGTTGATAGACATAAGATCACCAGCTGGGACAACAATGTTATCCGCAGCAGCATCTACGCCACCACCACTTGCGAAGTAAAGATGTTTTACTTTTGCCATGTTTTTAGATTTTTAAGGGTTAAACAATAATTTCAGCACGACTATATTAAATTGCAATTGATTAACTATTCAACGATTACTACATCTCCGTGCTTTATTACAAGATAGTAGTTATCATTGAATTCGATCCCGTGACCAGCATGTTTATCAAACCATACAATATCATTTTCTTTGATACCAGTAATCTGATCCCCAATGCTTTCCACTCGACCTTTTACAAACCTTACATCTTCATTTTGTGTTTCTGTTAAAACAAATCCACTTTCAGACGTAGGCTTTTCTTTAATTTTTTCTACGATTATATAATAATTAACTGCTTTCATCTATGACTCTTACGTTATTTATTACACAATCTGCTGAAATTATAGTAGTTACTACTGATACTGCATTTCGCAGCGCCGATTTTGTAACCAAAACCGGATCAATAATCCCAGCTTTTACCATATTTACTTCTTCACCGTTTGTAACATCTATACCATAACCAGGTTTATCAGGATTATATCTTTTTAAACCTGCATTATCTAATATAGTACAATACGGTGATAGTATTGCTTTGGTTAATATTTCTTCTCCGATGTTATCTGTACTAATACTTTCAGCTGCATTTAATAAAGCAACGCCGCCACCTGGCACGATACCTTCTTGTAAAGCAGCTTTTGTAGCATAAACAGCATCTTCAACCCTATCTTTCTTTTCTTTATATTCAACTTGTGAATCAGCGCCAACGTATATGACACCAACACTACCAGCTAATATAGCTAGTCTTTGTTCTAGCTTTTTTCTTATATAAGGATTTTTATCCTCTTTCTTAATTAATCTCTTAACATGTGCTATCCTCTCTTTAAGTTCAGCACCTGTTTTATTTACAGTGAATATTGTATTTTTATCATCAGTCCTTACTTTTGTAACTGTTCCTAAACAATCAGGCTTAATTAAATCAAAATCATCACCGAGTTCTTCGTTAATTACTTTTGCGCCAGTTACAACAGCTAGATCAGCCACTGTATCTTCTTTAGTAGGTCCAAATCCTGGTAAGTCAATAAAGTTGACTTTAATGTTACCTTTAACTTTATTAGCTAATAATGCAGCTTTAGGTTGTTGTTCAAGTTCACCGACTATCAATAAAGATCTATTGTGTTTAATACAATGTTCTAATACTGTTTGTATCTTCCTAACGTTTGGTATTGGTGTAGAAGATATAAGTATATATGGATTGTCTAATTCACATACACCTTTGTCTTTATCTGTTATAAGATACTTAGATTTAAGAGGTGAGTCTATTTGCACACCATCTACAACATCTATGTATGTTTCACCAGTTAAAGACTCTTCCATTAAAACCACACCATCAATACCTACTTTTTTGTAAGCATTTGATATATGTTTACCAAGTTCAGCGTCGTTGTTGCAAGATATTGTTGCAACTTGTGTTAAAAGCTTATCATCTACTTTAATAGATACCTTATCTAAGTATGTAATAACTTTATTCATACCTGATTTAATACCTGCTTTTATTTCTCTAGTAGATTTATCTATATCTTTGGTGTCATTAGCTACATTAAGCAATGAATGAGCAAGGACAGTAGCTGTTGTAGTACCATCACCTGCTTCTTTCACTGTCTTTTGAGCAGCCTCTTTTAATAAAGTAGCACCCATGTTTTCAACCGGATCAAATAAGACAACGGATTCTGCTACCGTTACACCGTCTTTTGTAATCACCGGTTTTCCTAGTGCGTCTTCGTAAATTACACATTTACCTGAGGCACCGAGTGTAGATTTAACCGCGTTGTTCAGTTTTTCTACACCTTCAATTATTTTAAATTTAGCGTCAGAGCCAAAATTAAGCGTCTTGACTAGCTGACTAGGTTGATTATATTCCATTAAATTAAATTTTTATATTGTTATTTAAATGTCTTTACAACTTTAGGTCCTTTAATAAACTCTAGCTTTTTAGCATAGTGTTCGATGCTACCATCTATAGCAGCTTCAGCTCCATCCATTGTTTCACGTCTTGTAACATCGTTCCATTGTTCACAGCAGCTATCTTCTTTAGAACCACATTTGCAATCATTTCCACAGTTACATTCTGCGCTTTTACATTCTGTTTGAAAGAATCCATTTGGTAATTGTACTATCCTCCAGTTTTTCTTTTCTGAAAGGTGTTTCCAAGCATTTATGGTTTCCTCGGTAATTTGCGGTTGACTACTCCACGATCTAGTCGAATAAAAATACGTCATTGTTTTGGTATTTAGGTTAATATAGAGTACATGGTTTAGCGGACTCTATTTGCGCTATTTCTTCTTCTTTTTCTTAGCTCCTTTTTTCTTTTTCTTAGGTGGTCTACCTTTTTTACTTCCGTATGTTCCTTTTCCGTATGGCATAGTATTTGTTTTTATTTTCGCTATATAAGTATTATTACATGTAATTTTGTTATTTTAAAGTATGACATTTGCCTATTATTTATTAATCCTATACTAGATATTATACTTAGTATAATATCATAAGGTAGGGAATAGTGACACTAGCCCCTTACTATAGGATCTTTACTACCTATTGTCACTGTTTTTTGAGTTAAGATGTATTGGAGTAGAGGGTTGCTCCTCCTCTCCCGCTTCAATGGCCTTTTACAAAACGCGTTATGAAAACCCCACGGCCCCCATTTTCTGACGTTTTCCCTTGAACTTTTGACCTTTTACCCTCCACTAGCTCCTACGTCCACATGTGTCCACAAGACTACTACATTATGTCCCTGATAGTACTAGTATAAATAATTTAATAATACTACTTAATACTGCTTATATGATTAAATCAATCACTTACTTTAAGAATTTTATAGCCTATGTCATCGCGACAGGTTTCATGACATTATGTCACGTCACGTAGAGCTATGTGGCCTCGTCCATGTGAAGCTCACTTACAATTATAATACAGATAGCCTCGATAGTACTACTATAAATAATTAAATAATAAATATGAATTACACTACTAATAAAGAATATAATAACTTATTAAATAAATTACCTAAAGATACTGAACTTCACCCAATGGATAAAGATTTTATAGATGAAGAATATCTATCTCCAAATTATAACTATATACTATTTGAATATACTACAGAAGACTGGAATGAATTACTCACTTCGCTTTACAATTCAAATCTAACTTATACTATAAAAACTGATTCATTCGATTTAGATTATATACTAATAAAATAAAACAAACTAAATACAGTACACTAAAGATAATAATACTAACAAAAACAAATTATAATATGCAATTTCTATAAAAAAATGTAAGAAAGAGAGAGACAGTGCGGTATACTATAGACTAAAAAAGTATCACTAAACAAATAAACTACTTTTATACAAAAGAAATACAAAGCGTAAAGATAATAATAATAAGAAAATTAAAATAAATGTTTAACTAAAATTACTAAAAACTATGAGTAACTTAATTACAAAAAGATTTGTAGTACGCAAATCTCTAATCGGAAAAAATGTACAATTTGACTTCACAAATAAAAAAGGTGACACTATTACTTACTCTCACGACAAAGTATATTCAATAATGAAAGAAACTTTAAACACTTTACCATGTTGGTTAAAATACAAAAGTTACACTGCAACTAATAATATTCCAGTAGTGTTAAGAGGTGAAGAGTTAGTTTAATAATTCTTTCAACTTTAAGTTCCACTTGTTTCTATAAGTATAAAAATGTGAATGAGTAAATGTAGTAATGGTTAACGTGAGTTCGATTCTCACACTACAACTAACAATTAAATAATAATAATATGCAACATATATTAAAGTATAATGGTGTAGAAGTCGATATGACATACGCTATAATAAAACAAATGGAAAAAGAATGGACAAGAGCAGATGTGCTTAAAGAAATTCAAAATCAAAAAGATAAAATAGATTCACTCGATAAATTTTTATTAGCAAGAGTATGAGGAAATTTACACACACAAGCAAATTTAAATTTATAGCTATGAAGCAAGAAGAAATAAGAATGGCGGAAGATGAATGGAATTCTAGATTTAATAAGAACTATTACAATACAAATACGTTAACTACTAGATAATATAATAAAGAAACGATATGAATACAATAAAATACACTAACTTTAATTCACTAAACACACCTCAATCTATTATTTTAACTATAAATAATAAACAGATTATTTTAAATAAAATAAACTACACTAAAAAATACACAAGTTATTACACTATAAAAAATGAAAACTATGCCTAAATACTACAAAGATTGTACACTAGAAGAAATGTTTAAATATCACGACCATACTTATATGATGGCGGATGACCATAGAGCATACGAAAATGGTAGATACCAAGCAGATATACTTGAAGATAAAGTAAAATCAAGCGGTGGTTGGACTAAAGAACTATGCGAGTTGTATAATAAATATGCACCAAAAGACACTAAGTTTCAAAAAGACTTTGAATGGATAAAGAAAATTAATAAATAAACACAAATATGAATTGGAAACAAGAACAGGAGGCATTAGAAAATGCTTTCGCAAAAAGGTTACTCGTTGAATATAATATCAAGGAAGTAACTACACAAAGACAAGCAAAAAATGGTACAAGAGAATTTGAATTTCCTGTAACCACTTATAGTAGTAAACATTCTTACTATGCAAAGCACGTAAGTAATTTACCAAAAGACAAACTAAGACTAGCGTGTTTTAAATCAGGTTATGTTAGAAAGCAAAATGGTACTTACTCACCTTATCAACTAAATCCTACATATAAAAGAGTAAAGAAATGGGTTTTCTTAACTGATAATAAATTAGAAACTAGAAAATACACTACAAGATCAAGAGCTAAAATCTATTCAGGAATAGCTAGATTAAATTATATGTTAGAATATTATACAAGAAACTATGCAAAATAAATTTAAAGATAAGATAGACTTCT
>Ga0209337_1003432_pt1 | contig 11214 bp, 17 predicted proteins | sample LinPmetageLP53_FD_184044 | JGI IMG/M metagenome (GOLD analysis project Ga0209337, IMG submission 184044) | Marine viral communities from the Pacific Ocean - LP-53 (SPAdes) (version 2) | ecosystem: Environmental > Aquatic > Marine > Oceanic | place: Pacific Ocean | collected 2010-02-08 | reverse complement strand
CCTTCAATACAGCAAGTTTGTACCCATCCTAGTCAGAGCAATCCAAGAACAAAACGCCTTAATTGAGGCACTAACCACACGAATCACAACCCTAGAAGGATAAATAATTATGACAGATAGAACATCAGAAGAACTAGCACAGGATTTCACGGCAATGGGACACAGCGTATCTTTGATTACGGACGTTATCGCAGGTGACGCGATGTCAGGAGAGGATGCAGTAGACCGTCAAAGCTGTGTTGACCGCAACGTAGAACATCTTGAGTTGATGAAAGCTAAGACTGACTGGGGCAGCGAGAGCATGACCGCAACAACTTCAGCTATCACAGCAGGTAAAGGCTACACCGCAAGCTAATAGGAAGCAGAATATGACAGAACTCGCCACTGAAGAAGAAGTAGTTGAGGAAGCTGAAGTAGTCGAGCTTCCAGCAAACGCCGTTCAATTAACCGAGCGTATGGATGAGCTTAGAGAAGAAATTGCTCAGATAACCAATGTGATTACCGCTAACCAGAAAGAGCTAGACACTCGGATGGCGGCATTCCACTGGTACACTCAGCAACTACAAAATGCGATAGGAGAGCCCGATGGAGAATCTCACTAGTTTTGTTTCGATTATTACTGGGATCGTCTGTTTCAGCAGCATCATTTGCAGTCTGACACCGACTCCGAAAGACGACGAACTAATAGGTCGCCTGTACAAGATTCTGGAAATAGCGGCGTTGAATGTGGGCAAAGCCAAGGAGCAGCCCAGTGTCAGCGAAGAAACCCCAAAGTAAATCGAAAGAGTCTAAGTCAACCACACCTACAGCACTGGCTTTAAAAGCGTTAGAGCAGATTGCTAGGCATGAAAAAGAATGTGGAGCAAGATGGGCTGAGTGTACTGTTGAACTTAGAGAGTTGAAAGAAGCAAGTAAGGCCCATGCTGCTCGTTGGGAAAAATTAGCATGGTTAGTCGTAGGCACAGTTCTCACCACTGCATTGGCAGGGTGGGTAACAATGATATTAAAGTGAGTTATGCCGTTACAAAAATTTATATTCAACCCTGGGATTAACAAAGAAGGTACTTCTTACACAGCTGAAGGTGGTTGGTTCGATGGTAATTTTATCCGTTTCCGACAAGGTCTCCCCGAAAAAATAGGTGGTTGGGTTAAGAACACAACAAACACTTATTTAGGTACAGGTCGAAAACTTCATGCGTGGGTTAATCTCCTGGGAACTCGGTATCTAGGTATAGGTACTCGATTAAAACTTTATATTCAGCAAGGAACCGCTTTTTATGACATAACTCCGCTTCGGTTAACTACGGCGGCGGGAGATATTGTTTTTGCAGCAACCGACGGTTCTTCTACCATTACAGCAACCGACGCGAACCACGGAGCATCTAAAGGTGACTTTGTTACGTTTAGTGGAGCAGCCAGCCTAGGTGGTTTAGTTATAGCTGCAGCTCTTAATCAAGAATATGAAGTAGCTACTATCGTTTCAGCAAGTGCTTACACGTTTATCGCAAAAGATACAGATGGAGACACTATCACTGCAAACTCTAGCGACAGTGGTAATGGTGGCAGCAGTATAGTTGGGGCTTATCAAGTCAGCATTGGGTTAGATACCTATGTCGAAGGAACTGGTTGGAGTTCTGGAACATGGGGCGATGGTACTTTTGGCTCTGTTAGTGGCTTAAGTGCGTCTAGTCAGCTAAGACTTTGGTCGATTGATAATTTTGGCGAAGATATGATTTCTTGTATTCGAGCTGGTGGAGTGTTTTATTGGGATAAAACAGATACAACGGCTGTTAGGGCTAAACCACTAGACGACGTAGCTTCGAGTAATTTACCACCAACGGTAGGACTACAGGTTCTTGTTTCAGACGTAGATAGACACGTTTTAGTGTTAGGTTCAGACCCGATTGATGCAGATGGAGTTGCGCGTACAAGTGTAGTTGACCCGTTGCTTATTGCATGGTGCGACCAAGAAAATATTCTACAGTGGGAACCTTTAGCTACTAATACAGCAGGTTCTTTAAGAGTTTCTTCAGGTTCTCAGATTGTTGGCGGGTTACGAGCGAGACAAGAAACTTTAATCTGGACAGATACTTCGTTATACAGTCTCCAATTCGTCGGGCCTCCGTTAACTTTCGGGATTAACCTAATTAACGAGGGGGTAGGGCTAATAGCCCCTAACGCCGCTATAAACTCTCCTGCTGGGGTGTTCTGGATGGATCGTAAAGGGTTTTACGTCTATAGCGGTTCGGTGCAGAACGTGCCGTGTTCTGTGCACAGCTATGTGTTTGATGATATAAATGAACAACAAAACTATCAATTTTTTGCATTTTTAAATCGTCAATTTAATGAAGTTGGTTGGTTTTATTCTTCAAGCAGTTCGACATTGCCTGATCGTTACGTTACGTTTAATTACACAGATAGTGTCTGGGCAATAGGACAATTAGCTAGAACGGCATGGATTGATGAAGGTATAGAAAATAACCCACGAGCCGCTGGAGAAGACAGCGACAGTTATTACATATATAACCATGAATTCGGAAACGATAACGATGGGTCTCCTATGACTAATGTTTATATTGAATCAGGTGATTTTGATATTGGAGAAGGAGAACAATTTCAATTTATAAAACGTATGATCCCCGACGTAAAGTTTACAGGGGACGGTGGTTCTGATCAGCAGATTAACACAGTATTGAAAACTCGTAATTATCCAGGCGATTCATTAGTTACAGATAGCACTACTTCTTTTACTTCTACTACTACTAAAATAGAAATGAGAGCAAGAGCAAGACAAGCGGTGCTTCGTTTCGAGTCAGATGACGATGCGTCATCTCAGCTAGGACTAGGTTTTAGAGTAGGAGGAACACGGTTAGAAGTAAGACCTAACGGTAGGAGATGAGCAGATTACTTAAAGGCACTTTGCCATACATTCTTAACTCTCCTTGGACAGATAGTAGGACATTTAATAGAACCGTTCGTCTTTTAGAAATAAGTTTAGGCTCGTTCGATTTTGATAACACTCCTTTTTTCACAAGGGAGGAAAGAGATGAACTAAAGTTCAACTCTGGAGCTGTTATTTGGAACACTTCTGCAAACCTTCTTCAAGTTTACGACGGAGCTACTTGGCTTAGTCTTTCTCAAGAATTGCCATATACCACGGATAGCTTAGAAGCAACAGGAGAAGTAGGTACAGTGCAGATAATAAATAAAGGTGCTATTGTGGTGAACGTACATGGCTGAGAAATTAAGTGAACATTTTACATTAACCGAGTGCTGCCGCAGTGAGACGGCTATGCGTAAGGGCATAGACAACAACGCTACGGGAGAAGAGCTAGAGAACCTGAAGCGGGTATTAGAGAATGTAATAGAACCAGTTAGGGTACATTACGGGGTTCCTTTTACGCTTAACAGCGGTTATCGTTGTCAAGAGTTAAACACAGCTATCGGCTCTAACTCAAACAGTCAGCACTGTAAAGGTCAAGCAATTGATTTTGAAATCCCTAGTATAGATAACGATGAGGTGGCTAGATGGGTAATGGATAACCTAGATTACGACCAGCTTATATTAGAGTTTTACGATGGGATAGACCCGAACAGCGGGTGGATTCATGTTTCTTATGTATCAGCCGAAGAAAATAGAAACGAATCCTTAGTCTATGATGGTAAGCATTATACACAATTTGAATGAACGGTGCTATTTTAGCATTTATGCTAATAACGGTGATAGAAGGAAATGTTGTCGAAGGGGCAGAAAATATGCTGTTCAGAGATATACACCGTTGCCAGCAATTCGCTTATTGGATCGAGCATAATTGTCGGAATGCTCGCTGCCAAGGTGGCATCAAACAACATAACATTACAGCCTACTGTAAACCAGTGATGTCTGGAGATAATCAAAAGTTTTGGGATTAACTATGACTAAGAAATTACAACAAGATTCGATTTGGGCTAAATACGACATAGACCACGATGGCACTGTGTCCGATGAAGAAATGGCTCGCGCTGAGAAGATGATTGAGCTAGAACTTAGAGAAGAAAAGCAACACTCCCAGAAGCAGATAGCGTGGGTTGCTATGCTATCTATGGTTGGTTTTGCGTTGCTCCCGTTGCTCCCATTCATTTCAGAGGCTCGACTTAGCACACTAGCCTCGCTGTCCGATATGCTTTTTCTTTCACAAGCTTCGATCATAGGTCTATATTTTGGGGCCACTGCGTACATGGCGCGTAAGTAAAATGATTTTTGAGTCGATAGCTGCTGTTACCGCTGCTATTTCTGGTATTAACAGCCTTGTGTCTGCGGTCAAAGAGGGCAACGCGAACGTAAATTCTATTTTGGACAGAATGACTGGGATCCAAGATGGGATGAATAAGTTGGAGCTTGAGAAGCGCGAAAGCGTGACTCAACCGTTGACCCCCCAAGAAGCAATGAAGCTTGCTTGGGCGCGTCAGAGTATCGACAGGTACAACGAAGAGCTTCGCATGATCTGCCACATGAGCAATGAAGGGCAGAAATTTTGGGACACGTACCAGAACGCTTTGCAAGAATCTCGGAATGCCCATGCAGCCTCAATCAAGGCCACTATTGCTAAAAAGAAAGCTCGTAAACAATTACTGCATGACATTTTTTTATATACTATTGTCGGTGTGGTAGGGCTACTGGTTGCTGGTATAGTGATAACGATGATTATTTTGGCATTTGGAGCGTAAGGATGGAAACACATTCGATACCCCCCGTAACTCAAACGACTTGGAAACAAGTGGCCGTTCAGAAATATGAAAGAATGCAGAGCGCAGCGGAAGGGGAACCTGTTAAGGAATTGATCAAGACTGTTAGCCCAACTCTTTATATCTCAAAGAATGGAAAGGTTGAGATCCAAGTTACTGGGTCAACTCAAACAATCAGTTTATTGGCATAATCATGGTAACAAAAAAGAAATCAGGTCTCTCTTTTTTAATTAGTATGCAGCTGCAATTAAAAATAAATGAGAAGAAACCAAAAAGATATATTAAGACATCGCGTAACAGGGACAAATAATGTTAGTTAAGAAAGATCCAAGGCTAGCTAGAGCAGGGGTATCTGGGTTCAACAAACCAAAGCGCACTCCTGACCACGCTAAGAAATCACACGTTGTCGTAGCCAAACAGGGCGACAAGATCAAGACAATTAGGTTTGGGGAGCAAGGGGCTATTACATCAGGTAAACCAAAAAAGGGTGAGTCAGAAACTCAAAAAGCTAAGCGTAAGAGTTTCAAGGCCCGTCATGGAAAAAACATTGCTAAAGGAAAAATGTCAGCGGCTTATTGGGCAAATAAGGAAAAATGGTAGTGTGGCAGATTAGCGCAGGATTAGGGTTAGCGTTACTGGTTCTTTCGGGCGCGTTTAAGTTGTATTACGACAAAAAAGAAGCCGAAACAGAGATGTTTCAGTTCCAGTTAGAACAGTCTATCCAGAACCAAAAAACGCTTGAAACTGCGATTGCAGAACAGAATGACACATTAGAAAGAACTATTAAGAATCATGAACTAGTTATTATTCAAGTAGAACGGATGCAACTAGAAAATATGGAAGCTCAAAACGAGGTTGAAAAGATTAGAAAAAAGTTTTCAAAGCACAATCTCAATATGCTCTCTCTAAGGAAGCCTAAACTAATAGAGAACATAGTTAACCGTGGAACGAGGGCTGTTGGAAAAGATTTTGAAAAACTTACTGACCCGAAACAGTTTAATGAAAGCGATAATAGTATTACTATTGCTGCTAATTAGTGGTTGTTCATGGTTCGGGGGTTCAAGAACCTCGTTCCCTGAAGTACAGCCAATTAAGATAGTAACCGTGGAACAGGCCGCACCGATGTATCATCCACCGTTACCAAATGCTGTAACTTTTCTTCCAGTAGAATGGAAGATACTAACTCCTGAAACAATGGAGGAGTATTTAAAAGACCTAGAAGAAGGGAACGCCCCCGCGAACGCTTGGCATTCAATTACTTCTAAAAGTTATGAAAATTTAACTAATAATATTTCGGATATAAAACGCTATATCCGGCAGACGCTTTCAATAGTAAAATATTACCGAAAGCTTGACGACAAAAAGCAAGAGGAGCAGGAAAAGGAATAATGGCTTCTATATACAGCGATGAAATGAAAGAGAAAATTTTGACAGATTTCTCTAGTAAAAATCCTAAAGTCTCTGCGTCGATTATCGAACGCTTTGGGGAGAACCCTATGCGCTCTGGGGTTGGCTCGTTAAACGTCGAACAGTATCGTGATATGGTAGATGCTCCTCTTCAAAACAATCCAATTGCAGCTAGTAACGGCACTGCATTAAATAACTATTTTGAAGATTGGTTAAGAAATAACCAAGATAATGACAAACTTAAAGAATTAATGATACAAACGTCTGAGCCTTCTGATGTAGATATTTCTGGGCTGGGGGACTATACCCCAGTCGAGAAGGAAAATGAAACAACACAGGAACCTGCGGAAAAAAAGAAAATAAGCACTAACGAAGTGGTCGGATTAGTTGCAGCTTTGTACGGGCTGTCGCAAGCAGGAAAAGACATAAAAGCTCCTGCTAAAGCTCCTAGATATAAAGCTCCTAAACCTACAGAAATAAAAGGCGTAGGTCGTATTGGGAGGGCATCTGACGGAGGAACAGTGCTTAACCGTAAACTGTTCCTTGGCGGCGGTGAAGTAGATGGAATTGGTGGGCCTAAATCAGATTTAGTTCCTATATGGGCAAGTGACCAAGAGTACGTGGTTTCTGCTAATGGAGTTAAACGAATGGGAGGGGGGGACCACTCACGTGGGATCGCTGCCCTTGATGACGTAAATAACAATGGAAGGCTTGTCTAATGGCGGCAGAATCAGCATATAGTTATCAGAGGCCCGATTCTTATCTTTATAATCTTCTCGCGGGGAAAGGAGGATTGCTTCCAGGAGTTTCTGATTATTATAGTAAACAGTTTGAAAATTTAGGAGGAGCGAATACAAGCCCTTTTACCTACACAGGTGAACGTATTGCCGATTTCTCTCCTAGAGAACGGTATGCGATGCAGCTTGCTGATCAGGGAGTTGGCTCTTATCAACCTTATTTTCAACGTGCTGCAGGATTAACTGAAGAAGGGCTTGCTACTCAAGGAGCAGGAGCTTCGGAAGCAGCAGCCGCTATGCGCCGTGCACAGGGTATGGGGGAGGATTATACCCGTTTAGGCTTAGATACGCTTAAAGAGGGCTATAGGCGCGGAGACGCCCTAACGGGAGAGTCGGCTAGGCTGTTAAGAGATACGGCTTCGGCTCAATACGACCCGTCTTCTTATACGAGCTATATGGATCCTTATGAAGATCAAGTAGTTCAACAAACAATGAAAGATATTAGAGAATCGTCTGGACAAGGTGATATAGGTAGACGCGCACAGGAAGTAGGACAAGGAGCTTTCGGTGGGGCACGCTCCAGAATAACACAAGGAGAGTCCAACAGAGCTACTGACCGTAATTTAATGGAATCAGTTTCTGGTATTCGTTCACAAGGATATCAACAAGCTCAAGGACAAGCCCAAAATGAATTTGCTCGACGGCAAGGAGCACGACAAGGAGCGGCCCAAGGTCTAGCTGGACTAGGGCAACAACGTTTTGGAATGGCCCAAGGCACTGGAGCAGGATTCGGGGCCGGTGGACAACAGATGTATGGCATGGGACAAGGCACAGGACAAGGTTTACAAGGTATTGCCGGTCAGCTAGGTGCAGCGCAAGCAGCAGGAGCAGGACAGTATCAAGGATACGGAGCAGCAATGCCTGGGATGATTGCTGGAGATGTACAGTCGCAACTAGGGATAGGCGGTATGAACCGAGCTAGAAACCAAGCTGGATTAGATCTTAATTACCAGAACTTCGTAGGCCAGTACAACTTACCTTCTCAATTGTTCCAAGGGTACGGAAACTTCCTCACAGGTGCAGGGCCACTACTAGGTGGTACAGGATACTCTGGACCGACGTCACAGACAGGCGGTGCTACTAATTATGGCACACAGGGTGGCAACCCGTACAACACTGGAAATTATTATAACTTCGGTGGGTACGGCGCATAATGGCATATCAGTTTCACCCATTAGGACCAGCAGGAGGGAAAGGTCTCCCTTCGATTCAAGTACCTAAATTACAACCAGCTGCTAAATTGCAAACTGGTACGCCAATCAGAACTAAAGAAGAACCTGATACTAAAGATCAGCTTACGGGTGCCCTATTAGGAATGGTTGCTCCCTCTTTAGGTAGACTGGGAGTACAAGGACTTGGTGCACTACTAGGTAAAGACGCACCTGATTGGTTAAAGTTAGAAAAAGAAGATGAGCGTATTGCTCAAGAACAAGCATTAGAAGACAAAAAACTAGCTGCAATGTCTGCTCCGGAACAGTACGAATATAAGAAAAGAAAACAAAGAGTAGACCAGTTTTTACCTAAGTATAAAACTCCTACGAGACCCACGGCCCTCGGTCAGTTTGTAGAAGGGCTTGGTTCTATTGCTCCTGCTTTTTTCTTAGATGAAGATGCAGCAGAGCCTTATATAAAAGGAGTACAAGCAGGTACTAAAAGACTAGGTGATTATGACGACAGTGTTCTACAAGCCGCTCTTTCTAGGATACAGGAACGAGGTAAAGTCTTAGGCGAAGACGTAGATTTAGATAGAGAAACAAAATACTCGGCTTATGCAGACCCAGAAACGAAGGAGATCGTTCAGGTAACTAGAGACGTACTTAAAAGCTCAGATGGTCAAAAACAGTGGGTTGTAAGCCAAGGTGATCCTAAAGTCGATTTTTTTATTGACTCATTAACAAAAGAAAAAATCACTGTTAAACCAGGAGAAGCCTATTCTAATAATTTAATGATGTACGACGGTCAAGACATTCCTAGTGCACAGCATGTAAACTTTATAAACACAGAAGATAAAACAGAACGTGCGTATGGCGTATTTTACCCTGAAGCACCTAAACCTGACGGAACTCGTGGGCCACTAACTATAGTCCAAGACCCTGATGGTGGACCTTCTAGAACCCTAGATCAATGGAGAATGGCTGGAAAGTCATGGATACTTGACCAGCGCGGCATAGACGACGATCCAGTTTTTAAAAGAGGAAAAGGAGAAATTGGAGAGTTGTTTGGAGATCAAGACGCTGCATTTCAAATGCTTAATGAAGTGTTAGACTCTGGCCACGTTGTTTTATCCATAGCTAAAAAAGCCGTAGATGAAGACGACCCAACTGCGTTTACAATGTTAGGTACGGCTTTTAACTCAATAGTAAACACATTTAACCAAGAAATAACTTCTGTAGAAGAAGCTGTTAAAGATTTTTATGGTAAAGACGCTGGGGTTATAGACCTTATTACAGCGCAAGCAGCAAATGCAACCACACAAGGCCAAGCCTCTGGTAATGTTTTAAGTGTGTTTGCAGCAGCTCAAAACCACCGAAACGCTTATGAAAACTGGGCAGGAAAAACTCGTAATGCAAATCAAAAACAAGCTGATCAGCAGTTAATAGATGCTTTAGATCGTTTACAAGGAGGTACTTCTGGTCAAGTTTTTAACAGCCGTACTGGGGATGCTTTTAGTTTTGGAAATAAAACCGCTATTAGAGATAATGTGGTAGAACGGGGTCGTCTGATTGCTGCTCAAATTCGATTAGCTTATTCTGCTGCTGCTGCTTCTGGTCAAACTGGTAAAACTTTATCGGATAAAGACGTAGCTAATTTCTTAGAACAAGTTGGTTATGGCTCAGGAGAGCCAATGGACGTAGGTACACGAACCGCAGAGTTTATAGCTACTCGAATGAGACAGTTTGATACAGCAAATCCAACTTTTAGTAATTTAACCACACTTTCTAGGTCAAACACACCTAACGCTGTTAAAACTTTAAATGAAGATATTTCTAATTTATTTAAATTGGATGGTTCTAAGTTAAAACAGTTAGTGGAAAAAGATAAAGACGGTAATTTTGTTTTAGATAACGAAAAAGCAGATGCACTTAGAGCTGAAATTAGACGAGAAATTGCATTAAACAGCAATGGAAGGGCTACTCCGTTTTTTGGAATGGATCCGGTAACAAGACGATTTAAATACTTAGGTTATCAAAAACAATTTAAAAACAGAGCGGCTATTGATCCTATAGTTAGAAAATATCTTGAGCCTAATGGATATTTTGATACTTTCAATATAGACCAAGACACGCTCATCTGGAACCAACTAACTCCAACAGAAAAAGCACAACGGGACGCAGAAGCTATAGACACTAGCGGAGCAAGAGCACTACCTTAATTATGGCACAAGCACCTCAAACACTACCGCAAGCAACCTCATTAAAAACATCTGAAGATGGGTTGTTTTATGTAAGCCCTATCTATGAAGCATTTCTTAAAGAAAGAGGTCCTGCTTACGCTAAACCTCACGCATTAGAAAACTCTTTAGATACATATGGTAAATACAACAAATTAGACGTTATTAGAACAGCCCCCTACGAAACAGATGTGGCATTTGAACCAACTACTGCTGACGGTAAATCTTTGGGTATGTTTTTTCCTAATGCAGAAGAACGCTTTAAACAACTAGATTTTTTAGACAATGTACTAGATCTTTCTAATCCTGAAATGGATGAGTATCGTAAAAAATTAGAAAAAGCAGACTATACGAGACAAGAACTAGAGTCTTTACATAACCGTGAGCAATATAACCAATTTCTGCAGTATCTAAAAAACACTAGCGATTTAGAGGGAATACCATACACGCCAAGGGTAAGAGAAAAAGAACCCCCAACTGCTCCTTTTTTACCAATACGCATGGCTCTCGAACAAGGAAAAGAATTTTTATTCAATATGAATGAAGATCAAAGATCGCAAGCTGCGGGGCGTGCCGCTGATCCAGATGTAAATTATATATCTCTTGTTAAAGATAGTGATTTAAAAGTTGAGGATTTAGATGCTTATACAGACCTAATTAGAGGCCGTCAACTAGGCTCTCGTGAACCAGACGTAATCGAAATGGAAGATGCAATTCACCGTTTCGACCCCACCGCTAAGATTTCTCCAATGGATTTTAAAAATCCGAACGATGGTCAATTTGTAATAAAAAGTGAGTTATTAACAGGGGGAAAACCCGTTCCTTTTGGAAATATTCAACCTACAGAAGACCCTGAGTCTATGTGGGCTGAAACTAAAATTGTATTAGGACAAG
>Ga0209337_1003431_pt1 | contig 11214 bp, 23 predicted proteins | sample LinPmetageLP53_FD_184044 | JGI IMG/M metagenome (GOLD analysis project Ga0209337, IMG submission 184044) | Marine viral communities from the Pacific Ocean - LP-53 (SPAdes) (version 2) | ecosystem: Environmental > Aquatic > Marine > Oceanic | place: Pacific Ocean | collected 2010-02-08 | reverse complement strand
AACACTATTAGTAATAAATATGGTAAAAGACATAAAAAACACAGAAACAATAAGAAATTTTGAAGGGTTCAAATCACACGCATATCAAGATGCAGCAGGGGTTTGGACTATCGGTTACGGACATACCAAAAATGTTCAACCAACAGATATTATATCAGCTGCTCAAGGCTACAGAATGCTCAGAAAAGAATTAGTAGAGTATGAAAACTATGTAAAGAGCTATGTAACTGTCCCACTATATCAGCATCAGTTTGATGCTTTAGTATCATGGACATACAACCTCGGACCAACCAATCTAAAGAACTCAGGTATGTTGAAAGTTCTAAATCAAGGTAGGTATGACCTAGTTCCAGATGAAATGAGAAGATGGAATAAAGCAAATGGTATTGTCTTAGATGGTTTAATAAAGCGTAGAGAAGCAGAGGCTCAGCTATTTGCAGGAGAAAGTAATGGGACTATTTGAACTATTCTTTCTAGCATATGCAATAGTGCCAATATGGGCATTATTTGCAATAATAACAAAGTGGTAAATAAATGATATTTAAGTATAAAGGTCAAGAGATGGAAGTTCCAGATAACTTCATAGTAATGTGTGGTCAACACGCAGAAGAAAGAGGCATGACCTTAGAAGAATATATAGCGGAAGCTTTTACAATGTTGAAAAACTCAGAAGAACATGACACAGGAACAGCTCCACCAATTTCAAAAGATAATGCAGAGAGAGGCTCATGGTGAAGAAACCTAACACATACCCTCCTCATGTTTTAGAAATACCTATACCTGCAGAACCTCTAGAGAATAGTGAAAAACTTATAGTCTTAGATCCCAGCATTATATTTGATGGAAAAGAGAAAAAGTCTTTATGGTATAGAATAATGCACAAAAAGTTTCATATTGGATGGGTATTTCTTATATTAGGTATAGGAATGGTAACCTCTGTAACATTATTAATTAAAATAGCAACATGAAAAAACAAGTTTACAAGATAGAAATTATATGTGAGTGGGATAATGAAGAAAAGCTCACTTTAGGGCGTATTATGGCAAAGGGCAAAGAACCTTATTCAATAGAAATAGAACCGATAGATTTAGAAGATCCTAAGTATAAATTTATATTGGATATGAAAAGTCATTTATGACAAAGTAGCTCGACAGAGCTGTTCGGGAGAACAAAAATGGCACAACCTAGTGAACAATTCGCTGGAGACATGAGTCGCAATGAAGTTGAGATAGACCTTAACAAATTTATGGCTATGGTTTCCGAGATTGGCGAATTAAAATCAAAAATAATGGAAATGGAAATGGCTTTAGAACCAGAAAATCCTTGGCAAAAGGCAATATGGTTTTCTAACATGATAGACTCTTGGAGAATTTTTCCAAGAATGTTCTTATCAGTATATATGTATTTATTATATTACTGTACCTTCTGGTTCATGGACCTAGACGTTCCCACATTAGAACAATCAGGGCTGATTTCAATAGTAGTAGGAGCAGGCGCAGCTTGGTTCGGACTCTATGCAGGAACAGCAAAAGATAAAATTAACAGTAAGTAAGGAAACTAAAAATGAAAGATCAACTAATAAAAATAATTTCTCATTCTATGGGCATAGATTCAATGGATATAGATATGAAAAGTAATTTTATGAATGACTTGGGAGCAGACTCCCTAGATACAGTAGAACTTGTTCTAGAGCTTGAAGATGCATTTGGTATAGAGATACCAGATGATATTGCGACAGAACTACATACAGTAGCTGACGTCTATAATTATTTAGATAATAATGTAGATGATTCAGTCATACGATAATACGCTACCAGAAGATTTAAGATCTGATCTATACTTAATGGCTATCACAGCCGAGTATGGGATAGGTTGGGACGACAGCTCTGTGTTTGAACACAGACAGTACCCTTGCTTGCATCATATGTTAAATGCAAAAAAATGGGGGCAGCTAGATTTGGTTAATAGGATAGAAAACCACGAACTAAGAAATAAATTAAAAAACTTAAGTTTTGTATCGGCTACAATCAATTTAGCTGTTCCTTCTTCGATTCAATTTCAACACACCCACCCACAAAAATACAACCTACTCTATTATATAAATATGGAGTGGAAGCCTGAGTATTATGGTGAAACACTTTTCTTTAATGACTTAGGAACAGAGGTTAAATATACAAGTATGTTTAAGCCGGGAAGAATCGTATTCTTTGACGGAAATATCCCACACACAATAAGACCTTCATCACATAATGCGCCTCAATATAGGTTTACTCTATTTGCGAGCTTTAATGAAAAGAACTTTATTGAGCAAGCAAAAAATAGTTCTTGACAAGTCTTTCAAAATTTAGTATAATATAAATATGAAAAATGAAATAGAAAAGATTGAGTTTATGAATTGGTGTAGGCTTATGTTTGATGAAAACTGTCAAGAAAGGTGGTCTTGTGGACAACAGCCTTATAAAGACTTTAAAACTTATTACACAAAAAACCTTAAATGGTTACAAGATAGGTACAAAAGCAGAGGAAAAGACAATCATTATAGTATTTATTTAAAATGAACTTCAAACACCTAGAAGAAACAGGTGAAACCTACTTACAGCATCTATGGTGCTGTATTAAATATGTTTGCTTGTTTAACTGGTTAGCTATGATCATTTTTATACACGGCTTAGTGCCTTTTATATTAACAACAACTGCAAGTGATAAAATAAAATCATTAAATGATGAGCTTACTTGCAGGAAAAATAACGATAACGAAATAAAATCTCACAATGACTGAACAAAAGTATGATTTCTATAAAAAAGGCTTCTGGCTTTGTTTCTGTTATGTACTGTGGGACACTTTGACTGCGTTCGGACTACTATAGGAGAGAGAAGTGGAGAAAACACCTAAAGATGTGTACAATCCCCCAATAAACTATAAACCAATGGAAAAATCAAAACACACATTTAATGAAAACCAAGTGTTAGGTAGAGCTGGAGAATATATAGCTACCACCTACGAAAAACACTATGCTCAAGGAGCTATACAGGCAACGGAGTTTATAAATGCAAATGGACTTGGAGAAGGCTTTTGTTTAGGAAACATAATAAAATATGTACAGCGTTATGGAAAAAAAGGAAAGGATTACGAAGCAAGAGAGCGGGATCTCTTTAAAATAATACACTATGCAGTTATATTACTGCATGAATTAGAACAAACAGAAGGTAAAGGAAAATTTTAACAGAAAGGGCAAGTATGAGAAAATTTTATGGAATTAACAGACGTGCCAACGTGGCAATGGATATCAGCTATTTGGATAACAACATGGCTTATGGTAGTATTTAGAACATGGAGTAGGGTTTCTTGGCTTTTAAGAGCAAAGTTTCCCAGACACTCTATGCTAGAAAGACCAATACTACATATGATAGTATATATTCTAAGTATAAATGTGATTTTACCTATAATAGGTGTACCTATCGTACTGTATGATGAAAGTAGGGATAGATGGGTAGATGCCTATGTTAACGCATTAGGAAAAAAGAAGTGATACACACAAAAGAACAAATAACAGAAAAGTTAACTGGGCTAGAAACCTATGTAATAAATCAAAAAGGTAGGATAATACGAGATATAGAACTACAGCAAGTACATCAGTTTATTTTAGAGTTAAAAGCTGACCTTATTGCAACAAAAAAATAATTCTTGACATATCCTTAAATTTCTTATATAATATATTAAATAAATGGAAAATTTATGGGCGACAGATTTTATAATGAACAGCTTGACAAATTCGGCACTTGTGCTGGATGGAAGGGCACAAAACGAGGAAGAAGAATGGCTTGGACAGATGAAAGCAAAGCAGAAGCAGTTGAAATGTATACCGCTTCAGAACCAACTCCAGACACAAGTATGGAAGTGGTCAAAGAAATAGCTGACGAATTAGGTGAGAGCCCTAATGGCGTTAGAATGATACTAACACGAGCAGGTGTATATGTTAAAAAGACACCAGCAAGTAAAAGTACAAGTACTGGTTCTACAGGCGGCGGTCGAGTAAGCAAAGCTGATGCACAAGATGCATTAAGCGCAGCTTTAACAGACGCTGGTATGGAAGTAGACGAAAGTATTATTAGTAAACTAACTGGTAAAGCAGCAGTTTACCTTACAGGCATAGTAGAAAAACTAAATAGCTAGATACGTACCATTACAGACAGAAAGAGTTTTCTTTATGTAATGGAGTATTTAAGTGGAAAAAAGCACATTCAAGGACATAGTCCAAGAATATGGCGATGCCGTAATAACTTATAGAAGTACAAATTCTAAAAAGTTAAAATATAATGTATGTACCTTAGACTTTGATAATGATTATATTCAAACAAAGAAGAACAGAGCAAAAGAATCGCATGATACTGTTTTGCTTTTTTGTTGGGATACTGATTCTTTTAGATTATTAAGACCTTCAAATGTAACACACATTGTTCCCCTTCAGTCGATACTGAGGAACAAGAGATGAAGATATATGAAGCTCCCGAAATCTACGAGAAAGTAATATCAGAAAAAGAAAGCGGTACAGAACAAATAAGATTAACAATCAATGAGTTTAGGGGGGTGGAGTATCTACACCTTAGAAAGTATTACTTGGATTTCGATGGCGATTTTAAGCCTTCGAAAGACGGAGTAGCCATGTCCCTAGACTTTGAAAACTCAAAAGCATTATTTGAGGGTTTAGTAGAGATATTATCCTTAGCAGAAGCTAAGCAGATACTCGAAACTCACTTCAAAGATATTTTAGATGAAATTTACCTTAACTAAAAAAACAACTTGACAAATCCCTAATTTTTCTGTATAATATTCATATGAATATTTTTATATTAGACAACGATATTAACAAATGCGCAGAGAGTCATGTGGACAAGCATGTAGTAAAAATGCCACTAGAGTCAGCACAGATGTTATGTACTGTTCATTGGATTCAAAGATTTATAGGTTATACACCTAGAAAATTAACTTCCGAAGAACTTATCGTCTTAAAAAATGCAAAAAGATTAACTAATAGACCATTCCCCTATTTACCAGCAATGCCAAATCACCCTTGTACAATCTGGGTGAGGGAATCGCTTGACAATTACGAATGGCTCTACTGTTTAGCTCTTGCACTCAATGACGAGTATGGCTACCGATACGGTGGCAAATCACATAAGTCTATTCAAGAGGTAGTATTAAAACTACCAGATATAGACTTACCGAGAAGGGGACTCACTCCCTTTGCACAGGCAATGCCTGACCAGTATAAAAATGAGGACGCAGTTGTAGCGTATAGAAAATACTACACAGAAGATAAATATAACCTTTTCTCATGGAAAAGCAGGGAGATACCAGAATGGATAGTTTAATAGATTTACTAAAAGAAGCCTCTATGGCATATTATATGGGCGAACCATTTATATCAGATAGAGAGTTTGATAAATTAGCTAGTATAGCTAATTATAAAGATGTGGGTACTATGGGTGGAAGAATTGAGCATATGTTTCCAATGTACTCACTTCAGAAAGTTTTTGAAAACGAACACGCAGAAAAGAACCCATTATATGAATATAGTGGTAAAACTATATGGACTCCCAAACTAGACGGAGCAGCGGTATCTCTAACTTATTGTAAAGGCGACTTTATAAAAGGCGTAACCAGAGGAGATGGAAAGAAGGGAATAGATATTACAGAGAACATTAAAAATATTGTACCTTTAAAGTACAATTTTGAACATGGTAGAGACTTTCCATATTCTCAAATAACAGGAGAGGTAGTAGCTCCTAAATCAATTAAAAATTCAAGGAACTATGCTGCAGGTGCTCTTAACTTAAAAGACTCTAACGAGTTTAAGAATAGAGATTTAACTTTTATAGCATACGGTAATCAGCCCGGAATGGAAGATAATTGGTCAGAAGAAATGAAAAAGCTCAATACAGCTGGATTCAATACTATAATTGATTCCGAATGGCATGAGTTTCCAACTGATGGCATGGTATGTAGAATAGATTCTCAAATAGAATTTGAGGGTTGGGGCTACACCTCTCATCACCCCAAAGCTGCCTACGCTTTGAAACGGATACAAAAAGGAGTTGAAACAACACTCGTAGATGTAATCTGGAATGTAGGTAAATCTGGAGTAGTCGCTCCAGTAGGTATTCTAGAACCTGTCGACATCGATGGTGCTAATGTAAGTAAAGCAACTTTACATAACATGGCATATATAAACAACCTTAATCTAGAAATAGGTTGTAAAGTAGAAGTAATAAGAAGTGGTGAGATTATACCCCGAATAGTCAGGAGAGTGTACTAGTGTTAGTATTATACACAGAAGAACAACTACATAGAGCCTACAAAGTTTACATTAGGGATTACTGTCTTACAGAAGCAGTCCCCGATTTTGATATTTTTAGGATTATGTTTGAAGAAAATGAAAAGATACAACAACTAGCAGATAGAGAGATCAATGAGCACTAGAATAAGAAAAAAACTGGAGAAATGTCAAAATACCGACATAAGCATTTTTGTTAATATTTCAATAATACTCATATTTATATGGGCATTTATTAGTTCGATTAATTCGGTACTAACAAGTTGAAAGAAGCAGTAAAAAAGTTTAAAACTCCAAAACTAACGAAGGATTGGTACATAAAATGGGTATCGTCATTAATTATATTAGTGGCGATGGCTATTAGATCTACAGGTCATTTTCCGTTCGCGGATATGTGCCTTTCCTTTATTGGTTGCCTAGGCTGGATTAGCATAGGTGTTATGTGGAAGGACAAGGCAATCTTAGTCTTAAATGTAGTTGCCTGCTTTATATTACTAACGGGAATAATTAACTCACTAATAGGGATGTAAAAATGAAATTACCATACGAAGTACAACAAACAAACGGATCACACGGACTTTATGCAACAGTAGATTTACCTGCAGGAAGCATAGTAGTAAAACTACATGGAAAGTATAGTAAGAAACCTACAAGAGCTTCTATACAGGTAGGTGAAAGACACATACACTCCGCTTATGGTGGTTATGTAAATCATCATTGTGAGGCAAACACCTTATTGATGATTGCAGTAAAAAACCTAGATGGAGAACAGGGTGTAGTGCCTTGGTATTCTAGAATAAGCGGTACTCTTACAAGCATGGCTATAGGAAATCCGTACCCCGTATTAGTAGCTACTACTTTAATCCCTTCAGGAACTCAAATTAATTTCAATTATAACCATTCAGAGTCGCTTTTGGCTGAGCCATTTGTTTGCGATTGTTGTGGTAATTGGATTAGAGGCAGAGAGTACAAGGAACCAAAACAAAAATCTATGGATATATACGAACATAGAGGATATGAATGAGTTATGTTTCTACATTATGGTATTATATAGGATTTTTATATTTAAAAACGCTTATTAAAAAAAGAGGAATGTTTGATTTAGAATGAGTATATATCAACAAGCCCTTCAAGAGCAAATTGAAGAAAATTTTTCTAATATAGAAGAACTTGATTCTATGATTGGTAAAGGCTTAGAGCCTGATTGGTATGAACCAATCCCATTAACAGAAGACCTACCAAGAGGTACTGGTAAGACTGGAGTATATAAAATATTCCATGTAGAAGATCTTACTACTGCATTGGTTATAGGAAAGGGAAATCTTTCAGGTAGAAAGAGCAGACATAAAGGAATTATGAATAGAAAGGGTATTCCTAAATCTCATAGTCCCGGCTCTGCGGCTACAAAAATGTACAAGTATGATCCTACTATAGATAATTGGTACTTTTCATGGTGTGAACTGCCTAAAAGTATTATTACAAAATATGAAAAACTTTTAATAGAAAGTGAAAAACCTAAATTTAGTCTTGTATCTATGGCAGGATTATGAGAAGAAATGAAGTATAATTTCTATAATCCAGTAACAGGAGTCGGCTGGGAAGATAATTTAACTTATCTAAAGAAGAAACGATTTCTACAGAACAGCCCTTGGATTAGGGAATTAAGAGGAATATTTATGTCAGGAATATACAATCAAACTTATTTTGATAATCACCCCTTCGAAGGAGAAAGGGATGGAGTTTTGTATGGAGTTATCTTGGTTAATAAAAAGACTTGGCACAGAGAATGTATCAAGGTCGGAATAGCCTCTGGCAAAGATTATCGACACATTATAAAGCGTAGTCATGGTTTCAAAGGATATGAGATTCGTATTCAAAGAACTTATCACGATACTCTTTATAATGTATGGAAAATTGAACAGGATTTACATGAAAAATATAAACATGAAAGTTTTGTGCCAAAAATTAAGTTTGGAGGTTACACAGAGTGTTTCAAAATTGATTCGCTCATTCTTCGGGACTTTCCAAAAAATAGTTCTTGACATGGCACCCGATTTTTGTTATAATATATGTATATAAAAAAATGAAAGAAGCTATGCAACAAATTTTACCACCACAAAACTGTCCAGCCTGCGGCTCGATACTAGAGTGGGAAAAAGATCAACTCTTTTGCGTACACACCAACTGTGGTGGTAGGACACATAAGATGGTTGAACACTTTGCAAAGACTCTTAGAATAAAGGGGCTCGGACCTCGAACAGTAGAAAAACTAGAGATTACTTCAATATTTGATCTATACCAACTACCACTAGAAATGATGATAGTTGCTTTAAACTCCGAGAAATTAGCAGTAAAATTATATAGAGAGATACAGAATAGTAAAAAGACTGATTTAGTAGATTTATTACCTGCCTTTTCTATAAAGTTAATTGGAAGAACCGCTTCTGTAAAGATATGTTCACACATAAAATGTATTACAGAAATTGACGAAGATAAATGCAAAGAAGCAGGTCTCGGTCCAAAAGCAACAGATAATTTGCTAGACTGGTTAATGGAAGAATTTACTAACGGATATGATAGATTACCTTTTAAATGGAAACAACTTACAAATTTAAAATTCAAAGACACAGCCAACAAAGGGGTAGTATGTATATCGGGAAAGTTAAAAAGTTATAAAACAAAAGCAGCCGCAAAAGCTCAATTAGAGAAACACGGTTACTTAGTAAAAAACAGTTTAACTAAAGATGTAACTATTCTTATTAACGAGAGCGGTATAGAATCCGCAAAAACAAAAACCGCCCGAGATAAGGGCACAACAATAATAACAAATCTTAAAGATTTATTTAAATAGGAAAAAATATCATGGCATTACCCAAATGGACAGATGAAAGAACCGCAAGTCTAGTAGACTTTATAGGTTCAGAAAGCCCTATCTCTCAAGCTACTGTTGCTAGCGCAGCTGATGAATTAGAAACATCAACTCGCTCAGTATCTAGTAAACTTAGAAAAATGGGCTATGATGTAGAATTAGCATCTTCAGTATCTCACAGAACTTTCAGTGAAGATCAAGAGGCTACTCTATCACAATTTGTTACTGACAACGATGGTCAGTACACTTACGCAGATATCGCTGCTTCTTTCGAAGACGGCGCATTCTCTGCAAAATCAATACAAGGGAAGATCCTTTCAATGGAACTTACTTCTCATGTAAAACCAGCTGAGAAACCTCAATCAGTCAGAACTTACTCTCCCGAAGAAGAAGCTACGTTTACCACTATGGTAAATGATGGTGCATTTGTAGAAGAAATCGCAGAAGCACTTGGCAAGACTGTAAATTCAATAAGAGGAAAAGCTCTTAGCTTGTTAAGGTCTGGCGATATTAACGCTATACCTAGACAAAAGGTTACAAAAGGCTCTTCAAAAGCCGATCCTTTGTCTGAAGTAGATGTTACCAACATGAATGTTGCTGATATCGCTGATGAAATTGGCAAAACCGTACGAGGCGTGAAAACTATGTTGACAAGACGTGGCTTAACATGCACAGACTACGATGGTGCTGCTAGAAAAGAAAAAGCTTCTAGTTAAGTTTCATTATAATGGGTAAGTATGGCAACACCGCTTGACGGTCACTCCCATACTTACCTTTTTTATCTGGGAGATAGAATTTGAATTTAACGTCAGCATTGCTGAAACAGATTATTACGCAAGAAGATCATGATACTTGGGGTAACCTTCGGGAAAATTACCTTACAGCTGAATATCAGGCACTTCACCGTGTAATAGCTACTCACGTCAAAAATTTTACTCAGCTACCAACCTTCGAGGACTTAAAACTCTCTATAAGGGATAGAAAGCTGCAGGAAAAGATTTTTGCTATAGAGGCAGTAGAAGTAGATGTAGATGCTTGGATACTATTAGAGTATCTAAAGAACGAATATACTCAAGTAGAAATCCTAGATGAAATGGATGGTTTTATAGAAAAAACCGTAGCTATCTCCTCAGCAGAGGAAAATGTTGAAGCATTACAACAGATAGTATTAGATGTTGGCGAAAGGGTTGACCTTAAGCCACCAGAAGAAAATATGCAAGTAATAAATCTATTTGAATCAGAGTCAGAAATTAAAAAATATCTACCTCTTGGTTTAAATCAAGATTATGACCAACAAATGAAGTTCTCTCCCAGAGACTTGGTGCTTGTAGGTGGTCGTAGAGGAGCAGGTAAAACTTTCACTTGTGTAAACATTGCAAACAATGTTTATGAAGCGGGAAGAGGTTCTATTTACTTCACAATCGAGATGGACAGTAGAGCCATCTTACAACGAATGTGTTCATTAGGGACTAGCGTCCCGATTGGCAGACTCATTACTAGAAACCTATCTGAAAATGAATGGAATAAAGTAGCGGGTTGGTGGGCAGGTCGTTTCGAGGGTGGAGAAGAACTTTTACCAAGTTATTATGATAAACGAGATTTCGATTCGTTTCATTCAGAATTAACAACAAAGAAAAAGCTCACTAAAGACAGACAATTAGATGTGGTTTATGATCCTCTATTAAGTTTATCTAGGATTCGCCAAGAACTAGAAACTAAAGTATCTCAGAATAATATCGGAGTTATTATAGTAGATTATCTAAATCAAGTACGACGCCACAATGCACCTAACAGGTCAGGACACTATGATTGGACAGAACAAATTGAAGTTAGTAAAACTTTAAAAAGTATAGCACAAGAGTACGAAATACCCGTATTTTCTCCTTATCAAACAGATAGTACAGGTGAAGCAAGATTTGCAAAAGGTATTCTTGATGCTGCAGACGCAGCTTTTACGATTGAAACATGGTCGCCAGAAGATGAGTGTATCACATTCAACTGTACAAAGAT
>Ga0209337_1003430_pt1 | contig 11214 bp, 5 predicted proteins | sample LinPmetageLP53_FD_184044 | JGI IMG/M metagenome (GOLD analysis project Ga0209337, IMG submission 184044) | Marine viral communities from the Pacific Ocean - LP-53 (SPAdes) (version 2) | ecosystem: Environmental > Aquatic > Marine > Oceanic | place: Pacific Ocean | collected 2010-02-08 | reverse complement strand
CAGTCCACCGAAGACCTGATCAACGCTCTCCGGGGTAACAACAGGCCTCTCGACTCGCGTCGCGAAGAGCTTGCCGGGTATGTTGGCCAAGGAGACGCGGACCAGACACCTGAGTCGGTACTGGCGATGGTTCAGCCGGTCATCATGATGACGGAAGAGGGGGCCATGGACAGCGGGATCGGCGCTCTGGTTCAACAGATTGCGGGCGACGTGGAAATGACCACGGCTGACGGTACTCCTACCGACATGGGGATGGGTGTCGGTAGTTTGATGACCGCAGGGGCGCAGGAGGCCCCCGCCCCACAAAATTTTAGACAAGGCGGCGCTGTTCAAAGGTTTGTTGACGGGGGTGCCGCCCTAACTTTTGATGCGGATAACGTACAAACTCAATATGAAGCTTTAATGCCTTTGTTTCAAGAAATTAACTCTCAGGCGGAGCGAGATGCGGAAGCAAAAGAACGCGGTGAAATGGACAAAGCGCAGGCCCTGCTTTCTTTGGCGCGTGGTGGTCTTAGATTGGCGGCAGGTGACCCTAAGTCGGGTGGTTCGTTTGCTTCGCAGATAGGGTCTGCGTTTGAGCCTACCGCTGGAGAGATCGCGGCCCTCGGGGCACAAGCTCAAGAACGTCGTTCTGGACTTCGTGCGGAAGACCGTTCATTGCGTAGCGCCGCTTTGCAGGGCGCTATAGGTATTGAGCAAGCGGCAGTATCTGATCGTCAGGCAACGGCAGTTGCAAAAATAGCGGCTGACGCAAGAAGAGCCACAGGTAAAGCGGATGAAAGAATTATTCTGGATTCGTCAGGTAATGAAGTTGCGGTAGTGGACCTTTCGACTAGCACAGGTATGACTAGTTACAGTAATTATCAAAGCCGTAATGCAGAGGCCGTGGAAGCGGGAAAAACTCCTCCTTTTAAGTTTAGAAAAATGGGAACTGGAACCACGGCCCTGCAAAATTATACTATTCAAAGCATTAACCCTAAAACCAACACACTCAATACTGTTTTGGTAGAAAGTTTTGATGGTGGAAGAACGTATATTGACGATGATGGCGCGGCCATTCCATTTCCCACTGGAAGGGGCACTAATATTGCGGAGGTTTCCCCCGAAGTGGCAACGCAAGTTCAACAAAGTATAGGGTCCGCGTCCCGATACCAGAGAATTCTTGAAAATCATTTGGCGGGGGAAAACACCGCAGGTATAGAAGAAATAACCAACGATTCAATTAACGCCGCACTCATTTCCGATTTTGCGGCAAATCCCGAAAAAATGTTAGGCACTGATGGGCAGAGCATTGAATCAGATGTGTCAGAGATTCCCGCGCTACTAAACGAAGCGAGGTCCTTTGCTTATGATGCCGCGTTAAATGGAACGGGACCCGTGAACATGCTCCGTTCTGGTTTACAAGCGGGTTTTGGTTTTCTGCAAGAAGGCATGGATGCGGACGATGCGTTACGGGAGCAACAAAGAACTTTGCTACGAGCAATTCGATTTGTTGGTAAAACGGCTCTTATCTCAAACTCAAGAATGCCTGTTGCAGAAAGTGTATTGTCGGCAGAACTTTTCCCAGACCCGGATAAGCTTTTTGTTGACCCCGACGTTGAAGCTCAAAAATTTCAAGTGATTGCTCAAATGACGGACGCACTTTACACGCATAACTTGAGAGAACTGGCCTCGGGCAACTTGAATGCAACGCAACGCGCCGAAGCGGAAAGTAGTTTACGGAAAGTTTCATTTTTGCGCTCATTGTTGGGCTACGTTCCCGAATTCACGGAGGAAATGCTCAACGACTCCACTCGATTTACGGGTTATGAGGGACGTATGACTGAAAAAGGAAACACGGGGATAGAATAATGGCCACAGAACCCGAAACAATTGATCTTGATTACCCTAAAATTTCTAGCGATCTTTTCGAGCAAAATATTGCTAGGGATCCCGAAGAAGAAGGTTATCCCGAAGGAACTACGTCAATGAAATTGTTGGCGTTAGACACTGCGTTTAAGTTGCGGGAAAAAAATCCTAGTCTTTTTGAAAAAAACGAAGACCCGTACAAAGCTCTTGCCAGTGGGAAGGCAAAATTTATTCCAGAGGAACAAAGAGATCAAGTTATCTCTGACGCAGAAATAATCCGCCGTTATCTTAGAAACCCGGATAACCAACCAATGCGAGAGGGGTCTTATACAAAAGGATTTACAAAAAAGATAGGACCTTCCGTGGGAGGCCTTGCAGGAACGGTGTATGGGGTAAAGGCGGGTTACGCAATGCAAACACCCATTCCGCCCGTCGGCCCTTTTGCGGTTGCCGCTAAATTTTTAATTCCCGTAGCCACGGGGATTGCTGGCGCAATGGGGGGAGAAAAAGCCATTCAGGAAGTTAGAGATTATTTTTTTGGAGAACCCGATCTTGTTGACCCCGAAAAGGGCGCGAGTGAGGAGCGCGTAGGTGAAACGGCCGCAATAGCCACAAGTTTTGCTCCTTTGCCGTTTATAACGACAAGAGAAGCTTTGTCCTTCGGCGCAGAAAAAGTTTTAGGGGCCATCGCCTTAGAAAAAGCAAAAAAAATAGAAAGAATGAATTTAGGTCCAATACAAGACGCGGCTGGAATATTTAAAAAAGCTCCTTTAAGTACGCGTTTAATTGAAAAAGCGGAAAGGGCTATCCCTGAAATGGGAAGAGCCGCCAAAGCCAGACCCGGAAAACAAGCAATAATAGAGGGTTCTTTTGTAGCCGGAGCAACGGCAGGAAAGGGTTTTTCCGAGGAATATCTTGACGGAGATTATGGGATTGCCTCAGAAATTGTTGGGGGATTAGGCGCGGCCCTAGCCCTTCCCACGGTTATAGGAGCGCCCTATTATATATTTACCAATGCGTCCGCAGTGGGTGAAGGCCTAAAAAAAGTTCAAAGAGCATTCTCCGGCAAGCCTGAAAATAAAGATATAGGGTTTAAGGATTTATTTAGAATAAACTCAGGCGGAGCATCTAAAGCAGAAGTAGATGTCGCCAACATAATAGAAGAGCGTTTGATAGAAGCGGGGGAAGACCCTGAAAAAATAGCAGAAGTCATTGAAAAAATAATTAACGATCCAAAATTTAAAAATTTTACGTCTGGAACGTTATCTCAAAGTCCTACTCTTCTTCGCATTGAACATGAAATGGCAGAACTTTTTCCGGATCTTCGTGCCCAAGGACAAGAAAGTGTTAAGGCCGCAGTAGACAATTACAAGCAACTTCTTGTTGCCTTTGCAATGGTCGGAGATTCTTCGGCACTGCGGCAAGTAGAGGGAGCTTTTCAAGACCTAATAGAAAGAGGGTTTATTGATCAGTTGGGTCTTTCCGCTAAAAAAGTATTAGCCGCCGCCGAAAAAGTAGGTGCGGGAGAAACAGATGCTTCAGTGGGGAAAGCCTTAAAATCTGTTTTGAGTCAGTCGTTAACTGCGGCTAGGGCAAAAGAAAAATCTCTTTATGCTAGGCTACCTCAAACAGAAATTAGCGTTTTTCGTTCTGTCCCAGAAGAAGGGCAAGAAGTTGGAGAAATAAGAGAGCTACCCAATTTGTTTGATTGGTTAGACAGCTTGCCCGATAGTCGAACGAGCCTAAAGTTTTCCCCGGAGGGAATAAAAAAACAAATCAGTTTTATCTTAGAAATTTTAGACAATGCTGGAGTAGACACTAGTCGATTAGGTAAACGTGGCGTAGATGCGGGGGATAGTGACGCAACAAAAGCGGCCGCTAAGGTGGAGAGTCGGTTACAAACATTAGCTAACAATCGACAGGGTATTTTAGACAATTTGTCTCAAACTACTAAAAACCTTATGCGAAGCACGTTAGATCTGCTCACAGAAAACAGCACGTATGTGGCCGCCTCTGCGGACGATCAAGTTAGTGCGGCATCCCGCGATCTAAATGCCGTGGATACTTTAATTGAAGCAACACGAGGTCGCAGGAACATTGGCCCCGAAGAATTTAGAATGGAGGATCTTAAACAAATAAAGGCGCTTGTGCGAAACCGTTTGGCCACCGCCCGTGCCCGAGTGGATTCTGAACGCGTCCCCGTACCTCAACAATCGGGGCCGGAAGATCAACTTGCCAACGAAATTGTAGATTTGAGGCTTCTTGTAGATCAGTTGAGAGAAAGCGGTCAGCCTATATCCATCACTAGTGGTCTGTTGAATGAAATGCGTACAGCCGCATTAAGTGCGGATCGGGAATTAACGGCCAGTGGGAAATATAACGAGGCAAGATTACTTAAAAAAATCGCACAGCTTGTGGACCAAGATTTAATCGGATCCATAGAAGACCTAGCAGGACCAGAGGCCAAAGCGGCTTTTACTGCGGCAAGGGCTTTTACTGTAGGCCTTAATAATGTATTTACTCGGGCAAGCGCCCCAGCAAACCTTTTAGGGACTCGGTCAACTGGCGCAGAGGCGTTATCTCCAGAAGAGGCTATTAGAGACTTGTTCACGGGCCGCACAGATCGTGTTTTAAGAAATAGCCGAGAAATAACTCGCGTAGGACAGTTTTTACGAGACGAAGTTAACCCCGACATTGAATTAGTGGAGGGGTTAGGAGAAGGAATAGATGTTGGTCGCCTAGTCAACGATATTCCCGATGTTATGGAAAGAGCCATTCGTAATATACGAAGTTCGGTGTTAAAACCAAGAACCGGAGAAGATGCTGGAAGCGATTTAACGTTAAACGTTAAAGAATTAAGAGATTGGATGCAAGATCCAAACAATAAAGAACTTTTGGCGATGTTTCCCAGACAGTTAACCGACGATTTAAATGAAACAGAGGCCGCGTATGAGATGCTTTTAACCGCTCGTAATCAAGCGGCAACCGGCAGAAAAGAAGCTAAAGCGCGTCTTAGCTTTAAGCGTTTACTAGATAGAGGTGATGAAACCCCAAGCGCCACAATTAGTGAAGCATTAGGGGGGCAAAGACCCGCGTTTGAACTAAACCAAATATGGAGAACAATCAGTCAATCCGGAGTTGAAAGCCCGGTTCGCCAAGAAGCTCGCGACAGTTTAAAAACTGGACTTCTTGATTGGGCTATTGCTAAAGCCAGCAACCAAAATGGGGATTTAAACCCCAAACGAATGTACGACAACTTGTTTAGGCCGATTAGGCCCGGATCTTCCATTACTGTTGCGGAGTGGATGACTAGTAAAGGTCTTTTAACGAAAAAAGGCGCGGACGATATACAAACTTATTTAGCGGAAATGACAAGCCTTGAAAGCCTTTTGACGAAAGAAGGAATAGATGCCCTTATAAAAAGCGGAAATAGCCCGCTTAGGGATTTAAGCTTGAGAATCATAGGAGCTAAGTTAGGAACTTCGGTTTCAGGCCTTATAGGAGGAAGTGAAGCAAGCTTGATTGCGGCGGCGGCAGGTTCTCGTGCTTTACGCGCCATGTTTGTAAGCAAATCCGGAGTAAATAACATGAAAGCTTTTAAAAAGCTTTTGGAAGATCCCGAATTTCTTGCAAAAATGTTACGAGTCCCTAAAAATAAACGCGAAGAAAAAAGTATGATAAAAGCCGCGCGAGAGTGGATGCTTAGTAAGGGGTTTGTGTTAGGAAGACGACTTTACACCGCAGAACAAACGGAGCAAGAAGAGTTTGACGGACTCCCGCCACGAACCCTTGAAGAGCTAACAGAAAAAACCGGGCGGTTTGAGATGTTGCCTGTTTCATTGCCTAAACAAGAACAACCTGACCCATTAACTTTGGCTCCCGAATCACCGACCACGGTTTCCGAATCACAGCCTGCGCCACAAGTGGAGCCTCAATTAGAATCTGAGTTAGCGGCGGCACAGAGGGAGGCGATGCGTCCTACTGTACAGCCTGCGCCTGATCCCATGATTGCCCGTGTTGCACAGACTCCAACCAACCTGTCTTCGCCTAAACCTCGCGGCACCTCGATAGACACTCGCCGCGAATTTGAAGCAATGCAAGAAGAGCTTGCTGGTGCGGGAAAAATTCCTGCACAGCAACTAGGCGAATTGACCATAGACCAACAGTTGGATGCACCGTTGTCGATCAAGAACAACAACCCCGGTAATTTACGAATGGCGGGACAACCCGGAGCGGAAGAGGGCTTAGAAGGCTTTGCATCCTTTTCTACTCCCGGTCAAGGCGTTAACGCTTTAACTCGTCAGATTGTCCTCGACACTCAAACCAGAGGACTGACGTTGGGCGAGTTTATAACTAAATATGCACCCCCGTCAGAAAATGACACTGAGGGCTACATTCGTTTTATGGAACAAAAAACAGGTGTAACCCGAGACAAAAAAGTACCGGACTTTTTAGTTCCGGACATAGCCCGTGCAATTGTGGAATTTGAAGGCGGTAAATTAGCTGTGCGTTATTTCTTTGGTGATAGAATACGCGCAGAAGCGGCACCCGCCCCACAACCACCGATAGCACAAGCCGCGCCTCCCGCACCACCGGCCCCGGCCCCTGTCAGCCCTCAATCGTTACAAAGGGCGGCACAGGTGTTAGGTCCACAGGACGATATAGGGATGCTGGCGTCTGAGATGTTGATGCGACAAAGACCTGCCTAAATCAGCCAGTTCTTAGTAGATTCGCCTAAAACATCGCCTGCGATATTTATTTTATCGCGCAAGGCGGTTAGAATGCGCTCATCAATTGTCCCCGGACTAACCAGATCAACGTAGGTTACGTTGTCTTTCTGGCCAATACGGTGTGCGCGGTCTTCTGATTGCAAGCGTATTTCTAAATCGTAGCTATTACTGAAGTAAATCACTGTATTTGCTTCGGTCAGAGTAATTCCGTAGCCACCCGTCCGGGGCTGTCCAACAAAAAAACGCAACTCGGAGTCAGGGTCTTGAAAACGGTCGATAATGTTCTGTCTATCATCTTGGTGAGTCTCACCGTAATAGGATGCTACCACGCCACTGCCCCACTTTTTCTTTAACGCCTTTTCGATGCGGTGAATGTCGTAGGTGTACGTGGCCCAGATGATGGCTTTTCCCTGAATCTCTTCGATTACCTCCATTAACTCATCCAATCGGTTGTTTTTGATCTCTTGTATCGGCCCTTCGTCTGGTTGAAGGTGGCCGCAACAGATTTGTTGTAGCCGCATAATCTGCGTCAGCACGGATGCTGTGGTCGCCAGCTTGCCTTGCTCTAATTGAGCTAACGCTAAGTCCTTCATTTGCTTATATAAAACCACCTGCTCTTTGGTCAAGTTGACCTCGCGGCGCTGATAGATTTTCTCCGGCAGGTCGAGGCAGTCCTCTTTCAGAACCCGTGTGCTAAACGTGTCTAGCTTCTCTCCAAGCTCCTCTAAGCGACGATAGCCCGTAATCTCGTTGAAGCTATGCTGTCCCATCGAACGTCGCTGTACGACGGCGTAGCGCCCTTGAAACGAGTAGAAACTAGCAAACCCCAGCGCCCGTTCATCTAAAAATAAGCATTGGCTAAACAAATCCATGGGGCTTTTAGTGATGGGAGAGCCGGTCAAAATGCGACGGTATTTTGACGCTTGGCCTATCTTGATCAAATTCTTTGTGCGTTGCGCGGTCTTGTTCTTGATGCTGGTGCTTTCGTCCAGAATCGTCATGCAGTTAGGGTTTAGATTGAGAAACTTCTGCGCGGCAGAAGCCCCCTTTTGGGTAGAAAACGCCTCTGTGTTCATCACCAATATGTGCAGGAATCCCGGCTCACGGCTCTTGGGATCGGCAATCTCTTGGATTTCCGCCCGGAACTTCTGAGTAAAGTTGGGTTGCCATTTAACCAGCTTCGTTTGAATGCTGTCAGGCAGGTGTATTGGGATCTCTTTTTTCACCCAGTTATCAAACACGCCCTTCGGCGCAATGATCAGGGCCGTATCGATCTCATCTGCTTGGTAAAGCGCGCCCATGGTATCAATAGCAACCTTTGATTTACCGGTGCCCATCTCCATAAACAAGCCAAAGTAAGGCAGTTGCCACGAATCAGCAAAGGCCGTTCGTTGGTGATCGTAGGGTGTCGTTTTAAATATGTACATGTTTTTCCCCAAAGCCTTGACATCGCATAGTATAGGATGGGAGACTGATCGTCCAGCCCCCAAAAAGGGCCTAACCACGAAAGGAGAAAAAATGAGCGAGTTGCTCTTTGACATGGAAGCAGATCAAGCCACTGCTTCCTCCATCGAAAAGATGGATAACACCGGCTTGGCCAGCGTAGCAGAAATTGCTCGCGCTGTTCGTAACCAAGAAGACCTTGTCAACAAGCTTGACGATGAACTCAAGGAAGCGAAGCGAGAACTGCTGAAACTCACCGACGAAGACCTCCCCTCCATGTTACTTGAGCTTGGCCTCAATTCGTTTGAACTTGAGGACGGATCAAAGGTGACTGTGCGTCCGACCTACGGCGCGCACATTAAGGCGGAAAACAAAGCCACTGCGTTTGATTGGTTACGACAAAACGAGTTTGATGACATCATCAAGAATACCGTGAGTTGTAACTTTGGCCGTGGCGAAGACCAAGAAGCATCTGCATTTGTTGATTACGCCCAAGGTCTTGGTTATGCCGCCGAGCAGAAAACAGATGTGCATCCTAGCACTCTGAAAGCCTTTGTTAAAGAACGTGTACTGAAGGGGGAGACTTTCCCCATGGAACTTTTTGGGGCCTATGTCGGCCAACACGCTAAGATTACGAGGAAAAAATCATGAGTAAAGCAGTCGCAGAAAAAAAGGAGACGATGGGTGAACTCGTCACGTTTGATGCAAGCATCTTTGAACAAGATGCGGGAATGGGAATGGGTGATCTCAGTCAAGATGACATGGCGATCCCTTTCCTTAAAGTTCTATCACGTCAAGACCCAACTTTGGATGACCTCGATAATGCAAAAGCGGGCGATATCCTTAATACCGTATCAAATCAGGTCTACGTTGGTAAGGCAGGTATACGTGTCATACCTTGCGCTTATCAGCGGCGTTATCTTGAGTGGGTTCCTCGGGGCACTGGTAGCGGCGCTCCTCTAAATATCTACACTCCGGAAGACAAGCGCCCCCGCACCGAGCGCGGAGACGACAATAAGGATTACGTCGTCGGCGGTCAGGGAACCTACATTGAGGAAACACACCAGCACTACGTGTTGATAATCAATGAGGACGGCACGACCACGACCGCAGTGATCTCTATGAAGTCCACGCAGATGAAAAAGAGTCGGAAGTGGAATTCCACAATTGCCCAGCGCACTCTCATAGGTAAAAACGGCCCCTTCACGCCGCCACGTTTTAGTCACGTCTATCTGCTCAGAACTGTTGCCGAAGAGAACAGCAAAGGTAGCTGGCATGGGTGGGACATTGGGCTGGAAGGCGTAGTCGAAAACGGCACTCATTATCAGCAGGCGAAGTCTTTTGCTGATAGCATCATGAAAGGTGATGTCGAGGCGAAGCACACCGCAGAGGGTGACGACACGTCCGACGACGCGCCGTTTTAAGTTGTACGGGGGCCTTGCGCCCCCTTTTCTTGGTTTATAAAAAATGTCTGATGCGAAAAGATTTGCGGCTATTTTTGATGGTCTCAAGCAAGCTTACGGCACGTTTGAAATCGACAGCACGAAGGCCAATGGCAAAAACACGGGCAAGGCTCGCGTCGTCCGCGAACCACGGACCATGGACCATTTTGAGCAACATCTTGCTGGAGAAGGTGCCGGTATTGGGATCATTCCTATCAATGAAGAAGACTCCTGTAAGTGGGGTTGCATAGACATTGATGAATATCCATTAGATCACGGTCGTCTGATTGAAAAGATCAGACACGGGAAGCTCCCTTTGGTAGTATGCCGATCCAAATCGGGGGGCGCTCATTGCTTTCTATTTAGCAGTGAGTGGGTGACTGCAAAGAAGATGCAGTCCACGCTACAACATTTGTCCAGTGGCTTAGGCTACGGCGGCAGTGAAATTTTCCCCAAGCAGATCAAGCTGTTTTTAGATCGGGGGGATATCGGGAACTTCTTGAACATGCCGTACTTTGATGCGGAGGGAGGGTTGCGGTATGCGTTCAATGATGACGGCAGTGCGGCAACTCTGGAAGAATTTTTCGGGTTGTATGAAACGTTCGTCCAAACACCAGAACAAATGGAAGCACTTACGCAGGCTCCGGTGGAAAGCACAGCCATCGTGGACGGTCCGCCCTGTCTCCAAACCTTATGCGCTCAAAAAATCAGTGAGGGAGGACGAAACAACGGACTCTTCAGCATAGGCGTGTACTTGCGGAAGGCGTATCCGGACACGTGGCAAGACGAAGTGTTGCACCACAACATGGCGTACATCGACCCGCCATTACCTCTGAGCGAAGTCAACGTAGTCGTCAAACAGCTTGAAAAGAAAGACTACGCCTATCGATGTAGCGACTCTCCGATACAACCGTACTGCAACAGGGAGCTTTGCCAAACCCGGAAGTATGGAATTAGTGCGGCCATTAGTGACATGGCGGTGGCTAACCTACGGAAGTACAACTCCATCCCACCGGTATGGTTCTTGGATGTTAATGGCGTACCGTTGGAACTTGATACGGACGCGCTTCAGAACCAAACCATCTTTCAAAAAGCCTGCATCGAACAGCTTAACTTTATGCCGCAGACCATGCCCCGACGGGGCTGGGAAGGGCGCATTAACCAGCTAATGAAAGAGATGGCGGAGACAGATGGCTCCATCATGGAGGTGTCTGAGGACGCCAGTATCAACGGTCAGTTTTACGAGTATCTGGATGAGTTCTGCACGTCTACTCAAAAGGCGGAAGACCGAGAAGAAATCTTGCTCCGCAGACCATGGGTCGATGAAGAGAGCAACGCAGTTCATTTTAGGCTAAAAGATTTTGAAAGTTTCCTACGCAAGAATCGCTTTAGTGAGTTTAAAACACATAAGGTGGCGCAACGCTTACGGGACATCAACGGAGAATCTACGGTGTTAAAAATAAAAGGAAAGCCGACACGCGTTTGGCGCGTACCAGTGCAAGACATACCGCACGATCAACTAGAGTCCAAAGGTTTTGAAACACGCGCCACGGCCCCATTCTAATGTTCCGCATATTTGGGCCGCCCGGTACAGGGAAAACAACCACGTTACTTAACATGGTTGAAAAGTCATTAAAGTCGGGAATAACCCCATCGCAAGTAGGGTTTTTTTCTTTTACTAAAAAAGCCGCAAATGAAGCAAGAGATCGCGCCGCACAACGGTTTGACCTTGACGCCGAAAAAGACCTGCC
>Ga0209337_1003429_pt1 | contig 11217 bp, 6 predicted proteins | sample LinPmetageLP53_FD_184044 | JGI IMG/M metagenome (GOLD analysis project Ga0209337, IMG submission 184044) | Marine viral communities from the Pacific Ocean - LP-53 (SPAdes) (version 2) | ecosystem: Environmental > Aquatic > Marine > Oceanic | place: Pacific Ocean | collected 2010-02-08 | reverse complement strand
GTAACCACAGCAGGTGGGAATGACTTCCCGGTTGCAGGAAATGTATCAACTACGACTTTGATTAAGTTCACAGGCGCAGGTGCTGACGCAGATAAAATAAGAATAACTTTCCTATACCGTTGAGGTGAGCCAAGTATGGCATTATCACTACGATATGTAGGCGCACGACCTTATACCGAGTTCAAAGTGAACGGACTCGTTATGGGGTTCTCAAGAGGCATGGTTAGAGAAGATATTGATGAAATGTTCATCACATCTAAGATCATGCCTATGATAGAGAATGGTTCGACTTCATGGATTGTTGAAGGATTAGATAAGAAATCTTCAAAGAAACAGAAAAAGATGCTTAAGGCATTAGAGCCAGTTGTTGAAGAGGTAGTAGAAGAAGTAGTAGTTGAGGAACCAGTTGTTGAAGAAATAGTGGAAACTCCTGAAACCGCATCTATGCTTAGTGTTGAAGCGTTGTTAGAAGAACAAGGTTTCTCATCATCTCTTACTAGAGCGCAAATGATGGCATGGTGTTCTGCAAGAGGATTGCCGACAGCAAATACATCTACAAAAGCATCTATGACTGATTTAGCCCGCGAACACGTTGCGGGGTCTAACTGATGGCTGATTTCGATATTGATGACGGCGTAGGCCGTTATGCAAGTAGAGTTAGAGTAAATCGAAAACTGATTACTCTTACAGCAGATGGTACAAATACAATTACTGAAACAATTCAAATGAACGGTAAAATCGGTAGAGTTGTTCTTGACGTTAGTAGGCTTACTTGTAATGCTAATGCAGGTACAACAGGATCTCTAAAGATACTAATGGATTTGACTGATACAGCAGGAACACCCTTGCAATATTCATATTGTGATACTTTGGCTAACTTTGATGTTAGAACTGCTGTTACAGCAGCATATAATTTTCAAACATCCGAAGGGGGTAACATGAACGCTGATGGCGGGGCTACAAGTGGACTTCATTTCACAGTAACCGCCCCTAGTGCGATAACAGCCGGTGGAGTAACAATTGACGAACCTGCTGCTTGGAGTGGACTTGTATGCGGTGCTGTAACATTCAAATTAGAAACCTCTAATGGGGTATTTACTAATGGAACAACAGCAAGAGTTTTAGTAATTCACGAATAAATAAAAAAAACAGTTGTTATATACGATTGTCACAAAGGTTTGATTCATATGGCACTCACCGTAGCGCAACTTGGACGAACAAATGTAACTGGTAACAGATTAACCGTTGCCTTGAAAATAACGCCGGATGCATCATGGTTAGCAGCAGGAGAACTTCTTGATCTAACTACATACGTTAGTAATATAGAGTCTGTTCACATTGAATCAACTACTGGATATGTGTTTAGTTACGATAGAGCCAACAAGAAATTACTTGCTTGGGAGGCCGGTGCTGATGGTGCTGCTCTCGATGCAGTAGCAGATGCTACTAATTTGTCAGCACTTAGCGTATTCATCACAGTAACTGGTGGCCGAGCCTAATCGGGGGCTTGTAAATGCCCTCATTAGAATTAGGCGATATTTGCTTTGAAGAAGCACATGAAATAGAACGCCGCCGTAAGGTAAGAATGGCTGAACTTGTTTCAGACGATGGTGCGATTGCAGAATCGGAATCTCCATTCAGTTCTAAGAATCTTGCTCAGTCAGCAGATGTACGAGTAAAGTTATCAAAAAGGGAAAGGTTTGACATACAGAACATAGGTTCGGGTACTAGATGTACCTCTTGCAGCCTTTTACATTTCTGTTGGACGCCTCGATGCGCGGGTTGTAATGCTAATATGGACTACAATTTAGGGAGATAAGGGAGGATGACAAATGCCAAGAGTATTTTCACCGGGGCATAGACCCGACCAACCTTTATATCCTGATGATTTAGTATATACTACGGTTGAGAAACTAGAAGCATTTTTGCAATTACCTGCTGCAAGGCCAACTGCTCTAGCAGCAAACACAAGTACAGCCTCCATAGGCGGGGTTACTTACATCAAATTTCCACTCGCAGGTGCGGATTACAGAAAATGGGGATTTGCAGTAGATGATACAGTTACTGTTTATGATGATGCAGATGCTTTAGGTAAAACATATACTTTGACAAGTGTTGCTTCAGGAGGGGCATCCGGCGTTGTAGATGTTTTAGCAGTAGATCAAGGAACTGCTTACACTACTGCTAATAGTGCGTACATTCAACCTAATTCTGTTTTATCAGATAGTTCTCAAAGGGGGATTAGTAAATCACAAGTTAAAACTTTAATCAGAAGAAGGCAAGATTACATAGATCGCATATGCAGATTTGCATGGAGGCCAAGAATAATTGTAGATGAATACCAAAATTTCACTACATTCAAACCATATCGCCGAAGATATTATACTGATTATGTAGGTGCAGTTTATCTAAGCCATAGGCCAATTCAAAGAGTCGTCAGATTAGGGGTTTGGCAAGGTGATGAATATAAAGAATTAGCATCTTCTAAATTAAAATTAAATGTAAAGGACACTCATCTTTTTAATTCGACTGATAAGATATTCTTATGCCCTAATATCGGCCATGTTGCCACATTAACAAGTGGAACAACTACTAGCACATGGGCTAAAGATTATGGTCAGAAAACAGTTGCAGGTGAAATTGCTAATTTAATAAACCAAGATTCTCAATCGGGAAAAATTGCATTACCAATAGGTACAATGACGGAAAACGGTCAAGCACTTAATGTGGCGCATGAGTTTCTTGCTACTGGTAATAGTGATGAAGGCGATGGTAATGTATTCATTAGCAGCATGAGATCTTTAGACGAAGGAAATTCAGCAACAATTGCTAATACTAATAGCAATTGTTTTGCTTATTCATCATCTGCTACTAACGATACTACTTTAACTTCAACAGGAAGTACCTTTGCAGTTGCAGATGGTTCCGGTTTTGTAGAAGGTAATGGGTTGTATTATTATGGAACAGGCGCAACGATTCATGTTGCCCGATGTACTAGAAGTGTAAACAACCTTACTATTGTAGATGATTTAACTTCTTCATTCCAAAACAATCTTTCTAATGGCTTAAAAATCTCTCAAACTAAATTTGTTTGTGATGCAACCGAAGAACAAAGACAAAAAGATTGGTGGTCTATGGAAGATACGGGAGCAATCTTATTCAATAACCAATATCCTTTCTTTGAAAATCATAGCATAAAATTAACTTACATCTACGGTGAAAGATATTTAGACAAGGCAATAGAAGATGCTTGTACTAAATTAGTAGCAGTAGATATTATGATGACCGATGACTATACTGCTATGTTCCCTGAAGGTTCGGCGGGCATAGATCTTAACGCAAAAATACAAAAATTAGAGGAAGAGGTCAAAAGAATATTAATCCCTTACCAAGAGGGCATCATAGTAGCGGGCATGGGTGGTTAATCATTGCATCAATTAGTGAAATCGAATATTACAAAAATTGTTTTTATGCCGGTAAACAATTTGAACGAGCAATTGAAACTTTTATTACCACTAGAGATTCAATGAAACGAACCTTAGAGATAAGAGAACAAGAAATGGCATATGCTGACGGTCAAATTTTAGACCCTGTTGAAATTAAAGAAAATGTTGAAAAAATTATAACTAATTCACCCATTGCTCAAAATATACAATTAGCATGGGAAAAAAATGAAAAGGCGGTTGTTGGATTATGACGGATGCAATTGAGGGTCTTAGGAATATTTTTGTTACTAATTGGAGTAAGCCTCCCGCACCTTCTATTGAGGATATTGCCGATTTGGATAAAGGCGATGCTAAAAGAGTTAGAATGCTTGATAACGACATTATTCGTATATTTGAAACAGCACATAATGAAGCACAACCTGAGTTGCTTTATGATTATGTAAATGAACACGTCAATATTACTATTGATGTAAGGACTGTTGAAAGTAGAGCAAGACTTAGCGAACTAAGAGATGAAATCAGAAGGATACTTTATGCTTTTAGAAAAGGAGACGGGGTTAATTTTGATAGGGTTATATACAAAACAAGAACTGATTTGTCCGATAGGTCAAAAAAATTGTTTAGATATACTTTACAATGTGAAGTAGTTACTTTTGCATCATTAGCATCTTCATCTGATCCCGTAATAAATCCCGCAACAGGAGCAGTTGTTGGCTCGACAACATATCAAACTTATGATGGTGATTTGGCAGCCATAGCAAATCTTAGTCCTACTGACGGTCATGTAATAATTGGGAATGGTAGTACATGGGTTACTTCTGTTTCAGCCGGAGATATTACTGGCGTTACCGCAGGTACAGGTCTTTCAGGAGGCGGAGCATCCGGTGCGGTTACATTGAATGTTTCAGGATTAAGTATTTCTGAGTTTGCAGCAAATACCATACAATTGAGTAGTGAGTCTTTTGCAGATAATAATACTTCAATAATGACTTCAGCAGCAATTGCTGATAAAATTGAATCGTATGGCTACACTACCCTAGTGGGCGACATTACAGGAGTTACAGCCGGAAGTGGACTCTCAGGAGGGGGTACAAGTGGCAATGTTACCGTTTCTTTAGATTTGAAAGATGAAGATAACATGGTTTCTAATTCAGCAAGCCATGCAGCATCCCAACAATCAATCAAAGCATATGTGGATGCAATAGTGGGAGGTGCGCCGGGTGCATTGGACACGTTGAATGAATTGGCTGCTGCTTTAGGGGATAACGAAAATTATGCTTCGGTAACTGCTACACTCATTGGTACTAAACTTGCTAAGGCAAGTAATCTATCAGACCTTGCTAGTGCAAGTACAGCACGAGGGAACTTGGGGTTAGGTTCTCTTGCTACCTTATCTAGTATTGATATTAGTGCTAATACTAACCTTGCAGTATCTGCGCCTATTGTATTAACCGGGGATACGCTATCACTTGCAGATCCTGCAAATCTTACTGAATTAAATGAGACATCTGATGCAACCGATGATAAAATACTCCTTTGGGATGAATCAGGTTCATCATGGAAATACATGACTCTTGATAACCTGCAAGATTCAATAGATACTTCTTCAAATGATACAAATACTACTTACAGCATTAGCACCGCAATATCTAGTAATGATGCTAATATTGTTTTGACCGATTCAAGCGGCACAACAGATACAGTAAAAATTGCAGCAGGAACTAATATATCTGTAAGTCATTCAACAGATACAATTACATTGGCGGCAACCAACACTCAACTATCTACTGAGGCGGTTCAAGACATAGTAGGTAGCATGGTTGATGGTGGAACAGAAACTAACATTACTGTTTCATATAATGATACAAACGGTAAACTAAATTTTGTTGCATCAGGAACTACTTACACCGCAGGTACAGGACTAGCACTAAGCGGTACTGAGTTTGCTTTATCTCATCTAGGCATACAATCGTTATCTGATCCTAATGCTGATAGAATCCTCATATGGGATGACTCCGCAGGTGCAGTAGCATGGGCTACTCCTAATAGTAATCTAGCAATTAGTGGCACAAATCTAAACGCTACTGATACCAACACTCAATATTCAGTTGGCGATGGTGGACTCACTCAAAACAATTTTACTGATGCTCTTAAATCAAAATTAGATGGTGTAGAAGCGTCAGCCGATGTAACAGATACTGCTAACGTAAAATCCTCATTAGGAGGTGCAATAGGGAGTAATGCACTTCAAATTGGAGATGGTAGTACGACTACTACATTTCCCGGTTCAATTGTTGTTACAGGAACAACTACTACAAATCATGTAGAAACAGTTTCAACATCTAATGGTGTTGTGTTTGAGGGTTCTAATGCAGATGACAATGAAGTAACTCTCAAGGCGGCAACAGTAAGTGCTGACCGAACAATTACTTTGCCTGACTCAACAGGAACTGTTGCATTAACGAGCCAACTAACATCAGACACCAATACTCAAAATGTGTTTACTTCATCGTTTGTTGATTCAACTAATGACATCTTATTACGTTTAACTAAAAGTGGTGCAAGTAGCGGAACACAGGACATTAAGTTTGTAGCAGGAACTAATGTTACTTTGACTCATACCGATGCTAACAACATAACAATTGCATCTGCTGATACTAATACTGAATATTCGGTTGGCGATGGGGGTTTAACTCAAAACAATTTTACTAATACTCTCAAATCTAAACTTGATGGTATAACTGCATCAGCAAATAATTATGTTCATCCTAATCATAGTGGTGAAGTAACATCTACTGCTGATGGTGCTACTGTTATCGCAGACAATGTAGTAGATGAAGCAAATCTCAAAGTTACCAATTCACCTACTGATAATTATTTACTTAGTTACGATCAAGCAACAACCGGGTTCACTTGGATAGCGGCGGGTGCGGGTGGAGAAAACAATCAGAATGCTTTCAGCACCGTAGCAGTATCGGGGCAAGATAACGTAGTTGCGGATGCCGCTACTGATACACTTACGTTTGCCGCAGGTTCAAATGTAACTATTACTACTACGGCAGGTAGCGACACAATTACTTTTGCGTCTGCTGATACTAACACTCAATTAACTCAAGAACAGGTTGAAGATTTTGTCAATGGTCTTATTGTAGGCGGAACAAATGTTACCGCTACTTACGATGATTCGGCAGGAACACTAACACTTTCTTCTACTGATACTAACACCCAATTAAGCACCGAAGCGGTACAAGACATTGTAGGGGCTATGTTAGTAGGTACGGAGACTAGAATCGGTGTAACGTATGACGATACTAATGGAAGAATTAACTTTGTAGTAGATGATATGACTGCAAATGATAATACATTCAGAACAATTACAGCAGGTGGTAATACGCTTGGCGCATCAGAAACACTTGCTTTTACTGCGGGTTCTAATGTAACTATAACAGAAAGTAGTGGTGCGGTAACAATAGCCTCAACAGATACAAATACAAACACTCAACTATCTACTGAACAAGTTCAAGATATTGTAGGCGGTATGTTGGTTGGTACTGAAACAAGAATCGGCGTAACCTATGACGATACAAACGGCAGGATTAATTTCGTAGTAGATGACATGACGGCAAACACTCAATTGACATTACTCGATGAAGATAACTTTTCATCAAATAGTGCTACGGCAGCAGCAAGCCAACAATCAATCAAAGCATATGTAGATGCTGAAGTATCAGGATTGGTTGATTCAGCCCCTAATACTTTGAACACATTAAATGAATTAGCGGCGGCTTTAGGCGATGATGCTAGTTTTGCAACTACTATTTCTACTTCATTAGGTGAAAAATTAGTAAAAGCAAGCAATTTATCTGATTTGCCTAATGCAGGTACTGCTAGAAGTAACTTAGGATTAGGAACGGCTTCGACATTAGCAGGTAGTGGTGCTGTTGCTAATGGTAATGCAGGATTAGTTACAGGAGATGTAGTCTTTGATTACATAGAGGCACAAGGTTTTGGAACAGGCGGGGGAGACATAACAGCAGTAGTTGCAGGAACGGGATTATCGGGCGGGGCTACAAGTGGTTCAGCAACTGTAAATCTAAGTCATTTAGGTATTCAATCATTATCTGATCCCGGCGCAGATAGATTACTCATTTGGGATGACTCCGCAGGTGCTATCGTTTTCGCTACTCCTAATGATAATCTAGCAATTAGTGGCACTAACGTAAATGCAACAGACACCAACACCAATACACAACTTACAACAGAACAAGTTCAAGATATAGTAGGTGGAATGTTAGTAGGTACTGAGACTAGGATTGGTGTTTCTTATGACGATACCAATGGTAGGATTAATTTTGTTGTAGATGATATGACAGCAAACGACAATACGTTTAGGACAATTACGGCGGGTGGGAATACATTAGGATCAACTGAAACTTTGGCTTTTACAGCAGGAAGTAATGTAACAATAACCGAATCCGGTGGTGCTGTAACAATAGCATCTACTGATACCAACACCAATACCCAATTATCTACTGAGCAAGTACAAGATATTGTAGGTGGTATGCTTGTTGGAACAGAAACAAGAATAGGGGTCGCTTATGATGATACTAATGGTCGCATTAACTTTGTTGTAGATGACATGACAGCAGATACACAACCGCTTACAACCGAAGCCGTACAAGATATTGTAGGTGGTATGTTAGTTGGTACAGAAACAAGAATAAGCGTGGCTTATGATGACACTAACGGCAGAATTAACTTTGTTGTAGATGACATGACAGCAGATACACAACCGCTTACAACCGAAGCCGTGCAAGACATTGTAGGGGGTATGTTCACAGGTAATACTGAAACGAGTATCACCGCAACTTATCAAGACGGCGACGGAACAATAGATCTTGTTGTTGCGCCGGGTTCTGATCAAGGCGTTGTCGTCAATACAGGCGGGGCATTAACTACCACTCCCTACATCCACCTTGCTTTCGGTGGCAGTTCAAGTGGCAGCCCACGCGGTATTGCTGTTGGGCATACTTCGGGCGCGAATAACTTCCCCGGTTGGCTTACGACTACGCACGACAATAATTTACTGATTGACACTAATAAGGGAACGAATAGTGGAAAAATAGAGATTTTTGAAGGATCGAATAATAATATCGCCATAACGCCCCACGGAACAGGCAAGATAGTTCTTGATGGTTTATTATGGCCCAATGCCGATGGAACGGCAAACTATGTTCTCCAAACCAATGGATCGGGTGCGCTTTCGTGGGCGGCGCAGACTAGCGACACATGGCGAACAGTTACGGTAGCAGGTAATGATAGTCTAACTCCGAGTGAGGCTTTGACCTTTAATGCTGGCTCTAATGTATCCATTACCGAACAGAACGGGTCTGTAACTATTGCTTCCACAGACACCAATACTCAGTTATCTCTATTGGATGAAGATAACATGGCTACCAATAGTGCTACTGCTGCTGCTTCTCAACAATCAATCAAGGCTTATGTAGATGCAGAAGTAGCGACAAACGCTTCTGCAATAACAGCAATAACAACTGGTGCGCCATCTTTACTTAACACACTAGATGAATTAGCCGCCGCTTTGGGGGATGATGCTAACTTTGCTACAACAACTGCGACTTCATTAGGTCAAAAATTAGTAAAGACAAGCAACCTATCAGACTTAGCCAATGCGGGTACAGCACGAAGCAATTTAGGTTTAGGTACTGCCGCCGTTTTAGCGGGCAATGGTTCTGTTGCCAATGGTAATGCGGGATTAGTTACCGGAGATGTAGTCTTTGATTATATAGCCGCACAAGGTTTTGGTTCAGGTGCAGGAGATATTACTGCCGTAGTTGCAGGAACAGGTCTTAGTGGTGGTGCTACAAGTGGTAGTGCAACCGTAAATCTAAGTCATTTAGGAATAGAATCTCTTTCAGATCCTAACGGCGATAGACTTCTAATTTGGGATGATTCGGCAGGTGCAATAGTATTTGCTTCGGCTAATAGTAACTTAGCAATAAGTGGAACTAACGTCAATGCAACTGACACTAATACTCAATTATCTACTGAGGCTGTTCAAGATATTGTAGGAGGTATGTTTAGTTCCAATACTGAAACTAGAGTAGCAGCAACATACGATGATACTAACGGCAAAATAAATGTTGTTGTTGATGATATGACAGCAAACGACAATACATTTAGGACTATTACAGCAGGAGGAAATACATTAGGGGCATCAGAAACATTAGCCTTTACAGCAGGAACTAACATAGCAATTAGTGAAAGTGGGGGCGCAGTAACAATTGCTTCTGCCGCAGGTGATGTTACTCTTGCTAATAGTATTCAATTAATTGGCGGCTCATCAAACAATTTCAAAGTTAAGACAGGGGCAGCAGCAAGTAGTGGTGTAAGTCTTTCATTTTCAGGTAGCAGTAACAATAGTATTGGTGTTATCACAATAAATAATGATGGGTATCATTTAGCAAGAACCAATGGCGGTGTATCAAACCTAATTTTTGAGGGAGACACTACTAACAATTTTGAAACCACCTTAGACGTAACAGACCCAACTGCTGACCGAACAATAGTTCTCCCCGATGCAAGCGGAACAATATCACTTACCGATACTAACACTCAACTTTCAACAGAACAAGTCCAAGATATTGTAGGTGGTATGTTAGTAGGAACAGAAACAAGAATAGGCGTGGCTTATGATGACACTAACGGCAGAATTAACTTTGTTGTTGATGATATGACAGCAAATACCGAATATGCTGTGATGGGCGGAGGTAACAGTTATGCGGCGGGATTAGTCGTTACTGGTTCTGCTACTCATGGTAGTACGTTTTTGAGAAAAGACGGTGAATGGGCAACCCCTACCGACACCAATACTGATACGAATACACAAAATGTATTCACATCATCATTTGTTGATTCTTCTAATGATACAATACTTAGATTAACCAAGAGTGGTGCATCAAGCGGCACTCAAGATATTAAGTTCGTAGCTGGTTCTAATGTAACATTAACACCTAATGGTGCAAACCTAACTATTGCCGCTACTGACACTAATACTGAATATTCAGTAGGTGATGGGGGTTTAACTCAAAACAATTTTACTAATACTCTTAAATCAAAATTAGACGGAATAGAAGCTTCAGCAGATGTAACCGATGCCGCAAATGTTAGAACAGCTCTTGATAATGCTATGACAAGTAATACTCTTACTATTGGTGATGGTAGCACTACAACTACATTCCCCGGTTCAATTGTAGTTACAGGAACAACAACAACAAGTCATGTTGAAACTGTTAGCACATCAAATGGTGTGGTATTCGAGGGTTCTGCCGCTAACAATAATGAAGTTACTTTGAAAGCTGGAACAGTTAGTGCAGATAGAACCATTACTTTACCTGATGCTTCGGGAACAATTTCGCTTTCAGATACTAACACTCAACTTTCAACGGAACAAGTTCAAGATATAGTCGGTGGTATGCTTGTAGGTACTGAAACTAGAATTGGTGTTGCTTATGACGATACTAATGGTAGGATTAATTTTGTTGTAGATGATATGACAGCAAATGATAACACCTTTAGAACAGTTACCGCAGGTGGAAATACATTAGGCTCTACTGAAACTTTGGCCTTTACCGCAGGTAGTAATGTAACAATTACAGAATCAGGGGGTGCTGTAACAATAGCATCAACAGATACCAACACTAATACTCAACTTTCAACAGAAGCTGTTCAAGACATTGTAGGGGCTATGTTT
>Ga0209337_1003428_pt1 | contig 11217 bp, 20 predicted proteins | sample LinPmetageLP53_FD_184044 | JGI IMG/M metagenome (GOLD analysis project Ga0209337, IMG submission 184044) | Marine viral communities from the Pacific Ocean - LP-53 (SPAdes) (version 2) | ecosystem: Environmental > Aquatic > Marine > Oceanic | place: Pacific Ocean | collected 2010-02-08 | reverse complement strand
GGAGGTCTTTATCCATCGCAGCTTTCTTCCCTTTCTTTTTTGGTTCGGTATATTTTTTCATTAGGATATCGTAACGACTATCCTCGATAATTAAATTTGTTAAGATTTCCCTGAAGTTAAAGGCCATGGTTAAACGTGTTTATTATAAATATAAGTTAGTTCGAAAGAATTTATAGGGATTTTACGTGAGAAATTATATCCATTAATGCATTGACATCTTTTTCACAATATTCTTTTATTTCTGAAATGTTATTATCCACATAATAACTTTTGTGGATGTTAGAACCATCCACTTTTCCATCTTTTGGTGTATCTAATCCTAGGACACTACATACTAAGTGTAATGCAGACAATCCTTTATACGAACCAAAGTTCCACAACTCTTTAGTGTCCAAAGCTTTTATCTCCCAGGGTTTGGTGTCGTAAGAAGGCATTATCCCCGATGGTTTTACTTTGTTTATCAACATTCTTTTACCTAGATAAGGTAGGTCAAATGTTTTAATGTTATGCCCACACAGTGAAAACCCTAGTTTATAAACTCTGTTTAAAAGATTAACTGTTTCTTTTAGAATGTCTTCTTCTGAACCTTTGGTGAACGATTGTATTTTTCTTTCCTCCCCGGTTATGAATCCCGCACTAACACATACCACCCTACCAAACTCTGGCAATAAACCAGAATATTTTTTAAATAGTTCACCACTTGACATTCTTTCATCCTCTGGATAATGCCTTCTAAAATAGGAGTCACCCATTTTATTCCATAGGTTGTATAAAACATTATTACTATCTTCTAGTTCTTCAATGGTCGCATAAGAACCACAAGTTTCAATATCTATAAATAATAATTTAGTTGGTTGTATCTGGTCTATCATCTTGTAGTTTTTGGTATGTGTCGATATCTACTATTACTTGAATTGTTTTTTCAAACATTCCTGGTTCTCTTTCCCAATACTCTATTGGTTCACAAATATACCCTGAAGCTATTCTAAGTAAGTTATTTAGTTGGTCTTTTTCTATCCATATTATTACTTTCATTTTTCTTTTTTTTTAAATGGGTCGTATAATGGGTATCCGTTTTTTTTATCTTTAAAATAATTTATTATACCCCATGGTATACCAATTAGACAAATAACAACCCATGTTAATGCTAAGAATTTTGTTATATCGTAAATCATATTCTTGGTTTTTTAATTTTTAGGTAGATGTACTCTATTACTGTCCAAGCTATACAACCTAGACATAATAAAACAAACCCCATCCCTAATATTTGTACTATTTTTTCAATCATAGAACAAAGATAAACAATTTTTTTAGAATAACAAAATCTAGACTAAGATTTTTTGTTTTTAGTTCCCCATTTAGATTTTACCCACATTCTTTCGTGGATATAGTATAACCCAAACTTGGTGAACAACTCTAAAGCACCAATTTTTAATCCCATTACTGGGTTACCAGTTATTATCCATCCTAGGGCCATTGTGTCCAATGTTCCTACGATTCTCCAACTAACTGCTTTGAGAATACTTCTTTTTTTACTTACGTACATTTTCTGTGATTATATTATTAATTATAGTATTAATAATTTTGTTTGTGTAGTTTTCGTTAACTTCTTCTTCTTCTTGATTAAATGGGAGTCTTGGGTTGGTTACGTACTCTAGGAAATCCTCTAATGTAATATCGTCCATTCTATCTTTGTTGGTTGAGTTTTGACTTTCATCCTTAAATGATACTGTTTCATCTTTGTGGTCATAATTGCCGACTGTTATATTTGCCAATACAGTAGACTTACCATCACTAGTTTTCCAATTGTATACTGGTGTTCTATCTGAGAATCCTGGATTCCATCCTGATGCCTTTTTAAATCCTAGTTCACCAAGTGTTTTAATAAAGTTTTCACTTCTTTTAACTCTACCCATAATGGTGTCTACCCCATCTTCTTCTATATCATCCAACATTTTTGTAAAAGCTGCATTCATCTCCTTATTTCCTTCATCATCTACATCCCACGTATCATACCAACCATCATATAAACTAGGTAGTGCATTTAATTCTATTTCACCCAAATCATAAAAACTTTCAACACTCTTTGTACCAATAACTTGTAATAATTGTTTCCATGTTATATACATTTCGGTGTTTCTTCCTCTTTCATCATAGTCAAATACTTTTTCATCATCTATCTCTTGTTTAATAGCCTTTGCTCTACTTCTCCAAACTGCACAACCTAAACTACTTAACCAATCATCAGACATGTCATCTGATTCTACTGGAAAATACTTTTCAAGGAAATCATATACTTTTCCTTCGTCGTATTGTAATTCCTGGTCTGTAAATTTAGGTTCACCTACTAACTCTCTAAGATTTTGTAATCGTCCACGATTTTCTGGGGTTAAATAACCGTTCATATAATTTAACTCCTCTACATCCATTTCCTCACAATCATCATAATAACCACCATAACCCATCGCTGCGTTATATGCCCAGTCATCATCATCATTTAAATCTAAAAACTTATATTTGAAGGTTTGTTCGTTGGTGATTATTAAGATTCCCCCTTCGTCAGGCATGATTCCTATCTCATCATCTTTCATATCGTCAAAGAACCAACTACGGTCATGTACATTAGTATTATCGTTACCTTCAAACTTTTCCCAGTCTAGATTTTCTACTGATTCACCATTTATCACATTATAAACTGCTTTTGCAAAATCATTCTTTTCGGAAAATTGTTTCATTTCCTTTCCAGTAAAAGGCATTTCAAATTTTAATCTTTCTTTGAGGGAGTATGGTATGTTTAGTTTTTCTATTAAGACGGGTTTGTCACTAAAGAATTCTTTTGCTTCTTTTTTCTGATACCAACTTATATTTAATGCTCTGTCTCTGAGTGGGTCAAAAAGGGCATATTCCCCACCAAATCTTAAGGGTATTTTACTTTTGGTGTCGTGGACTATCCCTGCTTTGTTTTTATCCTTTTCTATGATTATATAGGTTACCCCACCAGTTTTAAAGGCGTTTGTGGTAGCTTCTTTAACTTTTTCATCCTTACACCATTGTGGTGCTATGGAACAAATAGATGCAATATTATAGGGAAGGATGAGTTCATATTTGTCATCTTCGTATACAACTCTTTTATTTACCTGTTCGTTTAACATACTACTATAAATATAAAGTAATTACAAGTTATATTTAGAATACTCAGAAAGTCTTGTGTGTTTTATTTTTTGTAGTTTGGAGCACTTCTCGTACTCCTCTGTTTTTTCAAAAAAAGTGATTAGTTTGTCTAGTGTTTTGTGTGGTAGGTCTTTATTTACGAATTCTAGATTTTCAAACACCTCATCTTCTTCCATAGAACTTATAATAAATTCATAAGCTAGTCTAAAAGCTGCGTTTTTTTCTAGAGGGTCTAACATATTATTCTCCTTTTCTAATATAACTATACCATAATACAGCAACTACCATAATCATAATAATACTTCCAAATGTAGCTGCTAAATACCATGGTGTATTCATTTTCCCAAAAAATAAAGCTGGTGTACCCATTAACACTAACCATGCAAAGAATATTAGTCCTGTATTAGTTTCTAATTTTTTTTCAACCTTACCAGTTAACTCTGTATTCAATAACCTACTTAAAGCATTTTGCATATCTTTTCCATATACTGGTTGAGTGTGTTTTGTGCCGTCCTTTTCTCCGATTGTAACTTCGTATTTTAGGTATCCAGGACTAGTTTTACTTTTTTCAATTAATTTACATTCTAAGGCTCTTCTCCTATTGAATTTGTGTTTGTGTGTTTTTTTCTTTAGTATATTCATTTTCGTTCACATGATTTTCTAATTTTATAAACCCAACCACTATCTGAGTTTTCTGTCATCATTGTGGCTATTCTTTGGGCTTCTTTTTCTGTTTTTACCTCCCATATTTGTGACAACCCATCTGTTAATAAAATATAGGATTTTTTACCCTTTGGGTCTATCATTTCTTTTACAATGTTGTAATTCATTTTGGTATTTGTTATTTAAAAGGTTAGTGTAAAAGTCTACTATTCCTGGACCTAATAAGTCATTCCATTTTTTTTCAAAATTTTGTATTAGTTTGAGTAAAGCCGGAAAATGGATAGTATTATTGTTTGTATTAGTTAAACATTTTAACACAAAATTAACGTCTTTTTTAATATTGGGACTTTTCATACCACAAATATAATAATTATTTTTAAACTATTCTACTAATTCCAATTTAGTTTTTAAAGTTTCTAGTAATCTCTTTGTTATCTTGTAGGGGTCTCCGTTACTAGCGGGTCTTCTATCTTCAATATACCCTTTCCAGTTATTTTGAACTGTGGAGACTGGTATTCTAATACTAGCACCTCTATCAGAAACACCATAACTAAATTTTTCTATAGATTGTGTTTCGTGTAGTCCTGTTAATCTTTTTTCATTATCACTACCATAGTTATTAATGTGTTCTTCATGATAAAAAGATAACGTATCACAAATACCTTCTATTAGGTCTTTACCACCTACTTCTCTCATTTCTTTGGTTGAGAAGTTTACATGCATTCCGGAACCATTCCAATCCCCCTCTACTGGTTTTGGGTGTAAGTCAACTGTAACACCATGGTTTTCTGTAATTCTATGAAGAAGATATCTACTAACCCATAAATCGTCGGAAACCTTTAAAGCTCCCTTACCAAATAATTGGTACTCCCACTGACCCAACATTACTTCTGCATTAACACCTGTTATATCTAGTCCTATATTCATACAAGCATCTAAGTGTTGTTCTACAATTTCTCTACCTATAACCCTATCTGTGCCCACACCACAATAATATTTACCTTGTGGTTCCGGATAACCTTCTTTTGGGAATCCTAGTGGTTTACCGTCTTTCATTAAAACGTACTCTTGTTCAAAACCAAACCACCATCCTTCTTGGTGTCGGTGAAAGTCTAAGTCTTCTAAACCAACTCTTTCATTTGTTCTATGTGAAATACCTTTTTCATCTAATACTCCACATAAAGCTAGGTATGACCCTACTCTTTGTGGGTCTGGATAAACTCTAACTGGTCTTAATATACAATCCGAATTGTTACCTGCAGCTTGTTGTGTGGAGCTCCCATCGAATGACCACTCTGGTAAATCATCTGGGTTAGGTAGTGTAATAGTACTTTTTAACCCTACAATTTTAGTTTTACTTCTTAAGGTTTGTTCTGGTTTATTACCATCTAGCCAGATGTATTCAACTTTTGTTTTAATTTTTGTCATTTTTCAATTTGATTAAATAATTTATCTAGTCTTTGTTGCAACTTTTGTACCTCTTCTTTACTCTTATAGTCATGCAACTTTAAGCTTGTGAGAATTTTTTGTATTTCTCTAATTTCTTTTTGTATATGTTCTTTAGTTTTCTGAGTCATTTTATATTTATAATAATATGAATGTTTATTTAGATAATAAAGTACTCCCTTTGGAAATTATGTTAACCCCTAATGCTATTAGTACTGGTATGATGGGTCGTGAAAAAATAGATGGTGGGATGTTATTCCTTTTTTCAGAAATAGGGGAGAGGTCTTTTTGGATGAAAGATTGTTTAATTCCGTTAGACATAATTTTTATCATTAATAGTAAAGTTACTAAAGTGCACAGAAATTGTACACCCTGTTATAAAAATAACTGTAAGTCTTACTATGGTATAGCTGATAAGGTTTTGGAGGTTCCGTCAGGTAAGTATAGTGTGTCTGAAGGTGATACTCTAGAGTTTACTGATTAATAGTTTTTTTAATCGTATTTACTAATTCTTTTTGTACCCACTTAACAAACTCAACATATCTAGTTGGTTTACTACCAGCTTTTTTCTTCCAACTACCATCTGGGTTTCTAGTTGCTCTACTAAAGAAATTAAGACCACTAATATTTGTTATACATTTGTGACCCCCACTGTTAGCTTGGATTACGTCCCATGCTGGTACTGTTATATTATCTAAGACTGTTTTTTGTTTTTCAGTTAGACTATCCCAAGGTGCGTCAATTATATTAATTGCCATATCATAATATTCTGAACCTTCATTTGGCATATTTTGTAGGTTGTCTTTATAGAGAGCAAATAAATCTGATGTTTTAAAACCAATACTATCTTCATCTGCTTTTGTTTCCCCAACTCTTTTAATAACCGAAATTGGTACCATGTGTGCTTTTAATTGTGGTTCTATTTTTTTAAGAACTTCTTGGGCTATATCACCTAAGTTTACGCCTTTTAGAGCTCTATCTTTTTTAAATGGGTTACAAGAAGCTTGTACTAAACCCATTGGCCATGCAATAACAAAAAAGTCAGCTTCTGGATAAATCTTAAATGGTGTGTATCTATCATAGGAACCTGGTTTGAAAAGGGCTCCACCACCATATTGTACAATTATATTACCATCTAATTTTAAATTCTTACTTTTCTTTTGTGATTCAATATAACCGGCCTGGTTTTGTGCCATATCTTCTGGAGATGCAAATCCTTTTTCTTTTGCGTATGAATTTATGTTTTGGTATATATTCATTAGTGACGGTGTTGAGTTCATTACTAGGTTTTCTAGGAACCCTGGTTTGTTTTTATAAGCCAATAGTAACTTATTAGTTAGTAAACCCAACATCCATTTCTTTTCGTATGTTTGTTCTCCCTTTTCAAAATCCCTAATTAAGTTCATAACTTGTTCAGGTTCAATATCGTGTTTTGCATAGTCTGCGGAATCTACAGTATTAATCATCATAATATCTTCATTACTAAAAATATCACTAGGACTTATAGTTTGAGATATAGTTTCTACATTAGAACGTGCTCCCCTAAATTGTGTCGATGTGTCATCCTCAACACCCGCTTGTGAATCATGATGGTCTGTATGAATTTTAAATATGGGTTTTCCGTGTGCAAAATCTACTAGTACAGGCATTACGTCACCACTTGCATCTGGTTTTTTAACGGAAAATTCTTTATCACCATACTGGATTACATGACTACCAATAACTTCTATACCATAATTTTCTAGATAATTCTTCATCCCTAACGCAGATACCACACCATCTAAGTCTTGGTGAAAGTATATTTCAGCTTTAGGGTATCTTTGAGCCAACTTATTAATGTCTCTAATTCCACCTTCATTTAAAAGTGATTTATTAATAAACTTTAATTGTTGTTCTGTTATCTCTATTTTCATATTATATAAATACCTAGATTTTTAGTTAACACGAATGTCTTTTATCCCACCAGAATATATGGTCACCTATCCTCTTGGCTGATTTCTTATTATTGTTATAAGATTTAGCTATTGTCCTAGTATTTCCAATACCTAAGTCTACAATATCTGGATTAACATAATGATTAACATTAATTAAATCACTATCATTAAAATTCTCTACAATTTTTAACATTTTATCAAAACCTTTCACTTTTTGATTAGTTATCCTATTTAGTAATTCTTGAAACTTTCCTTCTTTATTTAATGAATTGTAGTAGTTCCATGTAGAGTACTGTTTCCCTTTTAATACAGAATCTTTCATACTATACCCACATTTATTTGCTCGGTTTTTTATTGTGGATAGGATTGCGTTTAGTTCTTTTTCTCCGGCTGTTTGATTTTCACCTACAAGGGTGGAGGCTAATATGTAATCTTCATCGTCTTCTGGTATCTCTACTTTAAGTCCTAGTTCTGTTAAAGCAAAAGGACCTAATGGTATATTATTATTAGTTTGTTTACACAAATCTATATCCAATTCCAAAGATAAAGCTTCTAACATGTCTTTACCATAATACCCATCTCTACCTATACCTAGCTTTTTTTGGGTGATGTATATGGGGTGAGTTTTATTTAAATCATAATCACCATAATTTAAAATACTTCCATTATATAATATGTCATAGAAAGAAACATCTACTTTAGAAAATTCTGTTTTTCCCGTAGGTACACATTTAACCACAACTTGTTCTATAAGTTTACTATACTGTCCCTCTGTGATAACTATACGCATAAAAAATCATTTACAATAAATATCATCATAAACAACTTACTTCGATTAAACTATACCTTTTCCCATTTACCATTATTCAATAATTTAAAGGTTCCTATATATACTTTATCCCATTGAGTAGGTTCAATTAAACTTAAGAATAAATCTTTATTATTATTTTCATATAGGTGGTAATGTTCTCCCAATATAGGTTGGAAGTTATAGGTGGATTTATACACTAAACTTGTCCAGTTATATTCTTCAACTAAACGTTTATACTCATCCTTTAATTCATCCAATCTGGATTGGAAGTATTTGTTTGCTTTGATGGAGTCACTTTTATCAACCTTTATAGGTTCAAACTTTTGTGAACCCACTGTAGTGGGGTACTGTTTTAACTTAGCGTCAAACTCATCTGACTCTTCATTGTAAACTATATTGTCTGGATATTTCTTTTTCATCTTATCTTTATATTCATACCATGAAGGATTAGGTAGTTCTGAATAGTGGTCCCACAATTCTCTTTCTACTATCTCATCTTTATTTTTCATCACAAACAACTAAAGTATCTTTCACCCCTATCACAAAGTATAGTTACCGCATTTTTTTTGTTATTATCTCTTAGCCATTGGAATGCTGTAAATACATTTGCCGCAGCACTTATACCAATAAACAGACCATATCTTCTAGCCAAGTGTCTAGAACAAGCTTTGGCACATTTTGTGGTAACCATTCTAACTTCAGAGACTTTTTCTAAATCAACTAAAAATTTACTACCGTCACCAATTCCTTGTATCCCATGTAGTCCTGGTTTACCACCAGACATTACTGGTGATTCTGCTGGTTCCACAGCGACCGTACTCATCTTAGGCCACATCTCTTTTAAAAATCTATCAATACCCATAAGTGTACCACCAGTCCCGGTACCAGCTACAAACACATCAGGTGCAAACTCGTTAAGTTCATTAGCGTCTTTAAATTGATTGTATATTTCTGGTCCTGTAGCCATATAATGTGCTTCTATATTTAATTTGTTGTGAAATTGGTTGCAGTTAAACCAGCCTTTATTTTTACACATTTCATCTCTTAAGGCAATTGCCCCATCAAAATCTCCTTCATCAACTTCTATTAATTCAGCACCGTAAACTTTAAACATATTTTTTCTTTCTTCAGACATATTAGATGGCATAATAATAACCATATTATACCCTCTTTCCGCGGCTAACATTGCAAATGAGATACCACTATTACCTGATGTCGCTTCACATAGGGTACTACCCAGTTTTATTAATTTTAGTTTCTCTGCGTTATTAATAATATATGTTGCCATTCTATCCTTCACCGAACCACTAGGATTCATAAATTCAGCCTTGCCCCAAACTGTATATTCACCTATGGTTATTGGTATTAGTGGGGTATTCCCCACATTGTCCGATAGTTTAGTTTTCATTAGTCTTCTATTTCTACAGTAAACTTATCTCCTTGTTGTATTTTTTCTATAATGTCTAATCCATCAACTACCCTCCCAAAACATGTATGGTTACCGTCTAGGTGTTGTGTTGCTTGGCGTGTGTGAACTAAAAAGAATTGTGACCCTCCAGTATTTCTTCCGGCGTGTGCCATTGAGAGGACTCCTCTATCGTGAAATTGTTTTCCTCCATTTAGTTCACAATCAATTTTATATCCTGGTCCACCAGCACCGTTTCCATTAGGACACCCCCCTTGTGCTACAAATCCTGGAATTACCCTATGAAAGTTTAGGTCTTTATAAAACCCTTCTTTTGCTAATTTAACAAAATTATTTACTGTATTCGGTGCGTCTTTTTCATAGAACTCTACCACCATAGTTCCTTTGTCTGTGTTAATTTTACCTTTCATTTTATTTATTTTAATTATTACATGTATTCATTTACTGCTTCGTAAATTATTTCTTGTTCTTCTTCATTAAAGTTATCCTCACCTTCTATAAAAGTGGCATCACCACCATGTTCATCACTATACTCCTCTACTATAAACTTATGTTCACCATAAGAACCATAAGCCTCAAACTTAAAAGCAAACCAAGTTTCATAATTATTCTCAACATAGACTTTATCATTACCAGCCTCTTCAACAGAGTCTACATAAGTCATGTCGTCTAGTTGTTCAAAAATAATATCTTTATCTTCATCCGTGAAGTTTTTCTCCCCCTCCAAATAAACAAGTTCCCTCTCATCATTCATGTCTTGCATACTTGTTTTAAAATCTTTTCCTTTATATTTTCCTATATAAGTGTGTTTACCCTCTTCGTGGGTTTTTACTTTGTCATTAATTACTACTTCTGCCATTTTTTAGTTTTTTTTTAATTTATTAATTTCTCTATTTATATACCAACTTGCTTTTTTTAAATCTTCTAGGGTGTTGGTTTTTTTACCTACTCTTGAGATATATTTAACTGTGTTTCCTAGATTAAACCCTAAATCCCACGCTTCTATAACTTTTATCGCTTCGTATAGATTATCCTCACCACCATAGTGATTAGGGTGATTTACCATTTCATTTTTTTTAGATTCTTTTCTATTAAATTCTATGATGTCTTTTTGTGTTGGGTAATCTGGATTTTTGTTCCCCGTTAATTCTTCATAGTGTGAATTAACTTCACCTGTATAGGGGTCATGTGTTGGTATTTCTCTACTATCCATTTTATTTTATTTTATTTATAAAATTCTAAATAAAATTAGAGATATTGTCAATATAATTTTTTGTTTTTAATTAAGGCAGAATGGTGGAAAACCATCTTTAATATTAACAAATAATTTTTCTATCTGTTTTTCTCTTTCTATAAATTTGTTAATGTCTAATTCTTGGTGTATTTCTTTAAATGCTAGGTCTGTCACAATACCTAAAAGTTCTGTGGAGGACAGCATGGGGTCTCCATTTTTTTTAAAGTTAATGGTCGCCTTATCAGCGACCATTCTATAAAATTCGTCCATGTCTATATTTCCCACACCAAACATATCTCTCCTAGCTTCTTCATCAGTATCAAAGAAATCTTTAAGTTTTCGAACATATATCCGTATATCAACTTCCATATACATAAATATTATGACAAATTATATTTTTTGATAATTTTTTTACTTACTGTAATTTCTCTACCCTCTTTTTTAAGAATATCATAGATTTTTTGTGCCACAACTTTTACATCTTTCATACCACCCTCAATCTTATTCTTACCCTTGTAAATCATAACCTCAA
>Ga0209337_1003426_pt1 | contig 11220 bp, 1 predicted proteins | sample LinPmetageLP53_FD_184044 | JGI IMG/M metagenome (GOLD analysis project Ga0209337, IMG submission 184044) | Marine viral communities from the Pacific Ocean - LP-53 (SPAdes) (version 2) | ecosystem: Environmental > Aquatic > Marine > Oceanic | place: Pacific Ocean | collected 2010-02-08 | reverse complement strand
GGTGCTGCTATAGGTGCATTTACTGCTCCAGCTTTATTTGAAGCTATACAGATAGCTGGTCCTACTGCTTTTGAAAGAGCAAGAAATAGACATCCTGTTGGCGTATATAAAGAACCCACTTGGGAAGATTGGTGGGAAGCTATGCCTTCAACTGTTACAAGTGGTGCTTTAAATGCTATTGGTATTAGAAATGTTGGTGTTTTAAATAAACTTGGTGGAGCAGGTTTAAAGCCTGCTGCATTAAGAGTAGGTAAAGCATTAACAGAAGAAGGCGTTACTGAGGGATTACAATCATTTACTGAACAAGCTGGTGGTACTGCTTTTACAGATGCTGGTCTTAAAATTGATCCAAAACAAGCTTTATCAGAAGCTTTAATAGGTGGTTTTGCTTCTGGAGTAACACAAACAGGTGCAGAATTATTGCCGACTAGAACTGCTGATGATACTGTACCACCCATTACACCCCCTCCACCTATAGAACCAGTAGAAGGTGAATCTGAAATAATACAGGATTCATTATCAGGCTTAAATATTGATATTGATGATAATCAAGAAATACGAATACCAGAAACTGCACCAGAAATTCCAGAGGTTACACCAGAGGTTACACCAGAGGTAAAGCCTGTTACTCCTGTTCCAGAAGAAGTGGTTGAAGCAGAGCCATCTTTTTTAAGTTCCAATTTTACTGTACCTCTAGGATTAACATCTATTACTGATTTGCCTTCAGAGAAAAGGTTTGCTGCAAATAAAAGAATTAATAGCATATATCAAGGAGAACAAGATCTAGGTGCTTTTACTGATCAAGAGTTAGATGAGGTAATAACATCTTATCAAGAAACTTTAGATTATATGGATGTAGAGGGATTTGATCCATCAATAATTAATACTGCTAAAGATGATCTTAATCTGTTAATAGATGAAAAAGATAAAAGATCACAGTTATTACAAAAAACAGTAGGTATTATTGAAAAATCTATTGATTTAGATGATGAAGTGATTGAAGAAGAACCAACAGCAGAAACAGAATATAAAAAAGCAGAGTTAAGACCTGAAGGAATGAGTGATGAAGAAGCCCAACGACTAGGGTTTATTTCTAAACTGCCAACAAAAGAGCAATCTGAAAAACTACAGCAAGCAAGAAAGCAAAAAGAAGCTAAATCCAAAAAAGCTACGCCCAAAAAGCCTATTCCTCTCAAGGTTAATAAGAAAAATCCAGTTAATAAAAAGGAAGTTGAAGTAGAATTTTTAGATGAAGAGAGTGCTAGGGTTTATCAAGATGAAACAGAAGTTATTACTAGAGGTGGAACTAAAAAAGCAAAAAAGACGTTAAATCAAACTAATAAGTTTAGAACAGAAGTTGCAAATAAGTTTGGTATTGGTCTAGGTGCTTATAAAAAGCTAAGTAAAAAATACACAAAATATGTAGATGAATCTTCTAAAGCGGCAACTACTCCTAATTTTAAACCAGCATCTTTTGAAGATTTTGCTGTAGATCAAATTGGCATTGTTTCTTCTGAAGATATTATAAATCACCTTTCAGAAAAGAACATTAGCACGTCTGATAACGCTTTTAAGAAGTATTTAAGAACACAGGCAGGGGTAGATAGCCTAGATCAAGTTCAAGGCTTTAAACGAAAAGAAATTATGAGGAACATTACTAGCCTTCCTCTAATGGGTAAGAAAAATTCTCCTATTGATAAGGCTTTTAATGTTGAAAGAGATAATATTGAAATTGCAACAAGAAAAAAACAAATTACAGATAGAGCATTAAAGATTAATAATAAAGCAGGGAACACGCAAGCAAAATTAATTAGAGATGCAAAATCAGCAGGTGTTCCCGATCAACAAATATTTGAACAAAGAACAGGCAAAGCATTTACAAAAATGGATATTGCTAGAGCAATTGCTACAAGAGAAGAAAATCTTATGCAAACTGCAGAAGAATCAGCAGAAAGAACAGCAGCTACAGAAGTGCCTAATGTTATAGTTGAAAAAAGAAAGGCTGAAAAATCTAAAGTTAATCAGAATATATATGTAGTAACATTTCCAGATAAAAGTAAGGTTAAAGTTGCAGTAGACGATAGATTAGAGGGTGATCAGGCTAACAATACAGCAGCAAAATTTGCTTTAGAAGAAAGAGTAGATCGTCTTAGAAAGCAAAATGAGAAAAGAAAAAATCCTATTGTAGCTTCTGATAATGATTATAACCAAGCAGTAAGATCTATGCTTCTTTCTGGCGAGAAACCTATAGCTATACTAGAAAGAATAACAACATCTGCCAAGTATAGTACCACGCCTAGTCTTGATGGGTTTATTGCTCCCCCTTTACCTCAAGTAAGTGATCTTCGTAATGCTAAGTATAGATTTAAAGAGAGTGTTAATGTAGAAAACATACTTGCAAACATGAGAAGGGATACTAGAAGAATGTTTCCTAATGCAGATGTAGCTGTTGTTGATGAATTATTTGATGAAAATAATGAAAATGTGGCAGGTCTAACTAAAGAAGATTTAATAATGATTGCTCTTGATGATAAATTTACTGATCCTACTGAAACCCTTTATCACGAAGCTGTGCATTGGTTTGATATCAATGGATTTTTTGATGATGATGCAATACAAATGCTTAAAGAAAATGAATCCAGAATAAGAAATATTGCTGAAGGAAGGGAAGGAAAGCCTGTTGAAAGTTTTGACGAAGCTGTTGCTATAGCTTCTGGTGTTTATAATTTTGCAAAAAGAAATAAAGGTGCGAGCGATATAAACATGAGTCAATTTCTTCCTCCTATGAGAAGGTTTTTTGAAAAGCTGTATAAATTATTTAGCAGGTTTAAAACATTTTTAAATAAGAAAAAATATAACAATATTGAAGATTTATTTGAAGCAATGGATCAGGGTGTTCTTTTTAAAGAAACATTAGAAACACAAAGACAATTAACACCAGAGAATGAAGATTTTGTTAAAGAAAATTTTAAAGACGCTGGGGATGTTGGATCTTATAAAGGTGGTCAATTAGTACAAAAACTTACACCTGCATATAGAGCAGCAGTAGAAAAATATGATCCGTTTTGGCTTAATACAAAAGCTTTTAATCATGCTCCCAATAGTTATCTAGATTCAATGAATTTAGAATTATTTGTTCAAAATGAGTTAAAAGAAAGAATTAATAAAGAATCTACTAAAAAAACACAAGGTAAATTTTGGATAGAAAAAATATATGGCGGAAAAGGAAAGAAACAATTATCAGCAAAATACGAAGAAGAAACTGGACTTAGAGCATGGCTAAATGAGAAAGATAATGTAGACAGAGTTATACCTAAAGAAGAAGTGCAAGACTATGTAAATGCTCATTCAGATATATATTCTGTAATGATGTATGGCAATCCTCTTGAGTTGCATCCAATAGATCCTCAAGAAAGAGCAGCATTAAGAGATATAGAAACAGAAATAAATCTTGTTAATACTCAAATAAGACAAAATAATGATCAATTACGTACAGTTGCATCTGGAAGTCAAAAACTTTTTACAACTTTACGAACTCAGTTTTATGATGGACCTAATAGTGATGGAGAATCTGCTTTCTACTCTGCTATGTATACAGATAGTGTTATAGATGAATGGAAAAAAGAAGCTAAAAAAGAAGATTTTCCGTTAAATGTTTCTGATAAAGATTTTAATCATTTAAAAAATGCATTAAATTCTGATGTTGCTCCTCCTGATTTTGTTAATAGTGCAAAAGATATGAAAAAAACAGAAGATATTTTGGGTAGAATGCTTCAACCTTTTTATAGTTACAACATAGCGCTTGATATGATGATAAGTCGTATGGTTGATAGTGAAGTTTTAGAAAAGTTTATAACTGATGTGGAGGCTAGATCAAGCATTGAATTTATTGATGGAAAAGTTAATGTTACTCAATTACAACTAACTTCAGATAACCTTATTGAATATATTAATGGTTTTAAAAGCGTTGAGGAAATTAATAATTTTACAGAAGCAAATGGCTTTACAATGGAAGATGGTGAACTTTATAACATTAATCAACTTCTAGTAAATAATTTATTTTTAAGGAATAAAAGCAAACTTTTTGATACTTTTTTAAATGATCCTCAAGCATCAGAAAATCCAGACATTACTTATGACCAATTTGTTTCTTTAAAAGATCCAAAATGGGGTGTTGGGTATTATCAGGGTATTGATGAGATAGATCTGTATTTTGCTCCTATTAAAAGAATGCATATTAGAGCAGCCGCTTTGTTAAAAGGTATAGATAATTTGCCTAGAGATGATGCAGGTTTACGACAGCTTTCAGAAGAAGAATTTATAGCTGATCCTAATGCTGTTGACGTACAAATTGAAGCGATGGCTGAAACACCTTCGGCTCAAGAATCATGGAGACTTTCTTTTAATAACCTTAGATCAGATAATTATAGAGAATTTCGTATTGTTCATACTCCTTCTTCTTTAGGACAACAACCTTATATTAATAATGATCATTTTGAGAAAATTCCGGGTGCATTTATGCACATGAGAGTAAGAGATATTTATGATGTTGATGGGAAAAGATATTTATTTATTGAAGAAATACAATCTGATTATTTTTCTGATCTTAAAAAAGCCTTAAATTTAGAATTTCCTGAAGGCAGTCCTGACAGAATTGCTATGGATCAAAATAAAAATATAACAAATGAATTAGCAGAAAAAATAGATGCTGCTTATACAAAAGGCATGAAGGTAGGTGAGGGTGGTAAAGTAGTTGGGCAAACTATACCCTTAATAGGAAAATATAATCTTGATTTTAACGCTTATCAAGATTTTGCAGTAAATTTTTTAACTAAAGTTGCTATTGATAATAATTATGCTGGCATAAGACATATTAATACTAATTTACAAGCTGAAAGAAATATGCAAAATTTAAGCGATAGTTTTGATAATTTATATTATCTTTCATCAGTTAATCCTAATGATATGGAATTAAAAGAGGTTGAAGGCATTAATTTTTATTATCATAAACCTTCTGGTCAAAGTATAACAATTGCTGAACTTCAAGAAAGACCTGATATATTTACTGCTGCAGATTCACATGAGCAGCAAAGTGGAAAAATGGCTGCAGCTAATTTATTAGCAGAACGTTTTGCAAGTAATCCTAATTCTTACGAATATACAACTTATGTTAATCATGTAAGGTTAATAGGTATGTTGGGATCAAATGTTGGTCAAGACATAACTGTTCCACTTAATCAAATAAAAGCTATTCAAGCAGTAGAAGGACAAATTCTTGCTCAATTAGAAGAGTCAGAATTAGTTAGACATGAAGGTGCAATTAATCATTTAACTGATGATGGTTCTAAAAAAGCTTCAAGTACTTTAGATTCCCTTCTTCCTAAAGGCTATTCAGATATTATTTCTGAGCAAGTAAAATTTGCTATTCCACCAGCTTTTAAAAGAAATTTAGTATCTACTGCTACACCATTAACTGATGGTGGGTTTGTTGCTTCAAACGTGCAGTATCAACAAAATAGATTAGAAGGTATTGGAAATGGATATTTTAATATGAGATCTATATCGCCAGAATTAGTTAGAGGTTTTATGAAACAAGGATTTGAACAATATGGCGCTCCTATGTCTAAAAGACTTATCACGGCTATGAAAAAAATAGATGGTGGTAAAGGATACAAAGTAGCTGGTATTGGAACTAATGCAATTGCTGCTGAGTTATATGATGGCGCTAATCTTAAGGATATTAGGAATAATAATTGGTGGGCTAATAGACTGTTTGAAAATCTTTCCTATGACGAACTTACTGATATTGATAAAAATACAGTAAAGCAAGAGAGAATAAAAGCAGAGTTATTAATAGAATCTAAACTAGGAACAAAACCTGCTAGTACTCAAGGAAGAGAAGTAAGAGGAGAGAGGTTTAGGTTTCAAGGTGTAGATTTTGATGAAGGCTTTACAGAGCAATTTGCAAGACAATCGGGCGGAGTTGCTGTAGGAGCAAAATTTTCAAGCACTCCTGCTAATGTGCAAAAAGCAAATATTGTTACTAGACAACTAGATAAGCTTAGAAATTTAACTGATACATTTAGTGGTTTTGGTACTTTGATTAATGCTAAAAATTATAGACGGAAAAGAAACTTACTTTTTGGCAACATTTCTAGAGCAGAAGAAGTTGCATCATTTATGTTTAAAAAAATTGGTGCAATAACCAATCCAGTTAAAGGTAAAGACACACCAGAAAGACAAAAACTTAGAAAAGAGTTTACTGAATTTATGGAGGGAGGAAGAACCATTAGTCCTGATATTATAAGTGATCCTAAGTTAAGACCTATTGCCGTTAAAGCTAAAAACTTAATTGATCAGGTAGGTGAAGCGTTAGTTAAAAAGGGATTATTGTCTAGAGAAATATTTGAAAGAAATAGAGGTAGTTATATGCCTCAATTATACATGAAATATATTATGCAAAAACCTGATGGTAGTTTTTATGATTATACACAACAAAGATCCGAAGATTTAACTGAGGAAACTAAATTAGTGCTTGGTGATATAGCTGATCTTTCTCCTGAATTTAGAGTCTTTACTGCTATTTCAAGACCATTAAGAGATATAGCTATGCTTGATTTTTTTGAAGCTGTATCTAAAGAGGAAGGCTGGTCAATTCAAGATGATAATGTAATGGTTAGTATAGATACAGACAATGGCACAAAAATGAAGGTAAGTGCTTTTTGGTTAAAAGAAGAAGCAGATCGTTTAAACGAGCAAGCAAATATATTTCAAGCTTCTGAACCTGCTGCAGCAGAACAAATGAGACAAAAAGCTAATGAGTATAATGCAATTGCTAATCCTGCTATAGAAAAATTAGGTGGTAAAGATGTAATGGCTATGGATGTTCCTAAAGGCTATAGAAGGCTTCCTAATACTAAAAAATATGGAATGCTTAAAGGCGTAGCAGTTAGAAATGAAATATACAACGATGTTATTGGTTCATTTACTATGGGAGATACTGATAATTGGTACAACAGGGCGCTCGGTGCAATGAAAAAAGGTACATCTATATGGAAAACATTAAAAGTTCCTTTAAATCCCCCTACTGTAGTTCGTAATGTAGGCTCTAATATGATCTTAATGAATCTTATAGGCAATATAGCAATACATAAAGTTATACCTAGAATGAGACAAGCTATAGATCAGATAAGAAATAATGGTCCTGCTTGGCAAGTGGCTAAAACACATGGAATTATTGGAACAGGATTTAACAAGCAAGAAATGTATCAAGCTTCAGAAGAACTGATTGCCCTTGAAGAACAAGTGCATGCATTAGGTCCGATTACTAAATTCTTTTCTATGCCTAAAATGTTGATGAAAAAGATACTTAAAAAAGGTGGCGATTTGTATCAGTTTACAGAGTCTGTTGGTAAAACAGCAATTATTATTGATTATATGGAAAAAAATGCAAGCAAGGTTGGTACTGAATATATTGATCCATATACAAACACAACAAAAACATATACTCAAAAGGATTTAGAATTTGATGCATTTGATTTAGCACAAAAAGCTTTATTTGATTACTCAGATCTTCCTGAAGGTGGTAAATTACTCAGATCAGCACCCATTGGTATGCCTTTCTTTACTTTTTATTACAAAGCTTTTCCAGCTTTAGTTGAGGTTGCTGTAAAGCATCCTATGAGGTTTGCTCCCTATGTTGCTTTATCAGCAGGTTTAAGTGCATTAACAAGTGTTGCTTTTGATTTTGATGATGATGAAGCCGAAAAACTTAAAAAGAGTCTTGAGCCGTGGATTGCAAGAAGAACTGGAGTGCATGTTTTGCCGTGGAAAGATTCAGATGGTCGTTTCCAATTTATTGATATAGGTTATTTTTTCCCGTGGACTATGTATGCAGACGCTGTAAACAACGCTTTTAATGGTGAATTTATGGAATTACAAAGAAGTACAGGTCTATTTTCTGGACCATTCTCTGATATTTTAATGGCATTAAAGACTAATCGTGATCCATTTACACAGCGCGTTATATGGGATGAGCGTGATCCAGTAGAAGAAAGAGTAAAAAATCTTATGTGGTACACTTATAGTATAGGGATGCCTTCTTGGTTGACACCAACTGGTGCTATTAGTAAAACTGTTAGAGCATTAAAAGATACGCCACGCCCAACAGGACAACCAGCAGATACAGTTCCACAAGCCTTTTTAAGATTTGCAGGTATTAACTTGTATGGACTAGAACCAAGAGAAACTAGGCAACGTAATAGAAAACGTATGCAACGAGAAATTGATGATACAAGCCAAAGAATGCGTTATATGATGAAAAATAAAAGCTTGGATCAAGAAACAAAAGATGCTAGAAAAAGAAGGTATCTTTCTTTGATTAATCAAAAACGACAAGAAATGAGTCAGTATTTGACAGATACGGCATTGCCTGAAGGACTGATGAATCGAAAAAGTAAATTTCGAAGATGATTAAGATGTTTAAACAGTATATTTATTTAGCTGCGTTTGCTGCTTCTATTTTATTAATTGCTTCTAATGTGCAGGCTGATCCTACAGGTGACTGTACGACTGGTCAGTATTGTGAGCAGAGTTCTTTAGACACAACCAATACTACAACCACAACTAACACCAATACGAATACCAACACCAACACGAATACCAATACAAACACTAATAATAATACTAATAGCAACACTAATACCAATACAAACACAACAGCCACCACAGGCACTAATACCAATACAAACACTAATAGCAATACAAACAATAACACGTCATCTTCGACAGCTACGGCTACGAATACGAACAGTAATACTAACAATACAACTTCAACTTCTACGGGTACGAATTCAAATACGAACAATAATACAAACAATTCGACAGCTACTAACACTAATACCAATAGCAATACTAATACTAACAATTCCACATCAAATGTAACTTCTACTGCCAGTTCAAATAATACGAACACGAACAGCAATACAAGTAACAATACAAACAATAATACGAGTAATAGTACAAACACTAATACCAACACGAATAACAGCACGAGTAGTAATACCAATACGAATAACAACAACAGTACCAGCAACAACAGCAACACGAATAACAACACTAATACTAACAACAGCACTTCTGATTCAAATGTGCAGACTAATAACAAAAACGAGAACAATTCTAAGTCTGATAACACCAATAGAAACATTAACGAGTCTAAGTCAGAGCAAGTCATTACACAGAACATAAACCAGAAAGCACCACCAGCGAGTGCAATTGCTCCTAGTATTATGAGTTATAGTCAGGATTTATGTACTGTAGGTCGATCTGGAGCGTTTCAAGGACAGGTGTTTGGGTTATCCACAGGTCGTACAGTAAGAGATGAGAATTGTGAGCGATTAAAATTATCTAAGTATTTATACGATACAGGCATGAAAGTAGCGAGTGTGGCTATACTTTGCCAAGACATAAGAGTTTTTAAAGCAATGACTATGGCAGGAACTCCTTGTCCATACGAAGGCAAGATTGGTGTAGACGCTAGTGCAAAATGGAAAGCGAATCCACAAGACAGACCCGATTATGAAGAAGCTAAAGATACTTATGTGTCTAGGTGTAAAAATACTTTAAATACTGCTGGTCAGAGAAAATCGAGAAGAACTTGTGTTAAAGAATTTAGCAAAGGTACTTAGTCTTTGGATTTTATCTGTAGCCACAGTTAATGCTACTTATGTTTATGAGGCAAACCAACCCCTATACGATTTACAAACCAATTCATCAGGTTCTACAGGATTAGGTTCAAATGATGATGCAGTATCCACAGCCTTTGACTTAGGGTTCACTTTTACTTTCTATGGTAATGACTTTACCCAAGCAAGAATGGCTACTAATGGTTGTCTCCACTTTAATCTGACAGGCAGTTATTGTGGGGATTTCACCCCCGATCCACTACCTCAATACACTAACACTTTATTTGTGTTTTGGACTGATCTAATAAAAGACAATGGTTCAGCTATGAAGGCTAAAGCCTTTGATGATTATACTATTTTTGGCTGGTATAAGATGAGGGAATATAATCGTGCCAATTCTGATAACAGCTTAGAAGTCTGGTTATATCCCAATAACACCTTTGAATATAGATATGGTGAATTGGATATAATAAACCATGATGTCCTAATAGGCGAACAAGGAAGTGAAAGCGAAACATATACTTATTTATTTCACGATGAGTGTGGTGTAGGCTCAACCAATGTAGTTGGTACTTGTGTTAATACAGACTGGAACAATACTTCTTTTAACACATCTTTAGAAAATGGCGGTTCGTTATATGGAGTGGGTACTGGTAATGCACTAGATTGCAGTAGTCCTTTAAATAATACAGCTTGTAGTGGTTATGATGCTGCTTATTTAACACAACAATGTGGCATAGATTCTTTATACAATCTTTCATGCCCTTACTATTGGGATGCCTATGACGATCAACAATGTGATTTAGATTCACAATACGCACCTTTTTGTAGAGGGTACACACAAGAAGAATCGGTTGCCTACTATGAGGAAGAAGAACAGTTTGACTATGGCTATACCGATGAAGATATGTGGTATGACGAAGAATACGATGAATGGTTAGATCCAAACGATCCTTGTTATGAAAACAGGTGTGAAGGTTTTACAGATGAGGATTGGTATGAGTTGGATGTAGAACAGTTTGGTCAAGAGCAAGTGGATGAATGGTTTGGCACAGAAGTAGAATTTGCTAATGATGGCATGGTGGAATGGGAAACAACTACGATGGACTCTTATGATGATGTAGATGTGCTAATGGATGAGTACGATATAGAACAAGAACAGCTTAGAGAAGAAGAATATATGCAGTCTGAGTACATGGAAGAAGAAGTCTATGCACTAGAAGAGTATGAAACAAGCCTATTAGAATACGAAACCATTGTTTACGACCTACCAGAAGTATCAGATGTTTTAATGGAACATTTTGAACACGAAGAGTTGGTAGAAGTGTTTGAAGAAGAACCGACAGAATTTTTAGAATTTGAAACAATAGAAGAATTGGAGGAATATTTTGAAGAAGAAATTACAGAAGATGAGGTGGTTGAGGAACTGGTTTCGGAAGAAATGGATCAAGATACAGATTTGGAGGATAGCGAGAGCCTTAGAGAAGAGAGAGAAGATCCAGAAGAAGATTCAGAAGTTAGCCTCGTAGAGAAT
>Ga0209337_1003425_pt1 | contig 11221 bp, 7 predicted proteins | sample LinPmetageLP53_FD_184044 | JGI IMG/M metagenome (GOLD analysis project Ga0209337, IMG submission 184044) | Marine viral communities from the Pacific Ocean - LP-53 (SPAdes) (version 2) | ecosystem: Environmental > Aquatic > Marine > Oceanic | place: Pacific Ocean | collected 2010-02-08 | reverse complement strand
AGCTTGGCATGAGCTTGTCAGAGGTTCGCGCCACAATGACACCAGAGGAACTGCTTGGTTGGAGCGCCTATTTCAGCGTGATCAATGACGAGCAGCAGAAGGAAATGGATAAGGCACGGCGTAGGCGCTAAACTTAGGCATCGCAGTGCGCTGGAAACGTCGTGGCCTATAGAGCTGAGATTCAGATTGGCGTAAAGGGTATAAAAGACTTACGCAATGCTCAGGCCAAAATTGAAAGGCTTTCGAGACAAGTTGACGAAGCTAATAAAAAACCTTTATTTAACAAGGCAGTTGTAGCAAACCTGCAGACGTATAATGCAGTTTTAGCTAAAGCCAATAGAACCTTAAACAAAACACAAATAGAATTGGACGGCGCGGGCAACGCAGTCAACAAGTACAAAAAAGCTATAAATAATGTTGTTATTGCTCAGGCTGACGCCAACGAAGCAAGCAAAATCACAAACAAGTTACTTAAAGAAGAAGTTGCAAACAGAAATGCTGCTACAACGGCAATTCGTAGTCAAGTCGAAGCAAATATACGCCTGTCCAGAGAGAGCAGGGAGGCAAGCAATTTTAGCCTTAATTTTGACCCGGCGACAACTAAATCTATAGCTAGACGACGCAGAAAGTTAGCAGGCGATCCAAGTTCGTACGCTGCTCCAGCGGGGCCTGTGCCTTCTGAGCTTCAAGGGCAAAGCTCTCTTGTCGAGCAACGAATACAGAGGCAAATTGCTGGAAACAGTGATTTGTTAAAGGTTAAAAAAGCGCTTGAAGCTCAAGAGCAACGCACTGTTTCATTGCTTGAAGAAAAGCTAAACATTACTCGTAGAGTTACAAATTTATCTGAAAGCCAGAAAGGATTAAATTCAGAGAAACAGCGCTTAAACGTCCTGCGCGGCACTGGTGACGTTCAAGAAGCTTTATTTAAGTTGAATCAGAGAAGCAATTCTCTGCTGGAAGAAAAATTAAATATTACCCGTAAAGTCGTCAACGCAACAAGGGAAGAACGGCTAGAAGCAGAGCGATTGAAGGGATTGAGGACTTCCGAGCCAAGAGTTTCTTTACGCGCTCAAGAAAGACCGTTGTTTGTGCAAGAAAAAATTGAACTGGGACGATCTCAAAGGATAGCGAGAGAAAGTTCTGGTGCGCTTAGAACTTCAAGGGCGGAAGGGCTTGCCAAGGCGGCCATACAAGCTGGCAAATTAGCGCAAGCAGAGGCTCTCTCCGAACTTAAAACTAAAGAAATAAAACAAAATTTGTCAGGATCAAGAATAAATTTAGAAGCAATGGTTGTTGCTAATAACAACATGCTGCCTGCCTTAAAACAGGCCGTAGAGTTAGCCGAACAGCAGCTTAAAATTTCCAAACAGGGCGCACTTACTGCCGGAAGATTTAGCCCAGTACAAGGCAGCCAAAGTACGCAGGGAAGCCCTTTATTCTTACAGGCTCAACGTAAACGTCGTCAAGATGCGGTTAGCAGCGGAATCATTGGCGGTGCATTCCCGCTGTTGTTTGGACAAGGGCCTGCTGCTGCTGTTGGTGGTGGCTTAGGTGGTTTTGGCGGAGGTCTTGCTGGAGGGCAACTTGGTTTTGGTTTAAGCCTCGTTGGTACGCAAATTGGTGCCGCTGTTGATCAGGTAATAACCAGTATCACTACCCTAAGCAGTTCGTTGCGCGAACCAACTGCTGCTCTTGCTGCTTTAGGAGATGCGGGAATAAAGGTAAATAGTTCAGTTGCTCTACAGATACAACAGCTTGAATCTGCAGGCAAAGCTTATGAGGCACAAGCTTTACTCCTAGACACAGTTGCTGAAAAATTAGGAGTAGATGCTGTTGCTCAATTGCAAGCATTAGATAAGGCTCAAGAGCAAACGCAGCAGCATATTAGTGACTTTAAATCAGCTTTAACAGCAGAACTTCTACCTGCTTTAACATTAGCTGCGCAAGGCATAAATGTATTAGCAGGGACTTTGACTAAACTTAGCAACATTAAGATACCAATTCCTGGAGGCGAAGATGTAACTCTTGATATCCCTAAAATAATAAGAAATACAGCTTTTGGCCAGCTTCTCCCAGGCGGCCCTGGACTCGCGCAAGTTGCTTCTCAAGGCTTATCAATGCTGCCTAAGCCTGAGCTGCAAGCCCCTGAGTTAACCCCAACGCAAAAGTTAGCGCAACAGACCAAGCAACTAAAAGCTACTACAGGCATCGGCTCTTCAAGGCTTGAAAACGAAATAACTGAGCTAATAGGAAAAAATTTAAAACGCAATAACGACTTAACAGATGCAACAGTTGTTGCAAATAAAAGGTTAATAATAAGCAAAACAGCGCAAAATAAAGAGAACAAGCTGTCAGCATCTATCGAAGAAAAACGTCTTAATAAAGCAATGACTACAGACGTGTTGACGAAAGAAGGGCTTGAACGAGATAAAATTAGAAACGAAGCAAGCAACCAGCACTTGCAACTTACTAATAGCGTTAACGCTGCTCAGGAGAAAGCGGCAGGCACTCAGGAGAGGAAAACGAAAAGCGCTGAACGTCAACTTAAAGCTGAACAAAAGAAACTAGAACGAGCAGCAGAGGTAACTCGTTTATTATCAATTGGCGCAGACCTCACTGAATACACAACAGGCCAAGACAAGGCCATAGCTGATGCGTTAAGAGATGGCAATAAGGCATTGGCGTATAAGTTGCAGATTGCGCGAGAGCTGACAATACTAGACTTTGAAAGAAATAAAATTCAAAATCAAACAACCAGCGCTGTCGATAAAAATCTTAAAACGAGAATTGCGGAGGCTAAAACTCTTGGAAGGCTTGGCGCTCTTGAGGGAAGCAGGCTGGACTCAATTAAAAAAGCAAAAGAAACTTTTGAGCAACAGCTTTCTAAGGTTGAAGACGAAATAAACCTTAGCAAGGCTCGCCTTGAAGGAAGACTTGAGGAAGAAAAAATAGATCAAGCCATAAATAATCTTAAGAAAGAAAACACTGAAATTGGCGACGTTGAGCTTAACCAACTTCGACAAAAACTTGAGCTGTTGAACAACCAGAAATCTTTAGAGGAAGCTTTCAATATTCAACAAAAAACAAAATTTGCTGGAGCGGGTCTTCAGGCTGGCTTTATTGGTCAGGCCGGTAAAGCCTTTGAAGGCAAGCGTCAAGAAGGCGCTTCTATTGAGGACGCGACAAAAATTGCAAACCTTACTCAAGAAATGGAGCTTGCTCAGGCGCAGGCTCAAGCTCTTGAAAGTGCTGTCCTTGGAATTGGCAACGCCTTTGCGACTGCAATGACAACAGGCGTCTCTGAATTAATTGCAGGGACCAAGAGCGCTCAAGAAGTGTTCGCAGATTTCTTGAAAAACATTGGGGACGCTTTAGTTAGCGCAGCCACCCAGATGATTGCTACTTACATTGCGATCGGCATTGCGAAGGCATTTGCCGGAATGGGCAGCAGTGGTGGTGGAGGGGTAGGCAAGTTGCCTGAAAATCCTCTTGATTCGTTTAAAGCAGCCGGAGTGCAAGGACCAATTTACGATTTTCAAACCGGCTTAGCTAACGGTGGTCCTGCCAAAGGCGGTCAGCCTTACATGGTTGGAGAGCGTGGCCCAGAGCTATTCGTTCCAGGGCAATCAGGCGGTGTCATGCGTAATGAGGACATGCGCTCCCTTATGGGTCGTTCTCCCGCTTCAGGAGGCGCAGCATCCATGAACTTCAGCTTTGAGACAACCAGTATTGGTGGAACGGAATACGTCAGTCGTGAGCAGCTTGAATCTGCAATGGCAGTGACCCGTAAGCAAGCGTCTAATGACGGAGCAAAACGAGGTATGAGCATGACCTTAGATAAGATGCAGAATAGTCCTAGAACTAGATCCAAGATTGGTCTTCGCTAATGGCAGCAACGTTCCCAGACATAACTCCGTCATCAAGGAACCTGACAATGGGTGACTTGCCGAGCAAGGTGTATAGATCAATGTCTGGTGCGACAGTACGTCGCGCATTTGGCAATAAGAAGACGGAGTATCGAATGAAATTACAGTTTAAAAATCTTGGCGATGATGTTTCAGTTCTTGGTGGAACCCAAAGAACAGTCAAAGAAATTTTAGATCATTACTGCGACGCTAATGGAACGTTCGATAAGTTTAATTTAGGTCTAGGACTAATCAGGGGAATGGGTACTGATACTGCAAACTATTTTAGAGGAAGCGCATCACAGAGCCCAGAAGTGCGCTGGCGCTACGCTAAACCTCCCGAAGTACAAAGCGTAAAAGCAGGGCTTAGCAATGTCTCTGTTGAGCTTATTGGGGAGATCAATGCGTAATGGATAGCCAAATAAGAGTCTGTCAATTTATTAAAATTGAACCCAGTAAAGGCGAAGATAAGTACTACCAAAATTATTTTATAAAAGAAACGAAAACATTTAAAGGCAAACCCTATAGTTTTGCTCCGTTTGAGGCAGAAGGAGGCGTGTCTAGCTTGAATGCAGACAACCAGCAAATTACTATTCGTTTGCCAGCCAGTGAGTACGCAATTCGTCTTGTAGAAGAAGGCGACGGGAATAGGCTAAGCAAATTGCTTTTGTGTACCAGATTCATTACGGCTAGTGGTGGTATCCCCAGCACTGGACCGGAAGAATATTACGTGGGGATTGGAGCTGCATTTAGTGATGACACTATTGAGCTTCGTTTTCGATCTGCTTTAGATGGTGTAGCAGGAGGCTTTCCGGCCAGCACTCTGACGGAAAGAAACGTTGGCATCTTGCCCCTTGAGTCAAACCTGTCATTGCGATGAATGACTTAATTGGGCTGGAGTATTGCTGGGGCGCTCACCCAGCAGACGGACGGAATAAGACTGATTGCTTTCAGCTGCTTTGTGAAATCCGTTCACGGCTTGGGTTGTCGGACTACACAGAGCAGTTTTGTTGGGTTTACTGGCTTTACTCATCTGAAACACTTAAACCAAGTCAGATGGCTCGGTGGTTACTTCAGAGCGGGAAGCGGCTTAAGATACCAAAAGTTGGTGCTGCTGCTTTGCTTGCTGGTACAGACAACGCTGCACTTGGAACGGTGACGGATCGGGGTTTGATCTGCATTGCTCCAGGCAAACGTGTTGTGTGCATTCCAGTTGAGCGTGTCAGCGCAAATTATTTCTGGTTGAACTGATGAATCGGAGACTGCTGCCTTACGAGTACCAGCTGATTGAAGCGTTGGGGGTAAGCAAGGAAGAGTATCTGGAGTTTGTTGCGCTCCAGCAAGAATATAAGGATCCAAAGGCTGGCACGGCGCTTGACGTTAGGAATGACTTTGGAACAGTTGCGCTTGTACTAACAATTGTTGGCACCTTGTTTCAGGTTGGAGCGGCACTACTAGCGCCTAAACCAAACATTCCTGATCTAGGTGCTGACAACAAGCGAAGGAATAGACAGCAACGTTTTGCGCCCTCTTCTGGTTTTAATAGCGCCCCAGAGCTTGCGTCCTACGGCGATCCAGTAAACCTTGTTTACACCAACAAAAAAGACAATCCAGAAGGAGGAGTCCGAGTTAGTGGCTCCTTGGTGTGGTCGTCAGTCGACAATTACGGCTCATCGCAATTCATGCAACTGCTGTTTGTTCTTGGTGCGGCGGAAATACTAAAACTTAGTCCCGAAAGAACCGCTTTTGGTTCTCTTTCTGTTGATCAGTTAGACCCAGCAACAACCTTCTTGTTTTATAAAAGCGCAGCCGGGGGTAAGAGCCCAGCCTTTGATGATCTCGAAAGAGGTGATCTTAGTTTTTATCCACAAGACTTGTTGCGTGGAAGAGGGCAAACAGTTTGCCAAGTTATTACGACTGCTAACCCAGGTGGAACGGCAGGATTTAGCCAAGCATATTCTCCTACAACTTCATCGGCTCTTGGCGTTTACGACCCTATTCCTGTCAACGTAGAGATGGTGACAAGGGATAGCGAAGGCGAAGAGCAAGATGCTCTTAACGGAATTGAACTGGAACAACTTGACTGGACAAGTACAAGCTTTCAATACAAAGAAGGCAGGGAAATCATAGTTAGATTTCAGGATAAAGATTACAAAGGCGGAATCTCGGATGGACAGTTTGCTGCCAACGCTGGCGATAAAGAGGCAGTTCCTTTAGCCGTTAATCTTCGCCGTCAATCAGTAAATGCTTTGGACTTTGGAAGCACTTATATGTTGGGATCTGCAAAATTTCGTTTAATTAGTTTTGGAGACTCTAAAGATATTGACAATGGTGACGTAAACGTAAGGTTTAGGTGCGTAGAGAGCGGCTTTTGCCCAACCGCTCCATACGATGAAGTGTCACCCATCCGAGAGGCAAGGGACGAAAAGAAAAAGCTAGAGAAGCATTTAAAGATAATAAAAAACGAGCCGGAGGAGGAAGAGGCAGTGCCTGATCCTCCTACTGTATTCGATAAAGATTTTGAAGAGTTGTCTGTTAGCGAAAAAGAGACAGAAAAAGAGTCAAATCAACGGCAATATATAAGGACAAGATTTGAGAATACTTATCAGCTAGGCAACTGCAAGGTTGATTATAATTTCAATAACAAACGTACAGCTAAATGGAAAAACGTACTTGACCAAAGGAACTCTGAAACAATTGACCCTGGGGGCTCAGTTGAATATACAAAAGAATTGGAACGTCAGTTCATGGAAGATCCGCCAACCATGAACGCTGCAAAAGTTTTAGCAGAGTTGAATAGTGATCGCAGAAAAGCGCAACAGGTGATTGATGAAGTTAATGCCGGAGATCATGATAAATCAGATATCTGGTTAAGTGTGATTACTATAAATGGTCAAAACAGAGGTTTAAGGTCCGGTATTATAGTAGCAATTAATAAAGATAAAGATAATGAGAAGCCAGGACATTTGGGCAAAATGCTTAGCGATTTAGATGAATTAAAGAATGATCTAAAAAATATTAAAGCAAGAGTAAATGAAGATCTGAGAAAGTCAAAAAGACTTAAGGCAAGTTCTTTCGACAATACTGGCGGCGATGCCACAGTAGTAAGAGTGCCAAGCTGGGCTGATCTAACGAACAATGATGGAGGCATTTCCTTAAAAAAGTCAGCCAAAAGACTTGAAAAAAAACTTTCTAAGGTAAAAGATGAAATTCAAAGTAGGCGCGAAGAACTCAAGGTCAAGGCTAGAAGGCCGGTAATTAGGCAACTGCGAAACACAACAGGCGAATTTGTAAGTCTTGCCCCAATTGATGATGGTGTAGGGAAAGTAAATCGATATGGCTTTGGCGGCCTTAAGCAAATGGAAGAACAGATAGATAATTTCCCAAGGGGTAAAAGGATTGTTGACGAAGACGCTGTAAATGCAATAGGAAGAGTATTTGACAAAATTCGAGCAGACAAAGCGCAAGCTAGACGCAGAATCAACCATTTCTTAGAAAACTGGGAAGACTGCATAGCTTCAGCTGACAACCATTTCTTCGTTAAAGCTTTAGTAAAAGCAGAATCAGCGGCATACGAAACGATGAGCGAAGTTGATCAAGTTAAGTTTTCAATTAAATCAAAACTGTTTAGACGAATATCTGGCCGCCAAAAAAAGTATGGGGAAACTCCGGCATCCAAAAAATATTCAAGAGGTGATAACGGCATACATGGACGCCAAGCCTTCTTTAGGTTTTCCTACAAGAAAGGGTCAGACAAGAGTTATACAGTACATCCAGTGCTTTTCTCTTTGCGCCAAGCTTCAGAGAGCGATGCGTACAACGATTTTAATTTTCTTGCTCCAAGCCGTGACAGGTATGCTTTTAAGCTTGAACCTGTCTATGACGTAAATTCCGAGATTAATTTAAACGGTCAAGGAACGTATGTAATTTTAAATAGCAATGAAAGGACAAGATCTACGCCAAACGGCGTTGATTCCGGGAAAGTGTGGTTCAAAGGCTCAGAAACACGCGATCTGAAAAAATTCCTTGAAGAGCGTGGCCCTAAGCTTGCAAATGAGTGGGACGTATTCTCGGTCAACACTGATACGCAGATTCAATTTAGCCTTGAAAATGGCCCCGAAATGTCGTTAACGGCTGTAACTGAACAGCAAACACAAAGTACAGGCGGAGTTTATAAAGACCTTTCAATGTTTGGATTAAGCATGTTTGCAGGTCGCAATGTTCAAGACTTGCGTAATGTGACCGCATTTGTGGAGGAAGGTAAAAAAAGTTATAAAGTTAACGATTTTGATAACCGATCTTCTGAAAGCACAAGCTATGCCCCTGACATTTTTGTGGACACTGTTCTCGATAAAGAGAACGGAATCGGCAAGTACGCGCCACCAGCTGTTTTAGATCAAGACAGTCTTAAGCTTGCCAAAAAATTCTGCCAGAATAATAGACTGCCTGCTCATCCTGAAGGTAGCGAAACAGTGGCAAGCGTTGGCTTGTTTATGGATTGTGTAATTGCCGATAATTCATCTTGGCGCGAGTTCTGGGTAAGCAATTCTCCTTTTAGCCTGCTTGAATTTGCAAGAAAAAATGGCAAGGAGACTTTGGTGCCCGTAGTGCCTGTAACGAGAAGCGGTAGAGCAGCCGAGACTGATGGCCGTCCTATTGCTTTAACCATTTCCGCACTGTTCACCACAGGTAATATTCTTGAAGACTCTTACAAGGAAGAGTTTTTAGATTATGGAGCAAGCACTCAAGACTTGATAGCAAGTGTTGTTTATAGAGAAGAATACGGAGAAACGGTTTTTCAACGCAAAAGAACAGTTCAGATTGAAAGAAAAAGAAAAATAACTAACTCAGCCAAAGCGATTAAAGAAACGTTTGACGCTAGTGGTTTTGTTACGAGCAGGCAGCAAGCAATTCTGTTTGGCAAGATGCTTGTTAATCAGCGTCAATTCATTAGGCGTGGCATTGAGTTCAAGACTTTTCCAACAAGCAATCCGATTGAGCCTGGAGCGTTTATTTACGTTGACATCGGCCTTAACAGCTGGGACAGAAGTTCCTCTGGGGTTATTGCTGATGGGGGCGCTTTAAACTCGCCATTGCAGGACAAAATTCCAGATGGAACTTACAGCTTTCTAATTTATGATCAAAGCGACAAGAAAGTGTCCACTAGAAATGCGGTAAGCGTTTCAGGAGGCGTTGCATCATCTCTTAGTAATAACGTTAAAGATCTATATGTGATGGGGGTCAAGTCAGGCCAGAAGCGTGTATTCCGTATCACGGAGGTAGAAATGGATCAGGATGGCGAAGTGACGGTGAGAGCTATCGAGTATCCCTGCGATGACGAGCAGCGTGCGCGTGTTGCGGACTTTAGGCCCGAGCTGTTTGATGTGAGCTAGTATGAAAGCAATGTTCTAAGCCCAGCGCAGCGATGGCCTTCTACACCGGACGCAGTGGCTCGCTGGTCTTCAACAACAAGCCTGTCGCTAAGATTCGCGACTGGTCCGTTGAGACCACGCTTGAGCTGCTCAGCACCAACACCATTGCCAGCACAAGTAATACTTTTACTCCTGGAGTTAAAGGCGCAACGGGCAGTGCGACTTTGATGTATTACCGACTCGAAGCAGGCGGCGAAAGCGCAAGTTTGACTGAGTTCACAGCATTGCTGTCAAAGATCCATAAAACCGGTTCTATCGAAACAAGCGACCGCGTGTTTATGGAGCTAAACGTTGGAACGGGAAGCTCAGATGACATCAAATTCAACGCTTACATCACATCTGCAAGCATTTCGGTTTCAACTGGTGAGTTAAGTGTCGTTCCAATTAATTTTACGATTGACGGCGACTTCTCTGAAACCATTAGCTAATGACGTTTTTCCTTGGCAGCCAAGGTAATGTCCGATTGCGCCGTGGAACGGACGTAGGTCTTGGTACTTTGCCGGAAATTATCGGCCTTGATGACATCAGCACAATCCTCAACCGCATTGGAACGACAAATGGCATAGAAAATCTTTTTACGGGAGACAAAATTAATATTGAGACAACTGATGCGCGTAAACTTCTGTTTATTCCAGTCTCCAACTGGTCTTCTGGAGCAGTAGAGGATACTTTTAGTGCTTATATAAATATAAACGCTGCAGGTGGATTGCGTTTATTCTCAACATTTGCGGATGCTGTCAATAATGCTAGGTCAAATGAGATTGCTCTTCAGTCTTTCACGGGCGACCCTATTGCGGTAACAATTGCTGTTAGAGACGTCAGCTCTAACATTCTGGGTGACGTTACGGGCTACGAATTTAATGCCAGTCGCGAGCAAGTTGACACAACAACGCTTTCGGACAAGTTTAAGAATCAATACAACGCTGGGCTGATCAGCGGCAGCGGACGTATTGAGTGCATTTTCAATAATGCGACGGATGGGACAAAAGAAACGTCGTTACTGATGTTGCAATTAATCCAAAGGTTGGACTTGGGCTGTGCCTTTGACCTGTTCCTTTACTTGGTTGATAGGGATTTAAACCCAGCAGAGCAGAGCGTTTTTTACTCTCTCACTGCTGTCGTAACCAATTCTGGCGTTTCAGTTGACCTAGACGACGCAATCAGATGCACCTTGGATTTTGTAACCACTGGCGAGCTAAAGCTTGTGGTTGGATCGCTGGTTGAGTACATCTTGAAAGAAGACGACGATCGAATCCGTCAAGAGCAGTCGCTTGATTACCTGTTGAAGGAAGTTACGGATTAAACTAAGCGCAAGTACCCCGGCATAAGGAGCTGAGCTTTGGCTGACCAAAGAATTACGCAGCTTAATGAGCTGTCCAAGGCTGGGGTCGCAGCAGTAGACGTTCTGCCTATTGCGGACATTAGCGGTTCCGAGACCAAGAAGGTTACTGTAAAAAACCTTGTTGACGCCGGTCTTGACCTGATCGATGTCAGCACCATTGATCTAAACAAGCTTGATCAAAGCAGTACGACAAAGCTAGGCACTGCGTCGATTGCTGATGATGCAATCACCTATGCCAAGGTCCAGAACGTTACGGCAACCGATCGTTTGCTGGGGCGTAGCACCGCAAATGCTGGAATTATTGAAGAGATTGTCTGTACCGCTGCAGGTCGGGCACTATTAGACGACTTAAGCGCTGCAGCACAACGAACAACGTTAGGTCTTGGCACAATTGCCTTGCTTAACGCTGATGGCGCAACCCTCACAAACCTGACCGTTACCAGTGGCACGATCACTGGCATCACAGACATCACCATTGCGGATGGTGGAACGGGAGCCAGTAATGCCGCCAGCGCACGGGTAAATCTTGGCGTAGTAATTGG
>Ga0209337_1003424_pt1 | contig 11222 bp, 14 predicted proteins | sample LinPmetageLP53_FD_184044 | JGI IMG/M metagenome (GOLD analysis project Ga0209337, IMG submission 184044) | Marine viral communities from the Pacific Ocean - LP-53 (SPAdes) (version 2) | ecosystem: Environmental > Aquatic > Marine > Oceanic | place: Pacific Ocean | collected 2010-02-08 | reverse complement strand
ATTTAGCAATTCCAGTTGTTGTTGGTAATGTTAATGGATAACTTGGTGCTGACATCTTTATGCTCCTGTAAATGCACTAGCAAATTGACCACCACGAAGTCGTGATTCTGCAACTGCCGCTATTGTTTCTTGTTTAAATGAGGGTAACATATTCATCATCTCTGCTCTTATAGTTTGTGCAACTCCAGCACTTACATTAATCGTTTGATTTACCACAGTTTGTCCACCACCTAAAGCATTAGAAATTCCAGACTTTGGAACTATCTTGCCACTTGTGTTAGGTACAAATAATTCTGCACCTCTTTCACCTACTAATGTTGGCATATCTGGTGCTATTCTACCTCCACCAGCACGACCTCCCATCATAAAACTTGCAGTACCAGTAGATGTACTTGCGGCTAATTGCGAACCTGTAAAAGAATTACCAGAAAGACCTCCACTAGATGTAATTCCAGCACTTCCTCCAAACATTCCTCCAAATATACTTCCTATACCACCTACAATACTACTTAAAAAACTACCCCCACCACTAGATTGAGTTTGCATTTGTGTCATTTGTAACCTTATAAAATCTCTGATGATAGAATTAAGTGCGGCTTTTGCAACATCTCTAAAACTCTCCATAGCATCTTTACCTTCTGTCATAGAATCAGCAATAGATTGTGCTATTCCATCAAATGCCCTATCAAAATTATCTTCTAATATTTTTACAGTTGGGTTTAAACCATCAATTTCTTGTTGTAATTTTTGCAGTGCTACTCCAGCATTTGGAACAGCATTTATTCCAAACTCGTTTATTAACTCATTTAGTCTTTCTTGTTTTTCTATTAAAACTTCTTCTTCAGTTCTGAATTCTTCAGTAATTGATTTTAATTCTGCCATTCTACTTCTTGTTTGCTCTAAGTTGTGAATCCTTGTTTTTTCTGCACCTTCTCTATCCACTTCTGCTTGTTCTAATTCTTTAATAACATCAAATCTTTCTCTTAATAACTTTACATTTTCTGGGTGTTGTATGTTTGATTGCATTAAAAGTTCTTGAAATTCTCTTTCAGCTTCATTTTGAATGGATTGTACTTTTGCTAAATTATCTAAATTGATAATCTGTTTTTCCATTTCCTCATTTTCTGATGCAAGTAAATCTGGTTTTCCCAAGAAAGCTGGAATTTTATCTTCACCAAGTTGTCCAGATTTTGAAAAGTCCGGTCCTTTTGCTCTGGATTGATTTGATGTCGTTTGAAATGGAGAACCAAATATATCTTGTATTCCAGAATCGTTTGCCCCTCTTTGCATTTCCATTCTTGTTTTTTCTAATTCAGTAGCTAATGCCTTTGTTTCTTCTTTAGTATTCTTTATCTTGTTCAATAATGTAGTCATAGCCGTAGTCATAAGGGCGATTCCACCTATTGCTATTTTAATTGGTGTGGGTAATTTCGCAAATGCTTTAGCTAATCCAACTAACCCAACACCTTTTGCTAAATCTAAAAAAAACTTAATAAGCCCTAAAGCCATTATTGCTTTTATAAGCGTTTTAAATGTTTCTAAATTTTCGTTTATAACAATTAAACCATCTACACCAATTTTCAATGCATTAGCAAGTTCAGTTCCAAGCATTTTTGCCAATTTATCTAATTCATGTTGGTTATCTGCTAAGTGACTATTTAATGCCTCAAATTGTTTTTTTACTTCTCCAAAGAATTTTTCATCAGCGATAATTCGTTGAAAATTAAAAACTTTATCTCCAATCATAGATAAAGTTCCAGAAAGAGTTTGTGCTAATTCATCTGTGGTTTTACCAAACTTTCCATTTGCACCTAAATTATCCTCAAATACTTTTGCAGTTTCTTCTGCTGTTGAGGTTGCACCAGCTTTAAAACCTAATAAAGCATTTAAACCTCTTTCTCTAAATAAATCAGAAGCGGCCGCTCCACCAGCAAATGCTCTTTGTATTTGTCCAGATGCAGTTGCAAAATCTAATCCTGTCAAAGCCGCCGCATTACCTGTGATTGTCAATAATCTGCTTAAATGCTCTGCATCATCTGCAACAACTGCTAATGACCCAGCACCTTGTTGAATTTCTTGTAAACTAAAAGGAACTTTTGATGCAAATTTAGCTAATTCGTTAAATGCTTTTTTTCCAGATTCAGCAGAACCAAAAAGACTTTTTAATCTTACTTGGAGTCCTTCTATTTCAGATCCAACATTAATTACTTTTTTTATAGCTATTGCTCCAAAAGCAGTTCCAATAGCCGCTCCAGCTAAAGTTATGTTTTTAGCAGTATTTGCGATTGCACCACCCATTCTCGCAAATGACTTTCTAAACTCACTTGAGGTTTTATTAGTTTTTGCCTGTACTTTTTTCAACTCTTTCTCAAGTTGACCCATATCACCTTGAATCTTAACTAAAAGAGTATCTACTGTTGTTTTAGCCATTAATCTGGAAACCTTTCCATCAAATCTTCTAAATCTGCTTTAGATAGTGGTTTTTTAGATTGGTCGGTATTAAATTCCTTAAAACCCTCAATCGCAGAGAACAACTCAATCATTGACATATTCCAAAAACTTTCTGGCGATAATCCTAGAATCCCTAATCCTATCTCCATTAATCTTTGCCACTCTATGTCGCTGGGTTCTCCTCTGCTCCTTCGTTTCCCTCATCTTGCCCACTATTTAAAGCCATTGTTACAATTTCCCCAGCACATCTCATACCTTCAATGAGTCCAGCTTCCCAAACCCATTTCTGGATCTGTTTAGCATCAACATCATTTCCACCACCTTTTATTGCTGGAGTTAAGACATTAACAATCTCTGTTACTGTCGCTTTACCTTCACTTAATTTTTGTGCTACTTGCACGATAGAACTACCTATTGAGTTTTCAATTCTAATTAAAGAATCAATCGTCAGTCTTGCTGTCAGCTTTTGCTTCCCCAGACTTAATTGTAGTTCCCCCCTTTTGGGATTTGCCATCTTTAAGTTCTCCTATTATTTGTAAAGTTTCGTTTCTACCACCTAAATCAGTTACGATTTTTGCAGTAACTTTTTTATCATTAACTGTAAAAGTATCATTGGCTTTTATGTTAAGGTCATAAGGAACTTCAAATAGTAGTTCTTTATCATCAACATATCCTTCCATTGATTTACCTTTATGTTCAATTATAAATGCATTCCATGTCATAATTACCTACACAGTTGCAAATGTAATTGCACCAGAAGATTCAAAAGAAAATGAATAAGTTACTTCTCCATTAAACTCTCCAGCATACTCTAATGTTGTCAGTTGAAATTTTCCTGTAAATGTACCAAAATCTGGAACTAGAAATTGATAATTTGTTAATGCAGAAACATCAAACTTTCCTTTCAGAGTAGCTTCTGATGCAGAGTCTGTAAAAACTCCACTTCCAGAAACAGTCGTTGAGTTCACACCACCTTGAGCCAACAGAGTTCTTGCTCTGGCAGAATCTTTATTGGTAACGTCAACCATTTCGTCATTCATTGAAATAGATGTAGAACGCATACCACCAATCGTTGTAAAAACTTCTGGTGATGCCGCATTTCCCATCTTCATCAATAAAGCACTTCCTTTTTGAGCCGCCATAATTGTTCTCCTTTCTAGCTGTCAAAAATTACAACACGAAATCTCATGACTCCATGTCGTGTTAGTCCGTCATCATCTAATAATATCGTAAAAAATTCATTACGAGAATTAGCAAATGATGCACCACTTACACTTATAGCAGTATTATGCAATAATGTATAGATTCGTTCAGCAATTTCTTTTGTTTGCTTTCCTCCTCTATACCTACTCCATATATGAATAGTAAGTGTAAATTCTTGTCCATCTCTGTCTTTTGTTCCATTATCAATCGTTGTTTCTTCTCCTATAACAACATAAGGATAGGCAGAGTCTTGTGGAACTTCATCATAAATTCTATTATTGCCAATCAATCCATCTAGTGTTGAATCTCCACTCAGTAATGAAAAAATTGCAGTTTGTAATGCTTTTGAATGTAAACTCATTTGGGTTTCCCTTTTATATTTGCAAACATTCTTCTAATCTTTGGTTTGTTTTCCTCTAATGCTGGAAACATAAATGGTCTGGCTTTCATGTTTTGAGTGCCAAATTCTAAATGAATTGAATAATCTGCTTTTGATTCTACATCTACTGCTAAATTTCTTTTATCTAAATTAACTGCTATATTACTCGCTAGAAATCCTGTATCACTTTTTGGTGATTGACCCTCTGCACTCGCAGTATGAGTTCTTTTTGGATTATATTTTTGATAAGTTTTTCCACCACCACCACCAGAAAGAATAGATTGTACTGCTGTATTTCTAACCATATTCCCAGCAATATTAAAAATTAATTTAATTTGTTTTCTATAACTAGAAGCTACATTTTTATATCCATTAGGATTTAATGATTTAATATTTGCTTTTACTCCCATTATGTAGCCACTCCTTTTTCTGCAATAACCACTTGATACTTGTCTATGTCATATTTTTTTACAATAGATAATATTCGAAAATCAGTACTATCATAATTTAATCGATCATCAGTTGTTAAATTAGAATTATATCTCAAAGTAAATTTAAATCGTTGTCTTGCTTCTATTTGTTGTCCTTCTACCTTTTCATTACCCACCACAGGCTCTACCATACCCCATACAGTAACAGTTGTGGAATAAGAGGTAGCATTACCCCCCATATTATCAGTTGTCCTTCCTATGGTCTGGATATTGATTCTGTGTCGCATTTTACCTAAAGGCATTAATAACCTCCAGAATTACTAAATGGATCGTTTGAAAAACTTAAAATTCTATAGGGTTGATATAATTGTTTCGCAATAATTGGAACACTTGCAAGATTTGGTTCTGCATCTCCTCTATGTTCATACAAATATGTAATATGTTCTTTCATGCCTACAACTAGAGGACTAGGAACATCTGAACCAGCACTACCATAACCAGATACATAAGTTATTTCTACTGCATTAGCAACTCGTAAACTGGTCGGCCATGTTGAACCATCTCTTAAAACTACTCTGCCCGGTTGTCGTGCTTTATCTACATAATAATTAGAACTTGCATAAGTAGATGCTGAATCACTATCATTAAAGGTTTTTACATGGGTCACAGAAGCTAAAGGTGCTCTTGGTAGAGTTATAAACCTTTTATAGAAATTCATGAATGGTGCTTGATATAAACCCTCTTTAATGGGTACATCAGCTTCAATAAAACCATCTAAAGATAATCTCCATGTTTGAGTAATTAATGCTCTTCCAGTATATTCTTCACAAAATTGTCTTGCACTTTTTACCAACTCTGCAATTAAAGTGTCATCATCACTCGTGTCAATTCTTAAAAAAGTTTTAGCAACTGAAGTAGCTATGGGTTCAGCACTTGGAGCAGTAATGAGTTCTAAACCTGCCATGCATTATTTCCTCTTGTTAAGGCTTACTAGGAAAGTTTTTATAAGAGCCATCAGTATCTCTTTCTAATTTAGTTCGTGTTTTCTCAACAGTATCTAAACCACTCGTAATGTCTCTTAATGCTTGTCTATAAGTTTTCATATCACTACTCATAGTTACATCTGAACATCCGTAATAATCTGTTTCTTGTAACATACCTAATCTTATACTTCTTATAAATTCTAAGTTTCTATCTTTCTCTCCATCACTATATGCCTGTTCTTCTGCTTCTCTTGCAGTAGTTTCAGCATCAGTCATAGCTATTCTTTCGCCATTAACTATTTTATAAAGTGTTGCCATAATTTATCTCCTATGAATCCACTATTCCGTAACACCTAATAACACCACCCTCAAAAGTACCACTATTTGGAAAGAATCTAATAAAGTTTGTAGCCAAAGGTTCACTTTGTGCAGATGCTCCAGTTACATATGTTAATGACTCATCACCATTTCCTGTGTTTCTATCTGCAATAGTTACGAATTGATATTCCATTCTAGTTTGCATACTACTTGTTGTGGGGTCATATAAAGACATTTTACCATACAAACCCTCTCCAGCGGCATTTCCTTGAAAAACTCCACTTCTTGATAATCTTAATTCAGCTATCGTTCCTTGTGAACGATAATCAGAAGAACCTCCTTCATTTAATCTGAAGTTACAAGTTCTGTAACCACTTGAGGGAATAGTGCTTCCATTATCTGCTGAGAGTCTTGCAACAATACCTTCTGAACCACTTGAAACTGAATCAAAAACTGCTTCAAAAATAAACACATATGCTCCGTATGTGGTAGTTAAAATGCTACTATTAAAATCAACTGCTGAAGTACCACTTGAAATTGTGCCACTTGTTGCTAGATAAACAAGACCTCCCCCACCTTTAATCAAAGAATAATCAATTCGCTTTAACACACCAGCATCAGACACCAAAAATTCATCAGTATCAGCAGGCTCTGATGCCAATTCCGTCTGAGCAGAAATGACATCTGCATTAAATTTTGCTCCTGTTACTCCTGCATCTTTAATAGTTACTGCTCCACTACTTACTGCAAAATTAGCAGTTGCAAATGATGCGATTCCTTTGTTTGAGACAGTAGCGTCTTCTCCAGCAACAGTCACAGTATCAGTTGATCCTCCAGTCGTAGTAATTCCTTCTCCAGCGGCAATCGTTAAAGTATTTCCAGAAGAAATTGTTTGATTAGAGCCAGACGTTCCAGCTAGTGTAAAAGAACCACCAGCATTTGCTGGAGTAAAGGTTGCGGCAGTTTGATTTATTATTCCTATTTCAATATTTGCATTATTTGCTGAATTTCTTATATACAACTTGTTTGAAGTGGTTGTAGTTGTATCTACCCACAGTTGATAAGCATAAGTTGTAGAAGGGGCAGAAGTACCATTTGATGTTGTTACCAATGCTTGTAAAGCACTGTTCAAATCTGACCTAAAACTCGGAAAGGTCTGATTTGCAATTACCATGTCATTTTGACTCATATATATCTCCTAAGTTGATAAAACTCCAAAACCTCTAGCCACATAATCAAAAGTTCTATTTATAACTGAACCACCACTATTAAAAAACTTAATTGTGAAACCAGTAGCACTTTTATTCGTTATAGCATAGAAATCTCCACTTGCCAAGTTACTTGCAGAAATTCCTAGTCCTTTTAATTCTTTAAAAGCTGAAGCAAATGTTACAGCTTTTCCACCTGATGCAGTTCCACTAGCTATATCATCATCTGCTTGTGTCTTATCTGGCATATCAATTTCCATACCTAAAGTATTGACCAATGGAGTTGCATTAACATCTGTACTGTTCATCACCATTTTAAACTTAAATCCTCTTGCTGTATAATCTCCAGATATAAACCTTCTAAAATCAGTAAATGTAGCACTGCCACTTGCTGGATCATCATTCGTGGTAGCAACAAAAAATTCTACTGTTGTTGAATCAAATACTCCATCAAAGAACCCAACCTTTGCATCAAAATCTCCAACAGCATCATCAAAAAATGTTGCATTATCTTCTCTTGATACATCAAAATCTGGTGTAAGTTTTGAAGTAAACTTTCCTCCTGTGTCAAACTTTGTAGCAAATTCATAAGTTCCAGTAGCAACAATAGCCCCTCCTCCAGCATCAAAATTTCCATCAGCATCATCAAAATCTCCAGATATAGATTCAAAAAGATTAGTCGTGTCTAAAACTAATTTATTACTTGCAGTTTTAACAATATTTGTTTTTGTTCCAGTAAAAGTAGGATTTTCATTGAATGTTCCCACTACATTCTGAAAAGGTATTTTATCAATAATTGCTACACTGCTTGCTTCTTGTAATGATGTATTTCCAGTTTTATCAACAGCCTTACAAAAATATGTTCCTGTTACTGCTGGAACTGTTATTGATTGTGCTGGTCTTGCAACCTTAGGAACAATATCCATAGAATTTGCATAAGTTGCTCCAGAAGTTAATTTACTGTGACGGATTTTATAATGTGATAAATCTAAATCAGCAACAGGAGTCCATGATAAATGTGCATCTTCCCCTACAATATTAACAGAGAAATCTTCAACATTTGCTGGAGGAGCAGATTTACCAATTACCAGATGATCTACAGAGGTATATGGGGATTTTACTCCTAAAGTGCTAACTGCTCTTGCTCTTATATTATAAGTAACATTATCTTGCACGTTAAGAAGTTCATATCTACTGTCTGAACTTCTACCCATACTTACATAAGTATCTGCTGTTGATTGTTTTGCCTGTACCTCAAATTGGTCTGTAAATCCATTCACAGTTGAAACATCAGCAATTAGTGTTGAGATTGCTTCTTCGTTGAAAGTTGTTAAAATATCAGAGGCACTCAAAGTAGGTGCTGGAATTGTAAAAGCATTGGGTAAATTTGAATTATTAGAAATGATTGCTTGTTCATCTGCACTCCAATTATAAACAGCAGAAGATATTTCTCGTAAGTTTAAATCAACTCCTAACCCCATTCCTCCTCCCATCTGGGATTGAGCAAATGACCAACCAGCAACTTCAAAAGGTTTTGCACTAAAACCTAATCGTGCATTGGTTATGTTAACAGTATCACCAACCTCTAAATTAAAAGCAGTTGTTTTACAGGGATAATTTAAGGTAATTTGTTCTCTTGCTCTATAAAGAACGATTTTTGCTATTCGTTGTGCCATAGATGGTGAAGTTGTAAATGACAACTCAATGTCAGAGAATATCTCTTCATTATTATCTTCTGCTTTAAATGTGCTTGATGTAACACTTGGAAAATCTGTGGGTTGATAAAAATTATCTGGATTAACAAATATTCCTTTAACAGCATTAAAACTATCTCGTCTTGTATTTCGTGTTGTAATAGATATTGCATCTCTTAAATCATCATCTGTTAATGTTACAGAAGGACTAACATATTCTCCAGTTTTTATATTCCATTTACCTCCAGAATAAGTAACAAGTCCAATACATGATGAAGTCATATCATTTAATATTTTTGCTGGTGTTTCTCCAACATCAATAACACCATGTGTTTCATATCTATTTTCAACCAATCGTTTAAAGAGTTGAGTTTGTCCATTTCCTGTACTGGCGGCAGTAATATTTATTGCAGTACCAGCATTTGCATTAGATAGACTCGTTGCTAATTTAAAAGTGTTAGCAGTTGATTTTATAACAAAATAAGTAGTACCAGAAGTAAGTCCTGTTAAATTTGTTCCACTTTCATTTGAATATTGAACTGCATCTCCAGTAAAATATCCATGAGCATTGATAGTTATAGTTTCGTTTGCAGAAGATACACTTGTTTCTGTATTAAAAGATTTTGTTCGTGCAACATCTAAAGTCACAGTTTCATCACAAACATTTGCACCAGCAGTAAAAGAAGTATCGTTTATTTCAGAAGTTTTAGCACCCAGTCCATATCGTGTATTTGTTAAAAAATCTCTTATACATAATGCTGGGTTTGAAGAAAATGCTGTTGATGTTGTTCTGGGGTCATAAACCTTTTTACCTTGTATAATGGCAGATATAGTTGGAATACCATTAGGAAAAATATCATTACTGAATTTTAATCGTGCATAAATATAAGCAATGCCTCTAAGTCTGTGATTACTTGTCCATAGAGAATTTGATTCAGATATTAAATCACTATCAGCAGTTTGATCGTCTGCACCTAAATGAGTTTTTAATCTTATAAATTTTGTATCTCCATCAACATACTTACTTGTAGTAACAAAACCATTTCCATCAATTTCCACAGAATCTTCGTTAATTAAAAAACTTTCAAAACTATTGATTTCATGACCAGCAATAGCAAAAATTAAATGTAGAAATTCATCATTATCAGTTGATTCTACATATACTAAACTACCTGCCATTCTTACAGTACCATATGCAACTTGTCGTGTCATAATCGCTTGTTTAACATTAACCAATCTTCCAGAAGCAGAAGAACCTAAATCAGAAAAATTAGCAGATAAATTAGGTATTTTTGGTTTAGGAGATAGTGCTTTTGTTGCCATAGACATTAAAGCACCTACAGCAAGATTTACTGCAAAAGTAGCGGCTAATGCTCCAAATGTTCCCAAACTGGCAAACATTGAACCAGCAACAAAAGCACTTACACCACCAGCACTAGCAACTGATATAGCTGTAGCGGCAACTGCGGCAACTACTGGTGGCATTAGTCAATCCTCCATGCTAGTTTTAATTCTTCTCGTGATATAAATTCCATTTTTTGTTCACCTATAAATGCACCATATTTACCCATACAAATTCCCATAGCAAAACTATCATTAGTTCTCATGGAAACAACATCTCCTCGTTTAGCAAAAGGAATTGTAATTTTTTCGAGTCTATCGTTACAAGCACCAATCCAAGTTTTATATCCAAGTTTGTTTAATATTGCTTTACCACCTTTTAAATCCTTATAAGTACCATCAAATTCTGCAAATAAGGTACTACCAGTAAGTATCTTCTGTGCTTTTATAGTAAAACTACAACAATCGTTTAATCCATACTGGAAAGCTTTAAATTGGTTTTCATGAATATAATTATTAAGTTTGCTTTCCCAATTAGGTAATCTCATTTGCCACCCCAGTTTATCACTTTATCTTGTAAGTCAGCAACAAAATCTAATCCTAAATCCCCAGCAAATAATCGTTTCTGTTCTTCTCCAGTATATCGTGTTTCATTTGGTTTTTCTAAATCAATCAACCTTGATTCTACTGTGAGAGTAAATTGAACTGTATCAGAACTATCATTAATACTGATAGTGTCCATTCTTCCTTGGAACAACTGATATACATTTGCCACTATGGCGTGAGATTCATTTAACATGCCTAAATATAAAGTAAATGTCCTGTTTTGATAATTTGCAGTTAAAGCAATAGCAAGAATAGAACTATCAACACCAGACAAAGAAACATTGAGTCCAGTAGCTTTGATTTCAGATGTTTCTTCAACACCAGAAACACCCAAAAGAGTACCACCCCCTGTATAAGTTTCAGAATTAATAGATATATCTCCATAACCTGTCCAAAGTCTTACATCTCCCTCTAAAAACTCTGCTTTCATTGCAAGAAAAGGTTTTAAAGAAGAAGCAGATAATTCTGTCAAGAAACCACTAGTTAATCCTCTTGACATTGTTATCTCCTACTTTGAAAAAATATGTTTAGATTTTTTTGATTGTTTTTCTTCTCTAGGCTCTGTATCTGAAGGTGTATCGTTAATTTCGTTTTTAATCATTGGTATT
>Ga0209337_1003423_pt1 | contig 11223 bp, 20 predicted proteins | sample LinPmetageLP53_FD_184044 | JGI IMG/M metagenome (GOLD analysis project Ga0209337, IMG submission 184044) | Marine viral communities from the Pacific Ocean - LP-53 (SPAdes) (version 2) | ecosystem: Environmental > Aquatic > Marine > Oceanic | place: Pacific Ocean | collected 2010-02-08 | reverse complement strand
GTAAGTATAGTATGACAATGCATCGTTGTAAGACTAGAGAAACTTCGTTTGTAAACTATAGAAAAATTGTAGATGCTAATGTAGGTATTATGTTTCCAAGAAAGTACGTTAATTATAAGGGTATAAAGAAAATAACCTATAAGGTGGCTATTATTAAAGATACTGAAGAGGGTGATGAGTTTAGAGTTCTTAGAGATAAAATGGGAAGAACTTATACTGAGAAACCTCTTGGGGATTGGACTATAATTGATGACCAACCATATGAGTTTGAAGAAACGTTTTGGATGTTTGGTAAAGACCCAGTTAAACACAGGGTTAAAATAAATGATATACTCAAGTTGATGATGGTTGGTGCCTATAGAAAAGACATGGTTAAACAACTAATAGTTGTCCATAATAAACTTATCTTACATAACGAAGAACAGTTTGAGATGATTATTTGTAAGTGTAAGCAAGATGCTCAAAGACTACACCACACGATACATAAAGCTTTTAAAAAGAATAAGATAAAAAGCATTATCTTCATGGGTACAGCATCAGAAGCAACGGTCTCATATATGTATGATATAATACATGAAAATACAGGTTGGCCTTATACAAAGATACGTAGAACTTCAACACGACCTTAATTAAAGATAATTACTAATTAGGTTAGTTAAAAATTCAAGTTCTTTGTCATCACCTTTTGGTTTAAATAAATCGTAATGACTTTTTAAATTTTTATCTAAAAATTCTATTATTTGATTAGTATCAATATTTATTTTTATTGATTTAGAATACATGGCTGGATTACACTTAACTAAACGGTGTATAAATGGGAAGATACAACTAGATACATTTTCATGGTAATCTAAAGTGTTCTCTGTTAGACCATTAGTATTTCTGATTAGTATTTTTGAAGCATCTTCCATTAGGTTTGCTGTAACTACCATTTCATTATTTTCCATTCCCTCAAGAAACCCTAAAGAATACCATTTTTTTGTTATTGTGTCCATATTTTTTTTATAAGTTGCATGAGCGCAAGCCAATACATGTAATCCAAAGAATTGTTGATATAGCAAACCCTACTCTAATTTTATAACCTGCTTGTGTTTTGACATAGCTTAACTTAAAACATAAGCAGGCTAAAACTGCATATAATATATTTAGAATCATAATTAAATTTTATACTCTTTCGAAGTTTTTATTGAACTCTTCTTTACCAAGTATCTCATAACTGCCAGTACCGTATTTAACAACAAATTCACCTGGTTGAATATGTAAATCGGTAATACCGTCACCAGATTGTAACTTTCTAAACTTTAAAGCAACATTAGATGGTTTAACAAACTTTAAAACCTCTTCTTTGTTTTCTTCTTTGTATTGAACTGCCGCAATAACCTCTGGTTTTTTTCTATAAAATTTCATACCTTATTTATTTATTATTTAAGTTTACATTATTATCTGTATTTTCAATATCATCATCACCTCCGTTTCCAATATCAAAATTATTTCCAATATCTTTAATGATTTTATTAATTTCATCCATTTTAGCTGATTCCACTTGAATTGGGTTTACACATTCAATTCTTTCACTTTCACCATTTGATGTAGGTAAAAAGAATGCTATTGCATTTGCTTCTCTTTCAGCTAATACTTTATTAACTTGGTCACTAAAAATTTTAATTACCTCTCCGTTAGTTATTGTTTCCCTGTCTATATAAAATGCTAGAATCATTGGGTATCCCTTTTCCATATTTATTGATTTATGTATTCGTTATATGTCATTTCGACAACATTGTTTAGTAAGTCTTCCTTATTGTTAACCCAATCTTCAGGTGTGAAGTGAGTTGCTAGTAAATCGTTAATTAATTTTGATTTCTCATTGGAGTTAACAATGCTAGCTATAAGTGGTTTGTCATTATCATCAATTAGGTAAACTATTGATTTAGAACCATCTTCTTTAATTTCTTTGGATACAATTTTCATCATGTAATCGTGTTTATTAATTATACCCTAATATAAGTAAAATTATTGAGAGTGTAAACAATAAAAAGGGGTTATATCTAATTATAACCCCTTTTTTTCAGAATGCGGGAGCTTTTACTTCTTAAACTCAGTTTGAAGGGTGTTTATTAATTAAGGGTAAACATTCCTAAAACCTTTTGTGTTCACAAATCTAAGTTGTAAACTTCTTCTGATGTTTGAGTTAAATTGCAGAAGGCATTCTTTATTTTTAATTGTATACACTACACCGTAATTGGTGAGTATCTTTCACTATCTATAATTTTAATCATCATTGACTCTGGTGTTATATTTTCACCAGACAATAAGCCAGTTAATAACGCTGGACTAAAACCAGAAACTAATGCGGTACCATTCTTATCGAATTGTACTGGAACGTTTTCATTTCTAGACTGTATATTCCAATATACAATCTTTGGGACTTTATAACCAGCTTCAGTATAATTTTCCTCAATCATAGTTTGTGCTGTTGAATTCCATGTGCGTGTATCGCTATAACGTGAACCTTTAGCTTCATCAAACTCCATGTCCGAAAGTATCAAAATCATAGTTGGCATTTCAGACTCAGGAACACTGTTTTCCTTAGCTTTACTTAGAATTTCTAAAAACGTAGCTTCTATATTAGTATTCATGCCCCAATCTGCACGAGCAAGTTGGTTGAGCCTATCAGATAGATTACCGTTTAAATACTGTAGGGTTGGTCTATTAGAAAACGTCATAAACGCATCTTTAAATGCACCCTCATTTCTTTCTGAAATGTATAAACCTAACGATAAAGCTACGTCTAAACAAGTTAACTTTGCATTACCCCCAGCAGAAGTACACATAGAACCTGAAGTATCTACCACTGGTAAAACTCTTTCGTTGCTACCTTCCATGTAGTTTGGTAACGCTTTCCATTGTTCTGAAGCTCCTTCTGAAGGACCATAATTAAGGTTCTTTGTTACATCATAAGGGTAAATAGCACCAGCGTTTATCTTAGCTTCACCTTTTGACAAGGAATCTAAGTAATCACCGAATCTTATACCATCATTTTTACTAAAGGCTTTCATGTAGTCAGACATAGCTTTAGATGGTACGTGACTATAGTTTATATTTTCATAGTCTTTAGCACACATCAATTGCTCAACAGTGTTAGAAAGTTCTGACAACATTTTCCTATACGCCTTTGGACTTAGTTTTAAATATTTTCTAAGAGCAGAAGCTTGCTTCTTTTTATCTCTATTTTTGCTATTACCTCTAGGCATCCATTTGGCAACTAACCCATTACCTTCTTTAAGTGCAGTAGCAATTACTGATAAAGCTTCAGTTTCTAGTTTAGTCCCAACTAATGTTAACATATCGTCCCATCTACCATACTCTGGTATAAGGTGTAGGTTTTTTATAAGTGATTCAGTTCTGTTGTTAGCTATATAAGTGATAACCTCTCTAAACGTACCTCTTTCACCAGCACCACCTCTAACGTCTCTAGCCCAGAAAATTAATTTCATAGCTAAAAGTGGGTTTTCACCATACGCTCTACTAAATACATTTATTTTTTTTAACTTATCTTGACCTCTTAAGGCACCTACCTTGAAAAATAAATCAACACAACTGTTTAAAGAAGTGCTATTTGTGGCCATTCCGTTTTCAGTTAATTTGTCGTTAGTTCTCAATGCGTTTACCAATTTAGTCATAATACCTAGTTTTAAAATTTAATGTTATACAAATATATAAAAACTTTTTACTCTTGTCAACCTTTTTTATTAATATTTAAAAAAGATTTTTTACTAATCTTTCATATTCGTTAATTTTTAGTTGTTTTTGATAAATTTCGTTTTGTATATTTTCTGGAATATTTACCACGTATTGGGATTTAAGTTTTGATATCTGCCTTTGGATTATGTCAACTTCTGCTAAGTATTTATCGTACAATTTACCTTTTTCTTCATTTATCATAATTATTAGTTGTTTTTAATATAGTTGTAGTAATTTTTAATTTCTTTACCTAATTCTTTATCTGAATTTACGGTTTCAATTAGTTTTATTATATATCTATTATCTAGTTTTTTACTAAGACTGTTTACATCTGTTTTATTGATTACCTTATGTTTCATTTTTTATCATTTTCATTTTATTTATTATTATATTTTTTTAAACCAAGTTCTAATTTTGTTCGTGGTAGAGTTGTAATCGTTATGGAATTCAGCATTGTCTATCACTCCGTCACTAATAAAATAGTATCCAACGTTCGCACTATAATGTCCACCACCAAAAGATGTGAAGTAATATAAAGATAGACTGTAGTCGGTTGAACCTACAATTGAGTTTAATTGGTAGTTTCTAGGTATTGAACTTCCGTATATGATATATGTGTTTTGCGTTAAAAACTCTATAGTATCATTAGGGTATTCCGTAGCAAATGATGTAACCATCTTAGTTAAAACCCATTTAGTACCTACAATCCCTGATTTATATGCGGTATCGTAAGGTAGTGTTCCACCATCAGTATAGTTGTCTTGCCATTGAGTTGTATCATTTAGTTCTTCTGGGACATTAGTCCATGGCATATATTCATCATCTTTTCTACATGATGTTACTGTTATAAAGATTATTAATAGTAAGAATAATAGCTTTTTCATAATTATTTTTTTAGATATAATCAAATATAGATAAAATTAATCAATCCTCCAAATCTTTTTTGATAAATTTAACTTTAATATCTCCAAACTTGACAAATACAGTATCTTTATGTTCAAAATCTGTACCTTTAGGGTTAGCCATGTAAAATAAATGTTCATCCATCTTTTTATGGTTATCTTCCTCTAATTCGTAGGTTAATATTAACCCTTCTTTGAAGATTTCTTCATTATTAACTATTTCTGATATAGTCTTAATTAATTCGTTATATTTCATATTAAAACCTGGTAAATAATATTTTTAAGTTATTCTTGAGTCTTTCCCAAAAACTTTTATTTATTTTTTTAATCTCTTTTGGTGCGTTTTTAACTTCTTCTCCCAATCCAGATTTTAATTCATTTATGAAATTATCTTTATGTCTTTTTGTATTTAACTTAATACCCTTGATTTCGTTGTTAATTACATCGACAGATTCAACGTTTTCTATAATTTCTTCCCTGTCAATTTTTTTTATAAAGTCTTTATTGTGTTTATTAAACTTATCTAAAACTTTTTCAAGAGGTATAGGCTTTTCCATATTCCTTTTCATAAAACAAAAGTACACATTTATTTATCATATGTAAATGCTTTAAATAAATATTTACATATTAATTAAAAATAGTATATTTGTTAAAAATATTTTATTATGACAAATTTATTTATTTATTCGTTTATTGTATACGGTACATGTAACATTCTAATATGGGGTAGTAACTTTAATTGGTGGAGAAATTTACTAGGAAAGTTAGGTAAGGGTGATTATAGTTTATATAAACTATTTACATGTTTTATGTGTTTACCTACTTGGATTGGACCATTAGTTTCATTTTTATCAATTAAATTTGGAGATGGTTCACTTTCTATTACTAATGCTATGGGCTTTGAATCTTTAGCGTTAATACTTTTACTTGATGGATGTTTTTCTTCTGGTATTGTTTGGTGTATTAACACAGTTCAAGAGTATCTTGAAAATAAGACTAACGATTAAGGTGTTTAAACTTTTCTTTTAATATCTTTCTAACTCGGAAAAGATATACTTTAACTTGGGTCTCATTGAGACCCATTTTAGTTCCTATCTCTTCGTAAGTGAATCCGTGTATATCTCTAAGAATAATTAACCTTCGGTCACGTTGTTTTAATTTTTTTAACTCAGAGATTATAATTTTATTTCTACCAATATCATTATCCACGTCTTCCTCACCCTTTTCGTTAATATCACCACTTATAAAGATTTTTTGTTTTTTTATAATGTTGACCATGTGGTTATAAGCTGTTGTGAATAACCAACTACTAGCTTTTAGAGTTTCAATATTATCTTTGTTAATCCATAGTCTGGTAAAAGCTTCTTGAATTATATCCTTGGTTAATTCTATATCATTAGTTTTTTTTTGTATATAACCAAAAAGTTTACCCTCCACTTTATTAACACACTTATTATACTCTATTGTCGTCATATTTTTTAATTTTCAACTAAAATAATAAAAAATAATCATTAAAACAAAAAAAACTTCAATTAAGAAGTTTTAGTGACATCAATATTATATGTTTGAAATTAACTTTTTACTCTGCACAAGCTATACATACTTCATCTTTACCGCATTTACATACAATGTTTGGTTCCTTGAATTCTTGTAGTTCTATTTTTTCTTTCTTAGGTGGTAATTCTATTTCTTGGTTTTTTACCTTCTTAGTTATTGTGATATTTTCAACCACAACCTCTTCTTTAATTTCTTTTTCTACTTCTTCAGTTGTTTCTACCTCTTCTTTAATATCATTAACTACATTATCACTATCAATATTAATATTGTTTAATGATGTCATTAAATCTGGTTCATCAAATTTAAACTTAAATAGTTTTAACTTACTTAAGGTGTTACTTTTAAAAATTTCTTGTAACTCTTTAACTTTAGTTTTAAATAATTCATTCTTTTTTTCTCTCTCTATATTTATAGAGATAATACCTTCAATATATTCTAAAAGGTCATCGAATGTAACACCTTCTTTCTCTGTGTAAAACACATAGTAATTACCTTCTTCTTCTATTAAATCTTTTTTAATAACGTCAGATTCTGGTATTGTCCAACCGTTTTTAAATACTGCGTCAACTACTTGGACACCTTGTACGTATCTAATACCTTTAATGTGTGGTTGTAGTGAGTCTAACCTTTCTTGTATGTTACTCATAAAACTTTTTGTTTAAATAAATACACCACAAATAAGTGATGTTAGTATGTAAGAAATGGATATACTTAAAACCCATAGTGAACCATTACCCATTTTATATTTCTGAGGTGTTTCACTATCTGACTTCACCCAAGCCTGAGTAAAGTAGTATAAATGTCTAACCACGTTCAATGAAGACATGATTAAAACAATTAATAATATTTTATTAAGTATATCCATTCAAACAATAGCTTATTAAGCGTTTTTTTTCTCAGAAATTTCTTTTCTAAGTTCTTGGGCTACATTTTTAATCTGTTGTAAGCTTTGTCTAACTCTAGTTCCAGCAGCTTTGTTACCCTTGTCATCGAATTTTGCAACGTCTTCAGACATGCTTTCGATAATTGTTTTTAAATCTTCAAATTTTTCCATTTTAATAAATTTTAATTAATTGTTATTATTTTTTTGACTCTTCAGAATCTTGACTAGGCATATACTCTTGCCATTTTTTAGTCATTTCGTCAATCATGACAATTTCTCTTAACGCTGATTTAATGTCTTCAGTTTTTTTATCAACATCAACAGTTGAATTAACTAATTTTTCAAGCTTATCTTCAGCCTTAAGTTTGTCTACGCTTAACTCCATTAGGATTATATTAATAGTTCTCATTCAACAAATATAATGTTAGTTTTTAATAAATAAAGCTTAAATGATGTTTTTTACCCTTTTTTTAATGATTTATCTAATATATTGTAAATTTCTATGAAGTTGTCAACGTCAGAACGAGTCTTTTTACTTTCATATGAGAATAATTTGTACCATAAATTTTTTATGGTTTGAGGTATTTGTGGTTTGGAGTTTTTTTCCTGTACTGAATAGTAAACTTCACACATGAATTCTAAAAAATAATAATACCCGTCTTGAGTGTTAACGAAGTTTATACCTTCTTCATTAAAGTTTTCTATATTTTTATTCCAGCACCATTTAAAATGATAGATTCTGTTTATTTCTGATGTTATATCGTCACCCATATATGTGTCAAAGATTAATGTAAATAATGACTGCACAAAGTCACTATAAAGTTGAGCACAATCGTATTTTATATTATTAGCACTTAATAATACATTAACACTGTTATCACTTAGTGGTGTTTTAATATAACTCAAAAATTCTAAACTTTTATTAATATCTTCCATTATATAATTAATATAACTTATATTTCTGGAAAATAAATGTTATTAATCCAAATCTGGATTTTTTATTATACTTTCATTACCTTTGTATGGTATATATTTACCATCACCTAAAAATATTAAGTTCTGTTTTCTATTTTTACCATCTGGTCTATAAGAAACGTGAATCCAACCTGAATAACCATTTACTGGCTTTTCATATATTAACTGGTCGTAATCTAGGTTTTCTCTAATCCAATCACCCATTTCTGTGTTATTAAATTTATTAATTCCTTTTCTCCAGTAGTAATCATCAATATCCATTGCTGCGCCGTAGCTACGCTTACTAGTATCTAACCCTACGCAATGTTGTGAGGTTTTTGACCCACCTATAGCTTTATTTAATTCTGGTCCCCTAAATACCGAGTTTATCTTTATTGGACCACCTGTGTGTTCTCTTAATTTATCAAAAACTTTTTCACATACCTCTTTAATTAATGCTAATTGCTCTTCGGTTGGTATATTAACCAATCCTCTACTGATTGCTGTATTACTATGTGTTACTTCAGCTAACGAAACATACTTTGAAACTTTTCCCATGTCTTTATCTTTTTTATCATCTATTATTACTTCTTCTTCCTTAGGTGCCGCAATTTGTGGTTCTAAGTCATTATTAACCGATTCAATTTTTTTTGTTTTGAATAGGTTAACTAATAATTGTATTGTTTTATATAACATCTTATTAATAAGTATCTGTAAAAAATAAAAAACCCTCCTTATTAGGGGAGGGTTTTTTATTCGTGTTAATAATTTAAATTAATATTTGGGTTTATCTAAATACTAAAATCGCTATCGTACTCTTCACCTTCTTCTTCTCCATAGGTATCAACTTCTATTTCCGCATCATCAAATAAATTATTTAATTGTTCTGGGGAAATAAATGATGTTAATAATCTTTTAATATCTGGGTTGTTGTAATCTACCTTATAAGTTACATTGTCAACTTCTCCATAATTTCCAATATCAGCGTAAATTCCAATGTTATCAATTTCTATGAAATCATCACCCTTTTCAGCAAAAATATATAAAGACCCTTTACCATGTATGTTTACGGTAGGACTAAAAACAAAGTCAGTTAATCCAGACTCACTTGAAATTTTACTTATTATATTATTATTATATGTTTGAACCTCCCCTGCGTTGGGAGGTCTATTCATGTCGTCATCTACGTAAGACGGCACATCTTCATCCATACCTCTAAGAGCTTTAAAATCTTCAGCGTCAATTTTACCATTATTATTTACGTCTATGTGTTTTGATTGTTTATCAGTTAACTCTTTTTCCTCGTACATATCCTCTCTAGGGTTTCTAGAAGTTGGTATAAATTCGTCTGTGTCAAAGTATCCGTCACGAACCTTTGTGTCAATATCGTATTCAATAGCTTCATTAATCATTTCTATCATATTTGGAGCCATGCTACTTAGTTTTGCAATTATTTCTTCAGGTGTCTCTGATTTGAATTCTTCTCCAAACTCAAGATAGTCGTATTCAACATTTTCATAAAGAACTTCTTCAATACCACCTGGACTACCTGGGTAGTCGTAAGTTCTTGGTTCTGGAGCTGAGTAAACAGCGTCGAAATTTGATAGGTTTCCTCTAAGTAATGAGTCAATACCCATTATTGTTAGTTCAGCGTCAAAACCTCCGTCACCAGTAACACCTAGACTGTCAACTATTAATCGGGTTTGTGGTATCTCGTTTTCGTCAATTCTTTTAATTTTATTAAATTTTTTTGTAAATGAATTGATGATTTGTTTTTCTTTGTCTTGGATGATTTGTTTTTTTTCACCCTCTGTTAATATTCTACTTTTTCTTTTCATTTCTTTATATTTATTTATTTATTTATATTAAAATATTTTAATATTATTTTCCTGTTCCGTCATACATATCAGGCCAATCTGGTCCGTCAATAATCATCTTCTTCATACATACCTTCGAACACTTCGTCAAATCTATCTTCGTAAACTTGAGCAGCTTGTTCTTCTTCATATGAAGGTGGTGGTGGTAAGTCATCCTCATCAAATCTATTCATTTCTTTTTCTTCAGATACGTCATTACCTAATAATTCACCAACCTTAATTAATGCTTGGTCAAAACTAACATTATTAGCAACGGTATCCATATCCATTCTTTCTGGTGAATGGTATGAAGCTTCTGGTTCTCCGTATATGTTATCAAAATCTTCACTATCAACATGTTGTGTATAATATACATCAAACCCAAACTTACTGTTAATTGTAACATCAATTAATAATTCTGGTGATGAAAATAAAGCTATATCACCTTTAAGTGGATTGTTTGGTACAAACCCTAAGTCACCTGGTATACCTTTTTTTCTAATATATTCATTAAGTAATGAATTGATTGTGCTAATATACCTTTTTGGGTTTTCTTGGTATTCACGAGCCATTGATTCTCTCTCAGAGTAATCGTCAGCTATTTCCATTTCATTTACAACATCACTATCATCTTTTTTTACCGCTCTAATTATTTTACCTATTAATGCATCATCATCACCAGCAATATTATTAATAAATTCATCGGCTGCTTCAATTTTTTCTATAGGTGTGTTTAATTTTTTAGCTGCATTTACAACCTTAGGATTACTACCTAATGCATCTTGGAAATTTGCAACATCATCTTCGTTAATATTTTTTGCAGCTTCCTTGTCAGCGTCTTTTGTGGCTTCCTTGCCAGCTTTTCTTCTTTGTTTCTTAGACTTTTTCTTTAACACTTCAGTCTTGTCAGTTCTACTCTTACCTTTGTTAGAACCACCCATTCCTGATTTAATGTGTTCACCTTCTTCAATAGATTCGTCCTTATCCATAGTTGAGGGTTTCCCTCCTTTTTTAATGTCATTAAGTTTTTTCTTTGCGTCTTGAATATCTTGCTTTAATAATTTAATAACACCTTTGTCAGTTTCACCTTCTAATTCTTTGTTTAGGTCAATAAGATACATTGCGGTATTATTCATGTCTCTTTGTTTACCTTCTTCTAAGTCACCTTCATTAGTAAATCCAGGGCCACTAGTCATTTCAGTCATAATGTTTTTTGTCTTTCCCCAAATATCACCAAACTTCTTATTTTCATTAAGTCTATCAGCGCCTTTAACAGTACCAAGAGTTTCTTGAGATTTAAAACCCATAAGATGTTTAATCTTATTCATGT
>Ga0209337_1003422_pt1 | contig 11224 bp, 13 predicted proteins | sample LinPmetageLP53_FD_184044 | JGI IMG/M metagenome (GOLD analysis project Ga0209337, IMG submission 184044) | Marine viral communities from the Pacific Ocean - LP-53 (SPAdes) (version 2) | ecosystem: Environmental > Aquatic > Marine > Oceanic | place: Pacific Ocean | collected 2010-02-08 | reverse complement strand
ATAGATAAACCAAGTTCTTGTCTAGCTCTTTTTCTTTCTACAAGCCAATTAATATGAGCACCACGAGGTTTTTTTAATTTTAACTTTCGTGTATTATAATTAAATAATCCTCCAGCTACACTAGCAATAACACAACAAAGTGTTATTCCAAAATGAGTTATAAAGTATTCCATGAAGCATTTTCCATAACAGTAATTAATTCTTCTACAGTAGTACAAGCTGTAATTTCTGTTTCTAATCTATTACATTCTGCTTTTACTCCTGCTCTAAAATCTACTACATTGCTTGGCATAATCACATCATTTTCATATTTTCTAATTACATACCAGTCTGTAGGAGCTAGTAATGTATTAGCTGTATGTTTTACTTCTTTAATTTTTCCAGACTTTAATCCTGCTATTACTAGTCTTACTGGAGTATTTATCATTTCTCCAGACTCTTCATCTAATTTTTGTACCCATACTGGATTACCATCTTTATCTACAGCGTCTACATCTTCTAGTGCTTTAGGATTATCTAGTTCTCCATTCCAATAGTATCTATCATCTGCACGTACAGGATCTGTTTCCCATGTAACGCCTATAGCATCTTTTTCTTCTTGTGTAGATAACTGTAACCAATTTCTTGGGTACTGAACATTATTGTGAGTAAAAGCCCTGTCAACAGGGAGTGTGTTTCCGTTTAACTTATAAGCCATAATTTCTCCTTATCGGGCGTTTGAGTTTTTAAAAGGGTTTTCGGCAAATGCCATGTATATGTATGTTGCAGCATTTTGATTTATATTTGCTCCTGTACTTCTTGCTTTAAAGCCATTTGATAATATATCAATTAATTGAGATGTTTGTTCTGCACCAGCTGAATTTGGATTTAATCTTTTATTTGCTACATTATAAGTATCTCTAGCAGTATCATAGATAACCCATTCATCATTAGTAGAAGTAACTTTTATTAATAAAAATGCAGGTCTAAATCCTGTATATATAAATGATCCATCAGTAGAGCCATTACCTGTATATTTATCAAATTTACTGTAGCCTTCTACACTTTTAAAAGCATACATAATATAATTATTGCCTGAACCATTTACTTCACCAGTACCTGCTCTAAAAGCAACTCTAGTACTTGATATTCCTGTTCCATCATAAAATACGCTAGTAGTATAAGCTTGGTCAGTAGTATTTAAATATATATATGCACCATTAGAATCAAATGCTCCTGGTAAATCTTTGTGCCAAGTACACCATTCATTGGTAGTTGATCTATTTTTTGTTATTATCATATCAGGAATAACACCTAGACCATGTCCAACAGTTGCTGCACTACCATTACCAGAATAAGACACAATATTAAATCCTGCTGTTGTATTAGCAGATATTTGTGTTGCTATAGAACCATCTGTGTTAGCTGCTGTTGCACCTCCTGCTTTCCAGTTCCATGCTATAATAGGAAATCCAGAGCCATTTACATCATTATTATTTCCTAAACTAAATCCATTGCTATCAAATGATGTAAGGGTACTTGCAACTGTTCCTTCTCCTGCATTAGTATTACTTCTAATATATTTAGTTACTCCTCTAACACTATCAAACCACATATGTTCATAGCTAGCACTATTTCTTACTTTAATCCATGTAAGGTCAGGACTAAAATCTAAACCTGTAATACTTTGTGTACTAGCATTACCTGTATATAATTTATTAGCAAAATGCTCACTACCGTCTGTAATAGTAGAGTCAGGTAAGTTAAATGTATTTATTTTTTTATAGCCTGTAGGTGGTGTGTAGGCAAATGGTCGTTGACCAAAATTAGCTGCAAAAGTAGCAGTTGAACTTCCTTGTCCTTCACCACAAGTCATAATCCAAGTTGTACCTGCACTATTTTCTGATGCAATTCTAGTGTAAGTTCCTTGCCCAGCTCCATTTTTAAAAAACTCAACATTACGAGTACTTGCATCAAAAGCAATACCTATAACATCACCAACTGCCCAACTAGCACCATAAGATTCAGAAGCACCACCATGATGAATATTGCCATCATTTTGGTACATATAACCATTGTTAGTTCCTTCATCAGCTTGATTATCTCCATCAAAGGTACTTGCTTCTACTAAAGCTACATGCATATTTACAGAACTTTTGGCAGTACAAACATATTCTGCATACCATTTACCAGTCGTCATTCCAATAGTCATGCCTGTTGTACTTGCACCACTTCCAGAAACAACAGTTAGATTACCATCAGTTATGGTTGAATTATTATTAGTGCCTAAAGGATTTAATGTAGCAAAGTTAGCTGTATCTTCATCTGTTAGTGTAGGTACATCTGACATCAGATCATAACTAGATTCACCTGAAGCATTACTGTTTATGTTATTAGGTGTCCAGTTGTTTTTGTTACCACTTGCATCGAAGTTAAATTTAGCATCTCTAGTGTCTGCAATAGCTAAGTAAATCATAGTTTGTGAATTAGCATTTAACCAAGCATCTGCTGTTACAATTTGAAAACCATTATCATTAAAATCTACTTTATAATCTGAACTATTAGAATATTCAGCACTAGAAACATTAGGTGATAACATATTATTTCTAGGATTATTTACATTTCTTGTTGCATCATATATTTGCCAACCATGTGTATCGTTTACATTTTTAATTAGTAACCATGCAGGTCTAAATCCAGTTGTTACAGTAGGTCCAGTTGTACTTCCGTTACCTGTGTAAGAACCTATTTTTTGATAGCCTGTTACATCAGCAAAAGAATAGGCAACCATACCACCAGAACCATTAGTGCCACCATTATTACCTACACCAAAAACATCTGTTGTTGGAGTTGAACCCCAGTTGTTAGTATAGGATGCTTTAGCAGCAGATGAGTTTAATAATAAATATTCATTACCACTAAATCCTGTTGCCCATACATTCCAATTAACAGCAGCACCTCTATTTTTTACTATTACTAATTTAGGAGCTACTCCAAGACCATGACCAACTGTATTAACAACACCATCTCCTGACCAAGTAGCAATAGAAAAACCAGTTGATGGGTTAGCAGATACTGTACTTTTTAAAGTACCATCAAAATTTGAAGATCCTTTAGTTGCATTTGTATTTGCTTGTCCTCCCATACCAGAATGTACTGAACAATAATAATACAATGTTGGAGCAGAAGCTGCTACTACAATAACTGTTTTAGCTCCAGCAGTTCCAGGAGTTCCTGTTATTGTAACGCCAGTTGTGTAAGCAGATCCTCCACCGTGAGTACCATCAGACGTAGTAGAAAATCTTAAAGGATGACCTGAGTTAGAACTATCTGATTGGTCAAATGTATATGTTCCTGATTCATGTAAATCTAATGTAACTGCACTTGAACCAAAATCATCAAATCTATATTTATTTCCACCATCACTTACTACTTTTACAGTATAGGTTTTAGCTGTTGTAGTTTCTGTATCCCAACACCATGCAACCATTTTGTCAGCACTACCATTAAAATCTATTAAGTTACCAACACTAAATCCATTTGTACCAAAAGCTGTTAAACCATTACTATAAGTTGTGCCTGATTCTGCAGAAGTTAAGCTCGATGCAAGTGATTTTGTAGCACCACGAATTGTATCTGTTAATAAAGGAAATCTGTCTGTCTCATCTCTGTTTTTTACCCACACTAAATCAGGACTAAAACCTACACCTGTAATAGATTGTGTGCCACCATTGCCAGTATAAGTAACTGTGTTAAATCCTGTAGCTTGTGTAGTAGGTTTCATAGGTAAGTAGAAACCATTAGTACCATATGAACCTAAATATTTTTTAGGAATCCAAGTGCCGTTATTGTCAGTCTCACCAAAGTCTGATGCTGTTAATGCTGTACCATCTATAAGGTTTACTTCTGTAAGGTATCCGTCAAATTGTTTTCTATCAGTTGTTCTAGCAGAACGACCAATACTATGTTCATTAGTATTGTTTACTAAAGTATCGTAATTCAGACTTGGATAAGTTGCTGATGAAAAACTTGTTATTTGTTCACCATTTACATATAATTTTGCTCTATTAGAATCTGTACTTTGAGTAGTGTCCATAGCTACAACAATATGATACCAAGCAGAATGGTCACGATATAAAGCACTTGTTCTTAATTCTAAAGTAAGGGATGTATCTTCACTTACAACAGAAATATAGTCTGGTTGAAATCTTACATTTAAATAATTACTATCGCCTGTACCAGCACTAAAATATACTTGGTCATTAGAAGTACCTCGCTTAACCCATGCACTCCATGTCCATGTTTTACGATTGCCTGCACTAGATGGAGTTCTACTTAAATAAGCACTAGCAGACGAACGAAGGCGTAAGCTATCTGTTATGTCATAACCTGAACCTTGTCCAGACGAGCCTACAATTTGACTTTCATTTAATACCGACATTTAATGTCCTTATGAATAATTTGCTGTAAATACTGCGTGTATAGAACCTGTAGTTCTTACTACATAATCAATTCTATCAACTGAGCTTGCAGCTGTAGTTAATGTAGGAGCTGTACCACTTACAAAATCATAGTATGATCCATAAGCTAGTGTTCTACTTCCAGTACCATCTTGTACAATAAATATAGAACCTGTTTGTCCTGCTGTTAAATTAGTTGGATTAGCTAATGTTCTGTTACCAGCTAGTGTAACAGTAAAGTTATTAGCTGTAGCAAAGTCAGGAGTAATAGTTGCACCATCTGTTAGTGTTACAATAGCTCCTCGTTGTGCTTTACTAAAACTTTGTGTTACATCAGTTTTAGCTGTATCTGCATCGTGTGCTTGTACAGTTGAACCAATGTCTGTATCTACTACTACATTAGAACCACCATTTTGTAAAGTACCTGTAAAGTTAGCCGTAGTATCATCAAGTAAGTCTGCTTTAAATAATGCAGATATTTGTGTACCAGTTACTTTCTTTGAAGTACCTGCTTCGTTTATTTCATATTCGTTTGCTAAAGCTGCTGCTCCAGCTGCAGTTAACTCCGAAATCTTTACGTTTGCCATTTAATAACCCCTTGTCCAAGTTCCTGAAACTTTTTTATAAATAAGAAAATTGGTTGTCCATACTCCATCTTGGTTTACATATGGTTCAAAGACTTTCCAAGTTCCACCTTCTTTGTAATATGCTACACTACCAAATGCAGTAAATGTAGATGTTGCTAGTAAGCTACTATCAATTGTATTTCTTGTAACAGAAACTACTCTATCATCAGAAGCCTCTGTAATTCTATCATCTGTTGCTTCTGTAATCCTGTCATCTGTAACAAGACCTGATTCTACAAAAGCTAGAATTAATGTACGACCAGCTGCAGTCATAGTACCTGTAGCTGGTAATGTACTAAAGCCTACTAACTTAGTATCTGCATCTGCAGTTATTGTTCCAGTACTAGATAAAGCTGATATACCTTTAGCTTTAAATGTTGTAACAAGTGCTATAGATCCTGTTGCAGTTAAATCTAAATGACCAAATACCGTTCTTTCACCAGCCGATAGTTTAGAACTTGTACTTGTTAATGCTGCTGACGCTGTAGTACCCAAGCCTCCTGCCGCAGTAATACTACCTGCACTAGACAGACTTGCAGAGGCAAGAAAAAAATCTTCAGTGATTCGGCTATCCGAACCCTCCGTGATTCTAGTATCACCACTCTCAGTAATTCTATAGCCGTCAGCCATGAATTACTCCTTACGCTATGGTTAAGTCGATATTACCTACAGCAAATTCTAATGTATCACCATCGTTAACTACTTTAGAAGCAGTCATAGCTCCATGCCATAACAAGTTACCTGAACCTGATGCTGCACTATGAATACCAATGTGAGTTACAGTACCGAAAGCACCACCAGATGCTGTCCATGTAGGTACATCTGTATTAGAAGTTGTTCCTCCAGCTCCTGTAGCTGTTGCCCAAGCTACTGTTTTCCTAGCATAACCTCCACCTGATACTTCAGTACCACCACCTGAGTCACTTGGTGCTCCAGTGTACAATCCTACATACCACGCTGTAGGTCTTGTAACTGAAGTTGCTGTCATTAAGTAATTTAATATTAGAACTTCTGCTGCGTCCGATAAAGCTGCCATCTATTTCTCCTTATGTATTAATTTTAAACCAAATATCACCATCACTACCTCCAGAAGGAGCAGCTGTACTTATAGTTACCTTTTGTGTTAAACTTGTATAATTATTAAAAACTGTAAGCATTGATGCAAGATAGTCTACACCATCTACAGTAAAAGTACCATCTAATGTTATGTTATTAACATTATATATATTATTACTATTCATATCAAGATCATTTTCCATGGTATTAGGTTCACCAGTAGGATTGTCTCGATATAGTACTTTACTTTGAAATTCTGTTTCTATAGCATCAAAAGAGTTATTAAAAGTAGTATTACTTGCATAACCAGATGCTATAGTAGGTAATGATATTTTAGCCACGTTGTTTCCTCTTAGATTCTTTCTTTAAGTTAGTCTTAGCAGAAACAATACGTAAATTAGATTTAACATTGTTTCTTGGGTTACCATCTATATGGTCTACTTGTCTAGGATCTCCAGGTGCTAATCCTAACATTCTTCTAGCTTTATTCCTAGCTACACGCTCGTCTTGTCTTTTGTTACCGTTTTTCTTTTCCCAAGCAAGTTCTTTTTGATAATCACGTTGACCTTTCTTAGGTCCAGATGTATGTGTAAAAGCCACTATGATCCTTGGTATAAAGTTATAATAAATAATACTGTTGGTGTTATAGGCATAACAGTAAGAAAAGTTAATAAACTAAGTAGCTTTGCCATTGACAACCTTTAAACCTATTCGTTCAAGATCTGCTAGTCTTTCTTTAGCAGCTCTAGCATCTACTTTAAGTTCTCGCTCTACCTCCTCCTTGGAGGGGCGTCCTGTTTTTTTAGCAGCATAACCTTTCTCTACAAGATACTTAGCTGCTTGCAGACCCTTTGGGTCATTATCCAGACTGTGCATTATAATAGACTTGATACCCTTAGCCTTAAGACGTATATCTATTTCATCTCGCCAACTCTGTATCATATCTTTAATTTCAGGTGTAGCATTGTTACACAGTTTAATCCAGTGGTCCCAAGAACCAAGTTGATCCATTGCGAAGTCATACTCAGCTCCTGGTACGTGGTCGTACGCCATATAAATCTTTTTAAGAGAGGGATACATTTTTTTACCTTTTACAAGGTTATAGTCTTTCATGCACCAAATTGGTTCCATAGACTCATCTCTCATTTCCCAGAATAGGGATTGAGTTCTGTACCTACCCATCTTGTCTTTATATGGTTTTATAATTACATCCTTTATAAATTATTACATTATATCATGATACAGTGATACAATGATTAAATACATAACCATAACTACATCACTAGATACATGATACTAATTATTGAGATTATTTCATAATCTCTTTATTACCATAATATTATATCATACTTTTAATTAAAAGTCAATAGTATATAAGTAAATAATCTTAAATTAATGAAAATTACTCCCTCTGCTTAAGATTAATAATTTTTGTGAGCTATTTATTTGCTGTAGTTCATTTAGTATAGTCGTAGCTTAGCCCCCTCCGGGGGGTTTTGCCTAAACTACAGGCAAAATAGGCATAAATGCCTAACTAATCTCCTCCTTTCTTCTCTTTGCAATACGATACATTGTTGTTGCAATAGACTAATGTATAGTATACTACCCATAAGTATATGATTATATTACTATATGTTATAACAATGTGCAACAATATATCTCAACTCTATGTATGTATATTGTTATTGTATGTACTATCCTAATAGACCGTTCGTCACTCACTCCATTCAGGGGCTGTCACAGACAGCCGAGCCAAAAGGCAGGCTCTCCCTTCATTCCATTCCCTCCTCACAAAAACAAATTCGCCTAAGCGGCAGCTTAGTCCTGCGGAGCTGTTCTATTGAGTGATATTTCACCTGCCGTAGCCAGACGAGCTGGCAATGCAGGCGACCGCTTCACCGCCAGCGGAGGCTCACACACTCCTGTGTTTGACTCCTGAATATCCATAACTAATTCTTATCATAAAAACGATGATAACAATTACTGATGGAAACTTCAGGACACAGGGAAGCGAGTGTGTAGGTACATACTCATTCATAAATTAAATAGGAGTACATCATGAATGATTACATTCAATTAATACACAAAGCAACAAATAAAGTAATAGTTGTAGAAGAACACACAGACTTGCTCTTTCATCAAGGCTATCGCTTTGTACGTTATCTGCCAGTATCACAAGTAGATATACCAGAGCTCTATGCACAACAACATGAAGAATCGATAGAGTTCTTACAACACAGTATGGTCAATCTAAAATCTAATCATGATAAGATGTATAACACACATGATGGTGAGTCATATTACTATCAACCAATACCAATTTATTAAGTAGTAACTGCCGAGTAAAGCGTCCCCCTCTTAATGAGGGACGCTTTCCTCAAAATTATTTTAATTATATAAGGAGTACAGTATCATGGCTATAGAAAAAAAGGTTTACTCAGAAGCAGAAAAAGAAGAAGGTCGTAAGTTGTTTGGTGTATTAGATACTTGGGGCAATAAAGGTGACAAATCAGCGTCAGCTAATATGCTATATGCAGGTATCATATCATTCTACAGACGTATGAAAAATGAAGCTCTACGCTATAATGACTACTCAAGGGCAATGGATATCGACAGTCAAATTCAAGATGTTATGGCTCAAAAGACTAAACATCAAGAAATTGTAACTGCAAGATTCCAAGCATCACATTCATAAGTACTAACAAGGGGTGAGCAGAAATGCTTGCCCCTATTTTTTTGTTCTTTCTCCAAATGATGAGAAAGAACCAAAGAATCTAACAAGTGCTAACAAGTGTAAAGTCGGTCATTTATTTACACCTGTAGGACGCTATCTATCAACTAAGCAAAATGCGGAGGTTTTATGTATAATACTACATCATTATCAAAATATACTCTTGAAGTATTGCAAGAAGAATATGCTGTAACTTTTTTCCAAAGGTTTGGCAAATTGCCTAAACCTAATTTTATGTCAAGAAACAAACTTATCAATCAAATAAGCAAAATGCGATCATTCTTGTACAATGAGCAAGATGCGTTGGCTGATTACAATCGTTCCTCGGCTCACTCTTAGTGAGAGCCTCGTCTCTCTTTTTGTTAACAACATGGAGTATGTGTTATGGTAGTCAAAAATGTAACAAACAATCTATTCGATGTCTTCTGGAAAGATGGCTGGGATAATTGTATTCGTGTTAAAAAAATAGGTCAGGACTTTAGAGTTATTAAAGCATTTAAGAAACCACCTAAAGATGTCTTTCAATTTATCAAAGGGGAATGTCTATGAAACCTATTAGTCATTTACTATTTGCTAGGAAATACCCACTCAGTAATCCAAGTAGTTTAGTTACTGAAAATAACAAGTTGTGGTTATCTGATGATGTATACATCAAACGAGGTGTGCATCGTCAACGAATGTATAATTACAACACAGATGTAGGACCAACTAAACCTTACATCGAAATACCAGTGTTTAAACTTATATCACAAGAATATATTGATCATAGATTAGTTGCTGGTAAATCAGAAAATGCTCTTGCAGTATGGTCTGACTCTAGAATGTATACAGTTAGAACACAAGCTATCAGTAAGTATGCTAACTTTTTAGTACCTCGTGAAAGACATGCAAGTTGGTTCGATAGTAAATGTTTATTTGACGCTTTGTATTATCATTTCAATGATATACAAATGACATACAATGATGGTCGTCTTAAGTCAGGATTTAAAAATCATTTCATTAGACGTGTCAAAGGTTTTGCACAGCATAGCCATGCAACACAGACTATGCTTGACAAAGTAATTGAACATTTCAAACCTAAACAAAATGAATTGTTTACTGATGAACAATTAATTGCAAACCTTAATGCTTATTTTGATTATGGTGTTGAGTTATTTCAATGTCAATTTACAAAAGAAATTAATACTTCTAATCAATTTGATAGAGCTAGAATATCAGGTAAAGCATTAAAATATTCTTATGGTATTGACTTAAAAGATTATGGCTATACATACTGTAATGAATCTCATAATTATTTACTTGATGATGAGATTATAATTGATGGTGTATGTTACAACAAAGACACAGTAGAAATTACACATTGTAAAGAATGTGGTTCAAGATGTGTAGTTCAAGATACCAGAGATGGTTTATGTGTCAATTGTTTAGAAGATAATTATCATGTTCAAAATTATAGTATGCGTGTAGAACAAGCATTAGGTTTTGATAAACATACATTTAAACGTACGTCCGATCCATACTTAGGTATTGAAATGGAGTTTCAAGTTGACAATCGTAAACAAGGTAGGTTGTATGTTGGTGACAATCTAGCTGGACATGCTATGATGAAAGAAGATGGTTCTATTACAAAAGGTTTCGAGGTAGTATCAAGACCAGCTAGTTATCTTTCTCATCTACACAACTATGATTCATTCCTAACTAATCTACCTGAGTATATACATCCACACAAATCATGTGGTATGCATGTACACATCAGTCGTACTGCATTCAGTACAATGGGTGCCGGTAAATTTGTAGAGTTTATGAATCGTTCCGACAACAAATCATTTATTAAATTGATTGCTGGTAGAAATACTACCAACTATCAAAATGGTGATCCAGAGTATACTATTAAGAAACCGTTTCGTATGGCAACACGAGGTGAGTATGCTAATAGATATAACTTTGTCAATTTAAATAATGACAAAACAATTGAGCTTCGTATCTTTGCAACTCCATCTAACAAAAAAGAGTTTCATATACGAATGCAATTTGTCAAGGCAATGGTAGATTATTGTAAGCCTGCCATACATGCTGTGCCTTATAAACAGCAAACACACTTTGAATCTTTTGTATCATGGTTAAACAACACTAAAGAAGAATTCAAAGATTTACAAAACTTAATTAAGGAATCAACAATATGTGCATAGCAATAATGAAATCAGAAAACAAAAAGATTAACAAGACAACTCTTCAAAGATGTTACGATGCTAATCCAGATGGTGCAGGCTTTATGTTTGCAGAAGATAAAGAGTTACATGTTCAGAAAGGTTACTTTACTTTCAAAGAGTTTTACAAAGCATACAAGCCACACGAAGATAAGCAAGTGTTAC
>Ga0209337_1003419_pt1 | contig 11227 bp, 7 predicted proteins | sample LinPmetageLP53_FD_184044 | JGI IMG/M metagenome (GOLD analysis project Ga0209337, IMG submission 184044) | Marine viral communities from the Pacific Ocean - LP-53 (SPAdes) (version 2) | ecosystem: Environmental > Aquatic > Marine > Oceanic | place: Pacific Ocean | collected 2010-02-08 | reverse complement strand
ACTAACGAATTTAATTTAGGTATACTTAACTTCAAAGATTTAAATGAAGACTTTGGTAATATAGAACTGCTTAAAGCAAGGCAGAATGATTTATTAGTATTGCAAGAAGATAAGATATCTTACGTATTAGTTAATAAAAATGTACTTACTTCAGCTGACGGTTTGTCTAACGTGACATCAACACCTACTATATTAGGAAATCAAGTAGCTCGTTTAGAAGAATATGGCATTAGCCATAATCCAGAAAGCTATGCTGAGTTTGGGTATGACAAGTATTTTACGGATGCCAAGCGTGGTGCGGTAATTAAATTAAGTGGTAGCTCTTATTCTAATGAATCACTAGAGGTTATATCACAAGCCGGAATGAGGTCTTACTTTAGGGATTTGTTTATAAATGACTTTAATACTCAAAAAATAGGAGGATATGATCCTTATATGAATGAGTATGTGTTAAGCAGCAATAATAGAACATTACCAGTAGAGCCTCAAACTGTAAACTGTGGGTCAGAACTAGAGTTTAATAACCAAACCGCAAGCTTTACTTACACCGTTAAGTTAGGTGCTTCTATGGGGACTACTGATATTGATTACAATGTAACTAGTGGAAATATAAACATATCAGTTACTTACAATGGAGCTACTACTAGTTCGGGAAGTGTTACAGGAAGCGGAACTTTTCAGTTTGATAAAAACATACCTTCTATTGAAACTGCTGTTATTACAGTTGCTGTGGTGGGAGTTTCTGCAGATTATTCAATTACCGCTCAGTGTCCAACTGCAGCTGTTATTAATGTATATCAAATATGTTTAAATAGCGAGTTTACTGGACTAGCTCCAACCATACATAATCAATATGAATGGGCTTCTAGTAATTTAACACCTTCTGTGTCTAGCCCACTTATTAACCAACCTGTGACTTTTACAAATGTATCAACAGGAACAGGAAGTGGAACACAAAGAGTGGCTCAGTATCAGGTATATGCTTCTCAAGTAGCTATTGCAACAACACCAACCGCTACTGCCACAGTAAGTGTTAAGGTAGCAAAAACTGGTTCTGACTCATTTAATTTCAGCACCAGTAATGGAAACAGATTATTACACCTACTAAGTAACACTACTTACGCCAACACACAAGCAGATATTATTTCTTTGCTAGCAGCTAGCACTAATTTAACTATATCTAATACCTCTAGAGGTGTCTTTGAAGGTTCTTTTGCATATGCCAACCCAGACTCAACCCCTACTAATTACACTAACTTATACTTAATATACGATTATAGAAGTTCAACTCAAGTTAATTTATCTTTTGGTTCAACTGAAAGTATAGTTTGTGGAGGTACTGGAACATTAGGTCCATTCTTCTTAGATGCAGCAGTGCCATCAGAAGCAACAGCTATTTACGATGACGCTGCAATGACAATTCCAGCAGCAGCAGGATATTATTTATATGTAAATCCAAATCCAACAGTGGCTGACACATATTGGTTAAGACAAGACTCAAACGGAGTAATTGTTCAAGTAAATGAATGTTCAGGTTAAATTATGGCAGAAATAACATTATCATATAGCCCAGCAGTAAAAGGATGGCCTTCCTTTTATTCATTTATACCAGAGTATACTCAAGGTATGAATAATTATTTATATACATTTAATAATGGTCAATTGTATAGGCATAATACTAATGAAAATAGAAATGTTTTTTATGGTGTCACTGACACGTTCCCTAACGACCCATACAAAGGAGCTAAATCTAGAATAAAAAGTGTATTTAATAAAGGTCCATTGGAAAACAAATTATTTAAAACACTTATTTTAGAATCCGATGCTCCTTGGTCAGCTACTTTAGCAACTGACTTACCTCAAGTAGGTAGTATTGCAGATACTTATTTTGAAAAGAAAGAAGGAAATTATTTTGCTTTTATCAGGTTTCTAGAAACAGATATCAATTTATTAATGAGATATGCTAATGGTATAGCAAACGTAACTACTGTTGATGCTACCACACCCGCAGCAACTACACTGACTTTTGCTAGTTCGGTAAATATAGGTAGTATTATTAGTATAGGAGATATGGTTTACTACGGGTCAACACCCTCCTTAGGAGGTGTAGTAACGGCATTAAATGGTCAAGTTGTTACTATAGACACAACAATAGCAGGTGCAAGTGCGCCTAGTAATAGTGATTTTATACTATATGTTAAGAATACAGTAGCAGAATCTCACGGTGTAATGGGACATTACTGTGAGTATGAACTAACTAATACTTCAACTTCTAAAGTAGAATTATTCTCCGTTGGTTCAGAATCAATGAAAAGTTTCCCGTAATTTAGTATATTTGCATATGGATCCAGCTACAATGTTAATTATAAGCGGAATCACTAAAGGGGCAAGTGCTCTTTTTAGTCTAGGTCAAGCATCTAGAGCTAAAAGTGATTTGAAAACCGCTACAGATCAAGCTCAAAAATATATAGACAAAGCATATCAAAGCGCAGACGTAAACACTCAAAGAATGAGGTCTATTGATACTAGTTTGTATGATACTGCTAGTGAACAAATAAGCCAAGACTTATCTACTGTATTAGATGTCACTGCGGGAGAAGACCCACGATTAGCTGCAGCTCAAGGAAGTAGACTAGCACAACAGTCTGCAAAACAAAGACAAGCTTTGGAGATGCAGAAAAGAACAGATATTCAAAACTTAGAAAAAGATATTGCAGAAGGTGAACAAGCTAGACTAGGTAGAATACAAGCTTTAGATGAAGCTCAAGCACAAGGATTTCAGCAACAAGCTGCTGAAGCACAACAAAGAATGACTCAAGGAAGGCAGTCAGCTTTAGAAGCGCCAGCATCTGTAGTTGGGGACTATCAAGCTATGTTAGAAGCAGGTGTAAATCCAAATAGTTTTTTACCTGAAGGATATGCTGAATATAAAAAAGGTACTAAGTTTACAAATCTTGAATCTGGATTGTCTCCATTTAAATTTAGAAGATTAACAAGAACATAATGGCAGCACCAGGATTAGGTTACGTAAAAAGAGATGTTGAAAAGACTACCGTTGATTGGGGAGCAGTTAGCGGGGGCTTAACCACAGCATTAGGAGGAGCATTCGCTGCAGGTGAAAAACAAAAAGCAGGAGTAGCAGTAACAGATCAAGCTGTTAGTGCTGAAATACAAAAACTTCCTAAAGGAGCAACTCCAGACCAAACAAAATATTATGCTGGTATCATTCAAAAAGTTGGTGATGGCAATCAAAAAATAAAGGACCAGTATGACAACGGTGAAATAAGTGCTACTCAATATAAAATAGCAACAAACGCATTAACTAGCCAATATCAGATATTAAAAAATAATTTAGTCAATTATCAATCTTCTTACGATAAACTACGTGAAAACGTATTAAAAGAAGGAACTGGAAATGTTTCTTTATTGATGGCTGATATACAAAACACACTAGGAGACCTTGCAAATAAAACTGTTGATTGGAATATGGATTCTATGATGTTAGAATCTGTTACTAATGTAAATGGTCAAATAGTCACACAGCCAGTTGCTAATGACTTAGGTGTTATGAACTTCTACAACAAGGAGTTTAATATGGATATAATCAATAAGGCAGATTTAACTTTAGGTAAGTTTAGCACAACAATTACTAAAGATGGCGTAAGAACTAAGACAATTAATTACGATGGGAAAGAATTTAATAATTCTCTTGACGGCGTTGTGAATGCAGCACTCAGTGATGCAAATGGTATAGATGCTTTAGAATATCTATCTGGTCCAGGAGGAAAGAAGTTAGTGCTAGGCACTCCAGCTAATGCTAATGAAATACAGGTTAAAATTGATAATGCAACTAAACAACCAATTGCTGTTGATTTAGATAAGGTAATTAGCGATGCTAAAAAAGGATTAAGAAAAGAAATAATAGGTTCTTTAGATAGAACTTATGAAAGGTCTGTGGATAAGAAGGATGCTGATAAAGCAAAAGCTTATGACGCTAGGTTTAAAGCTACATTCTTACCTAATATAATAGCCTCTAAACAAATGATGGAAAATATAAAAGCTGGGAAACCTTTTTTAAATATTATAACAACAAGAGTAGAAGGAATGGATGATCCAAAAACAAGAATTGTATCTAAAGATAAAGTAGTCGATACAAATGCATTAACAACTTTCCCTAATGCTGATTTCTTTTTACTAAAAGACGGAATACTAGAAGGGGTTACAATTAAAAGTGAGTCTCAAATTGCTAACTTTATGAATGAGTTAGAAGGGTTGACTCCAGAAAGAATTGACGAATACAAAATGGATATAGAAGGGTATGACTTTTACGAGGAAAATGGAGTTGTAAAATATGACACTCCAGCCACACAAAAAGTAAAAGTAGAAAGAGCTGTGCCAATCCCTGGGGCAACTGACCCGTTTGGAAATCCTATAAATTAAATAAGTGGAAGAATTAAAAGCACTTTACGAAAGTTATATATCTCAAGGGTTGCTTAGTAGTGAAACAACCTTTGAACAGTTTTTAAATGCAGATGATTCTATAAAGGAAAATTTACACAAACAAGGGGTAGACTCTAAAGTAATTAGTAATCAAACTGATTTGGAAACTTTTAAGTCTGCTTGGGGTGATGTAAAAAAAAAAGATTCAGATTTACCTGTTCAGGAGGAAGTTACGGAATCTATTACAGAGGTCGAAACACCAGATGCTTCATTGGATTCCTCAGAAGAGGTAGTTGAATTAGAAGAGCCTGAAGGAATACCTGATCCAGTTGATACACAGTCTAAAGTTTTAAGTGAATTACAAATAAACCCTGAAGAGTTTAATAGTTGGAAAGAAGAAAATTTAAGGCCAGAATCAAAGGCTTATGACTTCTTTAAAAACATATTATTAACTGATGAAGGGGAGCAGTTTGAAGATGAAGAGAAAATACAAAAGCAAGTTTCCTCATATTTAGCTCAAAAACTAAATAAAAATCTTGAATTAATAGACGCATCAGATGATGCTTCAAGACAGTCTTTAATAGATCAAAATAAAAAAGATTCTCAAACCCTTTTAGATAACTTAAAGTCATACAATAAAGAAGCTGTTTTAGACGAAAAAGAAGATAGACGTAAACTACTAGAGAGACAAGAAAAGGGTCTTTTAACTAGAGGACTTTCAACAGGTCTTGATGTGTTAAAATCAGGGGCTAATGCTGCTGTTCAATATTCAATGGGTACAGCTGCGGCGCTTTTTGCAGAAGCTGATGCATTACTAACATCGTCTGGCGCAGATAAGAAAGGGGCATTGGCTGGGATATCTGAAGCGTTTTTAGATGCTGGTCAAGCTTGGGATTTAGATTTAGGTCAGGTTAAAAGGTCTGCTATTACGCAAGGAAAAGAAGTAATGTACGAAGGAAAGGAATATATTGTTTCTGACACTGGAGTTATTTATGATTTGGAAACAAATATAAGGGTAGATGATATTATTCCAGAAGGTGATGTTATACAAATAGCAAGAAAAGCAGCTTTAATAGAAGATGATGTTACTAATATAGACTTAGGGTCTAGCGCGTCTGGAATAGGGAGCACTTTAGTAAATCTTTATGGATTAATAAAGTCAGGGACAAAAGTGTCAAAAGCTCTTGGAGTTGGACCTAAACTAGGAATGGGATTAGCTTCTTTTTCAAGTACTGTTGCAGATAATATGGCTTCTGTGAAAGATGACCTTATGGCTCAAGGTGTGAGTGAAACAGAGGCTAATGATAAAGCTGTTGTCTTTGGTAATGCCATAGCCACTCTTGATGGTCTTTTTTCTGGTTTAGCTGGAAGCAACGAGAAACTATTAGGGTCTACAAAGATAGTTAAAGATGCTTTATTTGACTTAGCTAAAAAAAAGGGTGTAAAATTTTCTATAAAACAACTTCAAGACAAAGCTGGGGAGTTAATTAAGGAAAACGCAAAAGAATTATTCATAGAAGAAATACCTGTTCTTTTATCTGAAAAAGGTATAAATAGTGTAATAAACTATGCAGCTGGGGTAGACGCTAGGTCTGGTATTGAGGACTTAAAAAGGGCTGATTTATTTGAAACTACACTTTTAACTGTGGGGGCAACGACTGGAATAGGTTCTAAAAAACTTCTTACAAATAATCAAAGAAATGACATTGTTAGACAGTTAGCCCAAAACACAGATGGCTTAGAAAAAGCAGGAACTAAACTAGTAGATGACGGTCTTCTTACTAAAGATGAGGCTGCTAAAGCTATAAATGAAGTTAAAGCAATGGAATATGCAGAAGCTAAAACTTCAGGAGCTGTTAAGATTACTGAAAATATGTTAGAAGCAGCTGCTTTAATAACAAAAAAAGAACAATTAACAAAAGAAAAAGAACAAACAGACCCTTCTCTAGTAGGTGACATTGACAATAGAATAGCTTCTATTAACAAGCAACTGGAACAAATCAAAGAAAAAGATGACGCAGACGTAAGGGATATTATTAAAAACGAAAAAGATGCCATTCAAGAGCAAGAAACAGGAGATATACTTGATGCTGAACCAGCCGAAAGTGTACAAGAAGTGGAAGAAGAAGTACGGGAGCCTTCTATCGAAACGGAAGAAGAGGTAGTAATAAAAGACTCTCAAATTCCAACAAGCAAGGAAATATATACCATAGAAACTGAAGAAGGAGAAGGAGTTAGAACTGTAGAAGTAACCACTAACAAGGATGGAAGCAGAACAATAGTTCAAAAGGTAGATGGAGTAGTAGCAGGTAGCGAAAATCTGTCAAAAGACAACACTCTTGAGACTAAAGGATATGTAGAAAGTGCTTATGATAACATAGTTGGTGAAGCTGAAGTACTAGCAATGGAAGAGGTTATGAATCCTAAGATGAAGGAGAAATTAACTACCAAGCAAAAACAAGAATTAGGAATAGAAGAGGAAATAACAGTACAAGATTCTCAAATTCCAACAAGCAAGGAGATATATAATATTGAAACAGAAGAAGGTGAAGGATCTAAAACTGTAGAAATAACTATAAATAAAGACGGAAGTAGAAGTGTTGTACAAAAAGTAGATGGTAATGTGGCTTCATCTGATAATATACCCGCAGCCAACACTTTAAATAATAATGAATATGTAGAGGGTTCGTTTGGTCCTATAGTTGGGGAGGTTGAAGTAGTTGTAATGGAAGATATAATGAGCCCTGCAATGAAGAAAAAACTAACTACCAAGCAAAAACAAGAATTAGGAATAGATGCAACCGCCGCAGTTGAAACACCTCAAAAAACAACTAAACAAACGTCTAAAGCAGAGTCTCTTAAAAAAAGAATTAATAAATTATCTAAGTCACCTAATGTAGAGGGAACTGTTGCTCAATCAGTTAAAGAGTTTTTAAGAATTAACCCAAGAACAGTTTCAGATATTGACTCTTATATATCTCAAGCTGAAGCCATAGTAGAGGGGCTTAAGAAAAGTAGGACTTTTAAAGGAGATGTTAAGATAGCTGAATCAGTAGACATAAAAAAAGTAGACGAGTATAGTAGTAATGAGCTAAAAGTTCAAGAGCAAACACTTCGTGAGCAAGAAGCTAAAGCATTTGAAGAATTAACAGGGTTAAGTTCTGAAGAATTATCTCTAGGTGAAATGAGAGAAATCTTAAATAGTGTAGATGAAGAAAGTGTAAAGACTCCAAAAGAGATAAAATTAAAAGCTGAGAAAAAAGCAGACATTATATCAAGGGGAATTAAAAAAGCTTTCTCTACTTATAGCGCAATAATAAAGAAACAAATAAAGACAGGTATTGATCCTTTTACTGGTGAACAAGTAAAAATATCTGCTAATGACCAAGAAATTATTCAAAACTTTTTAAATGTTGACTTAGATAATTTAAGTCCTGCTGAACAGTTGAAGGCACTAGATGCTTTAACCAACTTTGCAACCAACCAAACTACGGGAGGTATGAATGCAACTAGATTTCAAGATAAAGGTGTAAAAGAAGCAATAGCAGAAGAAAAGAAAGGGCTTGTAGCTAAATCTCTTAGGTTTTTATTTAGTAAAGGGTTGTCTCAAGAATACTTAAAAAACTTTGCTCAGTTTCCTCTTATTCAAGAGTTTATGTTTAGGTCTCAATCATTGGCTAAAAGATTTTCAAAAGCTAGTGGTTTTACTGGAATAACAAAAGGAGTTGCTAAAGCTGACAAAGAAGCTAATCAAGTTTTTGATAATTATTTTAACAAGTTTTATAAGAAGTCTAAACCAAATGGGCAAGCTTTTAACACAGCAGAAAACGACGTAGAGAGAGGAATGTTTGCTTTTATGAGAAGAACTGTTGATGGAACTACAGAAGAGCAACAACAAGAATTTAAAAGAAGAAAAGGTTTAATAGAACAAAGTATAGATAAACTAAAAGAGACAGGTGAAACTAATGATAATAAAAGAGCCAAGGTTTATGAAGAGATTTATAATAAAATTTTAAAAGAAGCAAACAATATAAATGATGTTGACTCTAAAGTGGACCCATTAAATAAAGAAGCAGTTGACTGGGTTACTAATGAGTGGTCGTCTCGTAGAGATGAGTTAGCAGACATATCTTTAAATGTATACAACAGAATATTAGGTAAAGACATAAACTATACTCCAGATTCATATACTTTAGTTGAAACCCCTAGCTCAGAACAAAATATAGGTGATCCTATTTTTGAAGGTACAAGCGAAGTTATTTATGACAAAGAAACAGGAGTTTTGAAACCTAAAAAACCTAGTTTTAATTTGCCAGAAAATAGAATAGTTAATTTAGGATTTGATTCTCAAAACAGTAAAAGTTTAGGAGCAGCACTAACTGATATATATACTGCTGAAAGCATCCAACAATTAAAAGGATTTGTAAATTCAGATGCTTACTCTAAAATAATACCAAATAAATCGGATAGAGATTTGGTCACTGAGAAGTTTAAGAAATATATAGATGCCAAAAGAGGAGTTGATTATGTAAAATATTCAAAGTTTATAAGTGGGTTAAATAAGTTCGGGTCGTTAAATGTTGGTAGAGCATTAGGTGGTCCTACTCAGTTTATAAAGCAGTTGGTTCCCTTAGTAAGTACCTTAATTAATTCTGGGCCTGTTTCAACCATAAGAGGAATGAGTCTTTTAATGAGCCCAGCTGTTAATAAATTTTTAAATAATAGTGGATATGGTATTGCTAATAGGGGATTACAGTCTTTAAGTTTTTTAGAATCTAATAATTCTAAGATAGAAAACGCTGCTAAAACTAAATTTGGTAAGGCTTATAGTCAGTTAAATAAAGTTAACCAAGCTTATCTTCAAGCTTTTGTAGCTAATCCCGACAAGCTTGCAGCTAGAGCTTCTTGGCTTGCATATTATACTAAGTCTTTAAAAAAACAAGGAATAAATCCTAGTGGAATTGATTGGAATACTCACAAAATAAATGAAGAAGCTGGTGATTTTGCAGAGCAGCAAGTAGGTAGACAGCAAAACGTATCTGACGTAGACTTACAAGGTGATATATTTAAAAGTAAAAAACCTCATATACAAATGTTTAGAAAGATAATGTTGCCTTTCGCTAACTTTGTTTTAAATCAAAAAGTTAGAATGGTTAGTGATGTGACTACGTTATTTAGTAAAACGCCTACACTTCAAGATAAAGCAGCAGCAGCAAGATCAATTGGTGGATTAGCTGCTGAGACGGTTCTTTTTAATTCTTTAGGATTGTTGATAAGTCAAATGTTAGAAAAATTTACTTTAGAAGATGACGACGAGGAGACTAAAGAAAAATCTGAAAAAAACAGGCTAAAAGGAAGAGCAGGTAATGTAGTTAAAGACATTTTATCTCCACTCCCTTTAGTTGATGTCCCAGTTATTGAATTAGCAAACTACGTATTAAGACAACTTGCTGAAGAAGAACCTGAAGAAGAAATTCAGCTATCTACCAGCAAAAGAACTGCTCAACCAAAGAAAAAAGAGCCTTTTCAATTGTTTTCAGAAGACAGAAAAGATTATGTGGATAATTTAGGTGTTTTAGGTATTACTTTTAAAAACGGAATAGTGTTATATGATTTAGGTAGAATGGCTTTTAAAGGAGAATATCAAAAAGAATATAAGGGGACAAAAGGCCCAGTAAAAAAGATTGACTCTAAATATAAAGATGCTGCTAAAGTAAATTTTGCTGCTTTTTTCTTATACTCTATAGGTCTTTTACCTTCTGATGTTTCTACAGTAGTTAAGGGAAACATTAAAGATATGCAAAGAGAAAAAAAAGAAATTAAACTATCCACAAGTAGATAATTATTACTATATTAAAGGATGAAGATTTGCAATATATGCAATCAAGAACATCCTGAATCAAACTTTCCTACTGCCGGAGTAAAAAACGGCAAGAGATACTCAAGACTACAATGTACTAAATGTTACGGTAAAAAGAAAAGACACCGAAGATACATAAACCAAAAGTGGCTTAAGGATTTAAAAGAGAAAATGTCTTGTGAGTCCTGTGGATACTCCAAAGAAACCCATCCTGGGTTCTGCACTCAAGCTCTTGAGTTTCATCACCACGAGGACAATAAAAAGTTTGAAGTAAGTAATGGAGTATACAGAGGAATGGCAATTAAAAAACTTCAAGAAGAAATAGATAAATGTAAAGTACTCTGTTCAAGATGTCACGTAGAGGAACATTATCCTTCTTGATCTACCAACTCATCTAAAATTTTAATTAGATTTTTGCAAGATTTATTTAGTTCCTCTTGCTTTTTATCCATTAAACTTTCATAAATGTCATCAGTAGTATCGTTGATCATCTTAGTTATAAAGTTAACGTATGTGACGTGATGTTTCATTGTTTTAAATCTTCTGAGTATAAAAACTCATCTCCTAATTTTTTATCTATTGTTTTAATTGTTCTGTATATTTCAATACTTCTTTTCTTTACTTCGTCTTTTTCTAACCTTGTAGAATCAATTCCTAAATGAGCATACAAACTGCAATCAATCTCTAATAGCTTATCTATTTTATCCTTATCGGTCCAAGTCTTGAACTCTAATATTTTTTCTATATCTTCAAATTTATATCTCATTGTAAATTTTTAATTCTGGAGCACTCAATCCATCTACACTATATGATGGCATAGAACCGTAATCCATTTCGTTATTATAATAAGGCTCGTTCTTGTATCCTAGTTTTACTTTTTCAATTGAAGAATCCTTAATGTAGTGGTTAAAATTTCTTCTTAAGAAT
>Ga0209337_1003418_pt1 | contig 11227 bp, 5 predicted proteins | sample LinPmetageLP53_FD_184044 | JGI IMG/M metagenome (GOLD analysis project Ga0209337, IMG submission 184044) | Marine viral communities from the Pacific Ocean - LP-53 (SPAdes) (version 2) | ecosystem: Environmental > Aquatic > Marine > Oceanic | place: Pacific Ocean | collected 2010-02-08 | reverse complement strand
AGACTTTGCATCTAAGCTAGCACAAGATCTTTTTAAATTCTATAACAAACCTTAATTTAATTTACCATGGCTGAACAAGCTACAAAAAGACGGGCAGGCCGCCCCAAAAAGGCCGAGACAGTAGAGGCTAACATACCTCCCGTACCAACCACTCAAGCGACTCCAGTTAAGCCTAAGAAGCCAGCTATCAGACGCAAGGAGACAGTAAACACAAACAAAGAGTTTGAGATTCCTCGCAACGGAGGTGTCGTGTTTATGCTCCCTCAAAAGGGTGTCACCGTGTATGACGAAGAGAAGGACTCTGTTCGGGAGATTCGTTACTGCCCCAACGAGCCATCTATCTTCGTAGATGAGCAAAGCGACAACGCTCGCAGAGAGGCTGTCATCTTTAACGAGGGCAGAATCTTCGTCCCTAAGAACAAGCCTAACCTCCGTCTGTTCCTTGAGGCTCACCCTTTGAATATCGCCAAAGGCGGTGGTCTCTTCAAGGAGGTCAACAAGAAGGTAGAGGCTGAGCAAGAGCTTAAAAGAGAGTTTGCTGTAAGCGAGGCTGTAGACAAGGTGAGAGACTCGGAGGTGTCTGAGCTCCTCCCAGTAGCTATTTACTTCAACGTGAACATCAACGCTCCTGTATCTGAGATCCGCTACAACCTGTTGCGCATTGCAAAGAAGAACCCACAAGACTTCTTGGAGTCGTTTGACTCCCCTCAGGTTATGGCTAGAAGCTACATCCAGCAAGCTGCCGACTACCAGATCATCAAGATCAAAAGAGACGGGGTGTACTGGTTTGACAGCAACAGCCTGATTGTATCTATTCCTGTTGGTCAGGACGCAATGGACGTCATGACTAGGTTCTGTTTGACAGAAAAAGGAGCCTCGGTACTATCGAGTCTGGAAGAGCGCCTAGAGCGCTTGTCGTAAAGAGAGGCCCTTCGGGGCCTCTTTTTTTTGTTTGTATATTTACAGCATGGTAAGTGTAATCAGAGTATACGAAGCTGTAAGGGATCTTTGCAACAAAGATCAGAAAGGCTTTATCACTCCAGCAGTATTCAACAGGTTCGCAGCTGTGGCACAGCAGAACGTCTTCAATGAGATGTTCAATGAGCTAAAGCTAGCGACTAAGTTGCGTAGATCGGGTTCTGATGCAGGCAGGGATAAGTCTGCATATAAGATGGTGGAGGAAGACCTCTCTTTCTTCGTGAACTCTGTCGTACTAAATGTAGCAGAAGAGGAGGGGACGTTTGAAGTTGTAGACGACGATGGCAATACGATAGATCAGTTTGTTCATGAGGTTGCTATTTCTAATAAGCCATCAAATCTGTCAAAGATTATAAGCATGACTGTAGTGGATGGCCCTCCTGTAGAGATCATATATGACCTTGAAAAAGCAGAGCGTGTTCTCAACAGCAACCTCTCGGCCCCCACGGAATCATACCCTGTAGCTCTTGTAAATGCAAGAACAATAGAGATATTTCCTCAGACCATCTCTAGCGACGTGCAGATGAGGTATTACAGAAACCCAAGGTCTATGGACTCTGGGGGAAAGATAGATGACTCTAACTTCCCTAAGTATGGGGCGCTTACTGTTTCCGATGGCTTCGTTGTCGCTGACTTGGCTTCCTGCTACGACTTTGAGCTTCCAGGACACTATTTCCCTGAGCTGGTAGGAGAGATAGCTAGAATGATTGGGGTGAGGTTGAGGGACGATGTGATTGCCCAGTACGGTGTATCTGAAACAAACAACAAGTAATGGCATTTGAAGAAGTAGCATTTAGCGGCACCGCAAATACTGGCGCCATGAACTTTGTCACCTTAAGACAGGTGATAGACGACTTCATCATAACTATGGATGGGGACGACTACGTAAGCAACGCATCCGATGTAGCTATGAGGAACATAGCCCTCAGAGGCATCAGAGAGTTTGGCTTTGATGTAACGAACAGAATCAGGTCTATAAAAAGAACTATCGGGTCAAACAACACGGTAGACCTTCCTGAGGATTTTGTAGGGTTGGTTAAGATGGGTGTGGTAGACAGCGAGGGAATCCTAAGGGTCTTTGGGGAGAACAAAAACATATCGGCCTCAAGAGCTATAGCTTCTGGCGAAACTTCTACTGCAGACGCTGCTGGCGGTCCCCTTAACATACCTTCAAACCTAACGATTAACAGGTCTGATTCTAAGTCTGCTACAGCTGGCAACGATGGTGGTGGTGACAACTTCGACTACTACGTCTTTGAGAACTACTTGTTTCAGGGGGGCATAGGCCGTCTGTACGGCTTGGGAGGAGGAAGGCTTGCAGGAGAGTACAGAGTAAACTTGGACCAGAACAGAATAGAGGTAGATACAACAAGCTCTTACACAGAGGTTGTATTGGAGTATATGTCTGATGAGGCCAGGTCTACCAACCCCGTTATACACGTCTATGCAGAGGAGGCTCTGCGCTGCTACCTGTATTACAAGCTATGCGAGAGAAAGTCTACGGTACCAGCTAACGAGAAGGCGCGAGCCCGATCTGAGTATTACAACGAAAGGAGAAAGGCGCAAGCCCGCATGACCAACTTCACAAAAGAAGAGGCCCTGAAGACAATTCGTAAGAACTATAAGCTGGCACCTAAGTACTGATGATAGAAAAGATAACCCCTAGGAAGCTCAATACATCTAAAGACGCAAGGATTCAAGGTGCTATTGAGATGTATGACGCATACAATGTGTCTATCAACGACTTTACTGATTCTCAAGATTCTTCTTTCTCTTCAGAGGGCGCTATCTCTGGCAGTGAAACTGGGGACCAAGGTGTTATAAAGCCAGCCAAAGGAAACGAAAAAGTAACTAATAGCTTGTTGCTTACTGATGCTACAGCTACACCTCCAACTACAGGTCATAAAAGAAGAATTATAGGTAGTGTCACCGACGAAGTCAACGGTGTCATATACTGCTTCCTACGCTCTGAAGAAGGGGCAGAACACGGGGTTTATGCGCTAGATGGTGATGGGCTCGTTCCTATCTTTACCTCTGCGTACTTTGACTTTCCTAGCAATGGTTTTGTAGATGCAGACATCGTATACCTCAAGGGTGGACCTGTCCTATACTTTACTGACGGCGAAAACGAGCCTAGAAAGCTACATATAAACACAGCCGATGTTATTCAATCCCTTGACGCCACTACAGATAGGTTTCAAATAGTAGACTTCATCACGGCCTGTCCTAAGACACCTATGCACAGGCCCAGCTTTACGTTTGACTCAGACCCCAACATTGGGATAAACTTTAGAAACGTACAGGGGTTTCAGTTTGCGTATCAGTGCATATACGATACAGGAGAGGAGACGGCTTTGTCCCCTTACTCTAACGTAGCTGTACCTCCTTCATACCTGAACCAAGGCGCTCTTTCTGAGCCAGCCCTTCAGGCGGACAATGTCATAAAAGTAACTGTCCCGCACAAGCTCAATGAAGTCCCTTCGTTTACGAGTAATGTAAAAAAGGTCAGGCTGTTGGTTCGTGTGGGTGGTCGTGGACCTTTCTTTGAGGTTGAAGAAAAAGAGTTTTTGCCCGATACTGCGGACACTTTTGGCGGCATGGGGTTTGAATTTTCAAACGACTCTGTCGTCACAGCTATACCTCAAGAAGATATAGATAAGCTTGATGACGCTGTACCTAGAAAAGCCAAGGCTCAAGCCGTCGTCAACGACAGGCTCATGTACGGCAACTACACAGAAGGCTTTGATGAGAATGAAGAGATTCCCTGCAGCTTAAGCGTATTTTACGGCGACAGGAAAGAAGAGTTTACTGATCTTGAAATATCAGTTAAAAGCTTGATGGTGGCAACAGGATATGATTACGGCACCAACCTTAATTTTGATAGTGATCTAAATCCTTCTGGCGGTTTCAACAACGACGACACCAACCCTCTGATACACAACAGAAGAGCTGCTTATCAGTTTGACCTGTCTGGCCTGCCCTCAACCATAGAGGCCAATACAGAGATTCGTCTTAAGCTTAGCATACGACCAGAAAGAAACTTTGAGCTGTACGACTCAAAGAACTCTTTTCATGCCTTTAAAAACGTAGGATATGGTGCTGGTCAGGACAATCCTGACGAACTGAGTAAAAACAATACCACAAGGACAATAAAAGATCAGGCTGGCAATGACAGCGATATGCCTGCGGTTTTGCAAAAAAACGACGGTGTTGTCCTTGACGACTTAGTTTGGAAAATAGTTGCCGCTGATGGGGTTCCTGGAGTGGAGGACGAGACAAACCCTCACTCTCCAGGCGTAGATCTTCCTATTACTACTGGACACTCTCCATCTTGTCCCTTTATCATTCCGTCCGCTGCAGTAACCTTTGCTTTGGGGTTGTCTTTTAGCGAAGTTATTGAAGGATCTCAAGCCGTAAGAGACAACATATCAAACGCTTTAAGAAATTTCTTTAAGAACGGAACCCTTGAAGATGACACAGACGGAAGCTACCCAGTAGACGATTCAATATCTATTGTCTCTTCCGCTTCTGACCACAACCCTACATCTCAAATAGACCAAGGCCTAAATAGCGTTTCTGGATACGGAGAGCTAAACTCTACAGATCCCGTTATTGAAACAATAATGCAGCTTTTTTATAGGGATAAAGCTGAAAATATTGAAACTGGCACCCACCATCTTCCAAAAGATGAGTTATCCCCTTTGGGGTTTGCTGCCATAAATAAAGCTCAGATAAAATCAACCCTTGAGTTTCAAGAGGATGCAACAGCGGCAGTTACGGGAGACAATGACGTAGGACCTATATTCACCTTGGGCTTTAGCGAGCTGTCTGGTTTTGAGGGTAGTGAAAAGCCTGAGTACACCACTATGATACCAAACGTAAAGTTCGACGGAAGTTTGAATTGGTACTGGGCATCTCCATCGTATATGGATAGTGTTGGAGATGCTAACGGCCCTACCACTGCCAATCAGTTTAGAGGGGAGTTAAGGCAGTTTACTAGCACAAGCGAACTTGGATATTACGAATTTGAAAGTGTTTCAAATCTTTACTTTGTTCTTCACCACCCTATATTGAATGGAGGTAAATACACTCAGTTCTTTGGCGAGGCAGGCGCTCCCTTATCCTATTTGTATTTTGGACCAGGCGTAGAGGAGCTAGCAAACGACTGGAGCAAACCTAACGTTTTCCAGGAAAGCCTTCCAGGAGGGGGTGGTAATTACTTGATAGGTGAAGATCAAAACGACAACCCTCAATATAGGCTTAGAAACATAGGGTATGTAAAGGTTAACTCTGAGGGTGGGTTGAAGATTACAAGTCAGTACAACAACTTCTCAGAAAATGGAGGATATCAAAAATACTCTATTGTAGACGGAGAAGTAAACGTGAGGAGACGAAAGACTGGCAATCAACTAGGTCAAAACTTTTGGTATGGCTTTCTTCACGGAACTGAGTACATAGGGAAGCAGAACAATATGTTCCCCTTAAGTCGAGGATGGAAAGGTGGCGGAGGCTTTAATACTTTTCATGGCCTCTTTAGTTATGGAAACTCTTTGTATGCAGACAGCTCTGGAAATATAAACACTAACCTTTCTGAAGCAGATCAGCAGCTCATTATAAACGAATCCTTCCCCGATGTAGAAATAAGGACTTTTTCTTATTCTCAGTACGGCACGGGGGTGTCTATAGACCCTCAGTCCAGATCATTTAAAAGGTATTGCAACCATGACTTTGGGGTAGTCTTTTATGACGAAAGAGGCCGTCCTGGAAATGTAAATCCTTTGGGGTCTGCTTACGTTGACGGATATAGGGGCACTCAAAATGCAACAGGGGCAGCTTTTGTTGTAGCAAACTTCACCACTGGTGCAGGCAATATACCTTCTTGGGCACACCATTACAGGATGGTATACGCAGGCAACTCTACCATTGACGATTTTATCCAGTACTCTGCTGGAGGAGCTTTTGTACCAGACGCTTCTAAAAATAATGACGGGCTTATATATGTCTCCCTCAATTACTTACAGGAAAACAACCTTGTATCTTACTCTAAGGCTGGAGGTGCCGTGGGAGCTGATGGAGACAAAGACCTGTATACATACTCAGCGGGAGACAGGCTAAGGGTTATATCTTATTATAACAACGAAGAGGATAGGATTTTTGTTGACGAAGAAAACCACAGCTTCGAAGTCGTGGGTACTGTAACTCTAGGTGATTCCGACAACCCTTTGGTAGGCGAGAACGAAGATATTCACCCAGCCAAGAAGGGGCAGTTTGTGATGCTTAAAGACAACTTCAAGGCTGAAGGATTTAGCTTTGACGACGTACTTAACTCCAGGGGCGTTAACGCTGGCCTTGACACATCTGACATATACGACTCTTCTACCAACAGGTGGAACAGGCGCTGCATATTTGAGATATACACTCCAACCAAGAGTCAGTCCTCTGAAGACAGGGTGTACTACGAAATAGGCAAAACTTACAACATTATAAAGGTAGGTTCCAACAGTCGCGCATACCAAACACCTGTCGTCATAATGACAGAGGGTGATGTATTCTTTAGAAAGGCGGCAGTAAACCTTCAGAAGTTTGAAAACAACACTTTTTCAGGGCTTATAGGCAACGGCAACGGAGAGTCGGATGAGTCTATAGAGCCTCGGTTTAGAAGCTACTATCTAGAGTCGAATACGTTTACTGATAGATTCCCAGGTGCTGACGTAAAGCCTTTTGGCAAGCCTAGGTTTATATCAAGAGAAAAGAAAGAAGTTACAAGGGAGTCGTCTATAAAGTTTTCTGACAAGGCTAATACAGAGTCTAATGTTGTTAGGTACACATCTTTCAACAACTCGAAGCTTCCCTTTAAGGACCTTCAGAACAACGATGGTCCTATCACATCTCTTTTGAATTTCAATGACAGCCTGTTCTGCATACAACAACTTAAGTGCTCTTCTATACCAGTAGCAAGGACTATATTCTCTGACGCCTTGGGTCAAGAGACGGTACTCGGATCATCTAAGGTCTTGGGTACGGAAAAATATTACGCGGGAACTTATGGGTCTAGTCACCCAGAGTCTGTTGCCCATGTTGACAACACTGTGTACTTCGCTTCTTCTGATTTCAATCAGGTGTGCAGGTTTAACCCTAGCCAAGGCATAGAGGTCATTTCTGGCAAGGGAATGGGGTCTTTCTTTGACTCCGCCTTAAATATTGACAAAAGCGGCAATAACAGGATTGTAGGCGGGTACGACCCAGAAACCGATGAGTTTATCCTGTCTGTAAACAAAGACATAGACGTCTTCAGCAATAGTTTTAAAGAGCTGAACCAGCCATCCGCCTCTGTAATCAATGACACTACAGAGGGCTTTATAGGCTCTGTAGACTTTGTTGCTGGTCAGATTTCTGACGCACAGATAGAGACACTTATAGGTGCTGTACAGGGGTTTGGATCCGCCCTTGAGCTTGAACAGGGCATCCTTCAGGGCATTATAGAAAACATAGGGAGCCTTGAAGGTCTTTTAACGCAAGACTTTAGTGCGGAGGCACAGCTTGGGCTTAGCCTTGAGTTAACTATTGGTGACTTAACTACAGAGATAGGACCTTTCAGCAACGCTAGCTCTTACAACGCGGCTTTGCAGGAGATACAAAGCGCTGCTTTTGTAAATCTAGATACAGCGGTAGGACAAGTGCTAGACGCCTATGAGCAAACAGATGATTCTTACGACACTCTTATCAGAACCATAGTTCCTTCTATTGAATCACTTGTGGATCAGCTGCAGGTTCTTAGCGCTCTTGGTGATCAAGTAGCAGCCGTAACGGCAGACACGGGAGCAGACATAGTAGGTGATATCCTTACAACAGCTGGGCTTACTGAAGAGGAGCAGGATGACCTTGACTTCCTCCTTACATCGGCTAGTAATGCAGAGTACATTGGAGGAATCATTCTTCAAGCTTGGACGAATGCGCAGTCAACACCTTTGAATCCTCAAGATGTAATTGACAACATCTTTGAGTCTTCAGACATAGTTATACCTGATGAGTTTCTAACTGTTGGGCCTGTTTCCGTCACATACCTCGCTGATCCCCCCTCCGAAACTGGCCTTTCAGCAGAACAGGGCGACACCATTGGAACTGCTATTGAAGCATTTTCTGAGCAGTATCAAGCCGTTGTTGCTTCTGTTGGGTCTCTTGATGTCTCTGGAGCTCTTGCTGAGTTATTTAATTACTTGCGAGATAATATTGCGTCTGGTGACGATACCATTGCCGCTCTTCAGTCTCAAATATTATCTCTTGAAAGAACACTTTACGGAACTGATGGACTTCCAAATGACATACCTGGCAACCCAAATGATGGAGGGTTGGTTCAGGATAATGCAGATCTTTTGGAGCAGGTTGGTATTCTTGAAGGAGAAAACGATAATCTAACTCAGACCCTGGCTGGCGTAAACTTCTATACAGCTGACTTGTGGGAGGACTTTGCTCAAGCTTACGTCGATATTAACGGAAACAACGCTCCTGTTATCGCCAAAGCCTATAACGGAGTAGATTACACCACAGAAGGCTATACGACTAACGTTTTAAATGGCTATGGACCACAGTACGATGGTGTAGGTTATGCTACTGGTATTCAACAAATTGTGGCGGCGGGCGACGGTGGTGACGGATCTAATCCAGCAGACACTTACCTAATAGCTCAACTACAGCAAGAAGTTGCAAATAGGACGTCTATTTTTGACGGTATAGTAAACCAGTATCTAGGTGTTTTTCAAGATACTCTTGAACTAAGAAACCTAGAAATCGCAAATGACACTGACGGGTCTTTTACAGCTGGATACCTTACAGAAATATTAAATTACATTGGAGATGTCATCCCCTCTCAGGATCTTATGAACGATCTTTATGTGAGAATATATTCTTATCTGACAGAAGACCTCTCCGTCGAGGCGATAGATTCTTCTGGCGGAGTGGTAGATGGGACTTGGAATATAGAGCCTACTGGAGGGCTTCCATTCGACGCTGACGCAACAATGGGAAACACAGGAGTCTACCAAGCCTTGATTCTAGAGCAAATGCTTGATGACTTAACCTCAATAATATTTGATGTTCAAGGCCAGGAAATAAACCCAGCAGTTAGCGTTTATACATTGGCTCAATGGTATAAGGCTTACGACCAAATAGCATCAAACAGCAACGGTAACATTCAATCCCCAACTGACTTTAACACCAACATAAGTGCTTTTGAAAGTCAAGAAATAAACTTCTTTCAAAGCAATGACGGTAGCCTCTCCATCTCAAGGTTCGCAGATTTGATAAACTTTTTCCAAAGCGGACAGCTAACTGCTGAACAAATAAAACAAATAATTAGAGGGTTTACTCATGATACAGGTGATGCTGACAATTTGTTTTTGGCCTTCGACTCTGATAAAAACGAGCAAGTAGGATCCCAAGACTTGCTGGATTTTTTGACTATTTTCGGGCAACCAGCAGCGGGTCTGTCCTTTGAAGACATAATAGCAAGCGTGGTAGGATTTGGAGGTGTGGGTGTAGGAAACTTCCCTGATTAACAAAAACTATGAGCAGCATAACAATAGCATACAGTCACAAGGGTGGGTTTTGGAAGACCAAATACAGCTACCTCTCCTCTTGGTTTGCCAAAGTAGGCAGGGCTTTTTATTCGGGCAAGGCCTCAGCGGTAGAAGAGCCTGTGTGGAAGCACAACAGCAATGCAGTTCCAAGGACTGCGTACTACATGGCTTCTGATGGGACACCTATAGGAAGCGGCATATCAGTGTCTTTCAACAAGAACGTATCTCAGAACAAGATCTACAAATCTTTCTCTATTGAGGGTAGCAACAACATCGTAGGAGCCAACAGCTTTGTTGTGAACTCAGATAGCGGGTATGAAAAGACCAGCTCTGTGGGTCCTATAAAAGACAAAGGCGGGATACTGTATGGTCACATAGGCCTTTCTCCTGTCACTCTAGATGGTTCCAACATAGCTATCTTGGGTGAGATAACGTCTGACGTTATTATAGACGCAGACGATAACACAGTAGCTTACTTCTATATGAAGGGTCAGGACCTGTCTAGCACGGGTTTGGCTACTAAGTTTTTCTTTATGCAAGATCAAGCCTTTTACGACTCAGCTACAGGGGTGTCACTAGACATCTCTGCAGGTATTACATCTACTGGACTGTTAGGATCTACAGGATCTATAAGGCCTAGTGCTGAAGCAGACCCAAATGATTTTTCGGAAATATCAGGCGGTAGAGAGGTAAAGTTTACTGGGCTCGACGCCGCCGCCGTTACAGCCTTTAAAACAGCTGTAGCCGCTCTTCAGCCATCAGAAGCCGCAGGTAGGCTTTTTGTGTATCAGATAACGCTAGAGGCCATCAACGGGGCTCCGCCTAGAGGTCAGTACGCTCAGCTTAATGTGGGACTAGGATCAGAGCCTTATGAGCTATACGCTCTAAACCTTAATTATGAACCAACAGACTTAGATCATTCTAAGTGATAATAAGTATATTTGCAACTATGATCGACTTTGTATACAACATTATACTTGGGTTTGACTACCCAGGACTTACTAAAGCTCTCGATCCAATCACCATAGGCCTTCTTGTTGGTCAGGGTGTGCAGCAAATCGGAAAGGCTGTTGCGGCCAATCAGCAAAAGAAAGCTGCAGAGGCGCAGGCAAGAGAAGGAAAGGACTTGTACGACCAAATGGTAGGCGACTTTGAGTCTGGCAAGTACGATATGCAGCTCAGTCAAGACGTAAGAGACGTAGGCGAGCAGCAGCGTATGTATGCGGAGCAAGTAGCTGACCAGGCCTCTCAGAGGGCTACTGCTAGCATGCAGTCGGCTTTGGCGGCCAGCAGGTATGGAGACCCTAGATCAGCGGCTATGCTCCCTCAGCAGCTAGACCGTTTAGAGGCTGGGGCTCAAAAAGCAGAGCTCGCAGGCTTGCAACAAAAGGTTAGGGCTGACGCAGCAGTAGCTGGAGCTCAGCAGACTATAGACGAAAAGAACGCAGCCATGATGCAATCTCTTGGCTCTATGAAGCTAAGAAGAGGTGCGGGGCAGATGGATGCTGGAAACCTTGCTGCTCAGCAGGCTCAGCAGGCAAGAACGGATGCACTTACAGGCCTTGCTTCTACGGCGGCTCAGGGTATTGCTATGGGGGGCGCTCAGGCTAGGCAGGCCAGCGGTGGTTCTAGTGAGACTAGTGATCTCTTAAAAAGACTTTCTGGGATGAGTA
>Ga0209337_1003417_pt1 | contig 11228 bp, 19 predicted proteins | sample LinPmetageLP53_FD_184044 | JGI IMG/M metagenome (GOLD analysis project Ga0209337, IMG submission 184044) | Marine viral communities from the Pacific Ocean - LP-53 (SPAdes) (version 2) | ecosystem: Environmental > Aquatic > Marine > Oceanic | place: Pacific Ocean | collected 2010-02-08 | reverse complement strand
ATTACCTGGTAACCATGACTTTAATCAAAAACCAGTCAGATAAGACTATAAAATCAGTATTTTGAGGAGTAAGAGTAAAGGGCTATATTAATTTATAGTCCTTTCTTTTTCTCACTTAAAACGACAAAACACAACAAGACAAGTATTAATTAAAACAAAAACAATGGGACAAATGAAATGGATTTATAGTATGATTATGGATGGATCCTATCAACGATTCAAACAATTATACATTAAATGCGTCTTAACAGACAGAACTAGCTTTAATTTTAATGAGCAAACTTATGTTAAATCATTTGCTAAAAGCGTAGTTAAATATGTAGACGAGAACAAATTAGTAGAAAAACATGAAGAACAATTATGTTCAAAATATGAAAAAATATTGTAATTATGATATATTTTATTAGTAACACACAAAGTATTAGCTCTAACTTTAAATCTGCTACAATAGGAGATGCAGTAAAGTATTGTAAAGATAAAGAAGTGCTAGGAGTTGACACAGAAACAGAAGGATTTGATTTTACATCTAAAAAGATGATAATGTTTCAAATTGGAGATGCTAATAATCAATATATTATAGATACAAGATTTATTAGTATTGAACCTCTTCGAGATATAATGGAGAGTTCAGAAATTATAAAGATCTTTCATAATGCAAAGTTTGACTATAAATTCATCAAGAAATGGAGTGGTATTACCTGTGAGGGTATTTATGACACATTTCTTGTTGAATTAGTCATTAGTTGTGGTAAGAGCTTAGGTTACGGACTTAAAGACTTATGCGAGAGATATTTAAATGTAACATTAAATAAAGAAGTTAGGAACCTATTTATAGGTTTAACTGGGCAACCATTTACGGATGATCAAATAATATATGGTGCAAAAGATGTAGAATACTTATGTAAAATAAAAGACTTACAACTCCCAACTATACAACAGTATAAGTTAGAGAATGTTGTAGCATTAGAAAACGAAGTAGTTAAATCATTTGCAGACATGGAATACAATGGATTAGATTTAGATGCAGAAGAGTGGAAGAAATTAGAAGACTTAAATGCAGATAAATCAGATCTCTTATTAATTAATCTGGATTTAATGTTAACAGAAGATCATAGATTAAAGAAATTTGTAGCTAAATACATACAAGCTGATATGTTTACAAATATAAAAGATATAAGAAAGGTAAATGTTAAATGGACATCACCTAAGCAAGTGTTGAAAGTATTTCAAACTCTTATACCTAAATTAGACAATGTAAATGGTAAAGAGATGTATAAATATAGATTTAAATTTGATATTATAAATACTTATGTTGAATATAAAGAAGCTATGAAATTATGTACATCATATGGTGATGCATTCTTCAAGAATTTAAAAGGAGATAATAAAATACATACAAATTTTCACCAAATTCTAGATACAGGTAGAGTCAGCTCTTCCAAGCCTAATATGCAACAAATTCCTGGAGATAATAGATTTAGGAATTGTTTTATTGCACCCAAAGGCTGGAGCTTTGTAAGTGCTGATTACTCCAGTCAAGAGTTAAATGTAATTGCCTTTGGTTCTAAAGATCCTGTTTGGTTAAAGGCTTTAGAAGAAGGACAGGACTTACACTCTACCTGTGCTGAATTAGTATATGGAGACCAATGGTTAACCAGTGGAGAAGATGATTGCGCTTATCTTAGTCGTAAAGCAAAGTGCAATTGTCCTACCCACAAAAAACTTAGAACAAATGTTAAAACTATTAATTTTGGCTTGGCTTATGGTATGGGTCCTAATAAACTTGCAGACACTCTTAATATTTCTATTGATGATGCTAAATTACTTATTGAGGAATATTTTAAAGCTTTTCCAGCAATTAAAGGATTTCTTGAGAAACTAGGTAACTTTGGTAAAAAGTATGGTTATATTAAAACATTTCCTCCTTATAATAGGAAGAGATGGTTTACTAACTGGTATCCTAGAATATGGGATAACAAATCATCTTCAATGGAGCTTGGTAGTATTGAACGAGCTAGTAAGAATACACCAATACAAGGAGCATCTGCAGATATGACTAAGAAAGCTCTAATATTAATAAGAGATTATATTAGTTTATATGATTTCCCAGCTAAAATAGTAATGACTGTACATGATCAAATAGATACTATATGTAAAAATGATCAAATAAAAAACTGGTCCATTATTATAAAACAGCTGATGGAAGAAGCTGCATTAGAAATAGTAACCAATGGCTTATTAAAAGCAGAAGTATCTGTAAGTAAGTGTTGGGAAAAATAATAATTAGATAATATGACTAAAGAAAAAGCAAAAGAAATAATATATAACTTAGATATGACTATTTCAAAGATGAGTACAGACAATGGTATTCAATCAAAGAATGCTATGTTTAAGAAGCCAAGAGCAAAGCGCTCTGAGCTTATTAAAATAAAGAATAACTTAATTAAAAAATATAAATTATGAATGAATATATAATTATAATATCTCACCTAGTAGTTTGGGGTATTGGAATAGCAACAGGAATGTATATTGCATCCCAAACAGAAAAGCATGTAGATAAAAACATTAAAAATGAGAAATAAAGAATCAAGCTATTTTGGATTTGGTATTGGTATAGCAGGCATTTTTATTATTATGTTAATATTACTATGTACATCTTGTTCAAAAAGAACACATGTAATTACTGAATGGGATGGAGATAGAGAAATAAGATGGTACTCAAACGAATAAATAATTAAAAAAAATAACTATGGAATTATGTGGATTTTTGACATTAATACAAATATGTATATGTCTTATGATGGGCCTATTTTTTGGGTCTATGCTTATGTTTTATTGGAACTATAAAGAAATTAAAAACTTACAACAAGATTTAGGTAATTGTATATTAAAATTAGACAGTTATGAATCAAATTGATAAAAAACTAGTACGAGCTTTTGTTAGAGAGTGTAAAGAAGAACAAGAGTGGAAAGAAAGGTGTAAAGCTGACTTTATAGATTTTAATAACTATTTTAAATATAGTGGTAGAGTTGAGCCTAACCAAATATTAATTAGCCATTGGAAATATAATCACAATTTTAAATCTGGAAATCAATTACATGAACAATTTATAAAAAAACAAGAATATGAAAAAAATAAGAAAGACACAAGTAAACTCTCTAAAGGCCCTGACGCCTACAATTGGAATGAAACAACAAACAGTTTATGGAGCGATTAAAACTACCGTGCCAGCTACAAATAGAATGATAGCTAAATCTTTAGGGTGGGATATAAATAGAGTTACAGGTCGAGTAACAGAATTAGTTAATAAAGGCATGGTTACAACTAATGGTACCCATAAAGATAAACAAACTAATAGAACAGTAACATTATGGAAGGCAGTGTGAATAATATAAATAAAATAAGAGATGAAGAACAAAAGAAAGCCCTTAACAGTTGGGCTAATTCTAAGTTTAACGGCAGTATTATTGCTGGTACCGGGTTTGGTAAATCAAGATGTGCAATTTTTGCATGTGATTATGTTTTGGATCGTGTGGTTTCTGGTAAGGCGTTAATTTTAGTTCCCACGATTCAATTACAAAATCAGTTTGTTGATGAATTTCATAAATGGGATTTAGAATATTGCTTAGATAACGTTGAGATTCTTTGTTACCAAAGCGCTTATAAACTTAAAAATAAGCATTATGATATAGTAGTGTGTGATGAGGTACATTTAGGGTTAAGTCTAGAGTATCGTAAATTCTTTACTAACAATACATATGATAAATTATTATGTATGACTGCTACTCCACCTGAAGAAGAAGAGTATCAACAGTTATTATCTTTATTAGCTCCAACAGTATATACTATTACATTGGATGAGTGTGTTGCTTTAGGAATAGTTGCTCCTTATAAAATTTATTGTATGCCTGTAGTATTAACAGATATTGAGAAGAGAGACTATAAAACTATAAATAATCAATTTGTTTATTACAAATATCAGCTTGGAGAGTTTGATGCCTTTGATGAAGCAAAAAGATTAATAAGAGATAATAATGCACATCCACAAGACAGAAAAGCAGCAGCTGGATTTTATAAAGCTATGAGAGAGCGCAAAAAGATTGTAGATTTTGCGAAGAATAAAATAACAGCTTTTCAGGTGCTTATATCTAATAATATAGATAAAAGAATTTTAGGCTTTAGTGGAGCTAATGATTTTACAGATAAACTAGTAGACTCTGTAACTCCTTTAGCTATGGCATATCATTCTAAAAAGTCTAAAAAGTATAAAGAAACTGCCTTAGAAGCATTTAGAGATGGTAGTATAAATATTTTATGTTCTACTAAAGCCCTCAATCAAGGACTAGACGTACCTGATGCTAATATGGGAATTATATGTGGTATTACAAGTAAATCCTTATCAATGATACAAAGAGTTGGAAGGTTACTTAGATTTCAAAAAGGTAAAGTTGGAGAAATATATATACTATATGTTGAAAATTCTCAAGAAGAAAAATGGTTAAAGAATGCTGTAAAATCTTTAAATAACGTAAATTGGCTAACTTAAAATATATAAAATATGACAATAGAAATAGACTTAGAATTATTAAAAACAACTAACTTATCACCTAATGAGTTTATAGTATTATACTTAAACCTTAGAAAAGGATACAGCTATATAGATGAATTAAACTTAGACATTGACTGGAAAAACCTAGAAGAACAAGAATATATTATTACAGAATCATTAGGCACACACAATGTTAGGCATTGTACAGATAAGTTTAAGAAATTGTTTTCAAATAATTTTGATGCTATGTTTGATGAATTAATATCTGTTTATCCTAATAGAGTTCATACTTCTACAGACACAAGAGTTTTATGTGCCGTTGATCCAAAAGCTAAGAGTAATTTAAAAGCTAAAAAAAGATATAAATTAGTTATTGGGCATAAATTACATGTACATAATAGAATAATAAAACTATTAAAAGTACAATTAAAAATGCAAGCAGATAACTTAGGTTATATGCAAAATTTAGAAACATGGATTAATAACCATACTTGGGAAAAGTATGAAAACATAAATGAAAATGACACAGGAAAAACTGCCAAAAGAATTACAAGATCCCTTTAAAGATAGCGGATTTAAAAGTATAAACAAAGCTATTAGTGCTTCTCTACATCAAGTAGAGAGTGGCATTAAAGGCGAAAGACGTGTTTACCCCACTAAGTGGTCGAGGCTAAATAGAAATTTACTTGGAGGACTACAGCCAGGTAAAATGTATGTTATAGCTGGTCGCCCAGGTGTAGGTAAATCAGCATTTAGTAATCAACTTATATTTGATTTACTAGATAATAATAGAGGTAAAAAGTTACTAGTATTATATTGGAGCTTTGAGATGCCAGGACATCAACAAATCATGCGTGCAGGCGCTAAAGGCACAGGAAAAGAAGTGAGTGAATTATTATCTGTAGAACAGAGATTAAGTAGAGAATCCTATGAGAAATTTAAAGCGGAAGTTCTTAAGTATGCTCATTATCCTATTTATTTTAATAATATACCTAGAAATATGGAATTTATTAAAAATGCTAATGTTGATATAACTAATAAAAAACCTGATCATACTATTGTTAATGTATTTGATCACTCTAGGCTTATCCTAAGTGATAAAGAACATGAGCTACAAAAACTTAATGATGTATCTAAAGGGTGTATGTGGCTACAAGCTAAAATGGGAACTATAAATATCTTAATATCGCAGCTTAATCGTAACATAGAACAGGAGCATCGCGCTAAAGCACAATATCAACCATTATTAACAGATTTATTTGGTGGAGATAGTATTGGGCAGGACGCTCACGTAGTTATGATGCTACAAAGACCCCATGATTTATATGGTCTTACAGATATATATTGTGGTGAAGACCCTGTTAAGTTGTTAGCTGTACATGTAGAGAAGAATCGTGATGGTCTGTTAGGTATGATACCATATGAAGCAGAAATGTCAACATTTACAATTAACGAAAGAAAGAAATAATGGGAAAACAAAATGAAAAATTATTAAAAAACATAGAAAGATATGAGCAAAAAGAGAAAATTAAACAGCAAAAATCCGAAGTATCAAGATCAGACTCAAGATCAAGAAAAAATAGTAAAAAAAAGAATATTAATGTGCACGGCACCTCATAATGTAAAAGTTTATGGAGTGTGGTATAAAGACTAAAACTATGGAACTACCAACAAAGAAGGTTAAGGCGAGCCGTAAATCGCCTAAGAATATGATAATATACGGAGCACCTAAGATAGGGAAGACTACCGTGTTATCGCAGCTAGATGATTGTTTAATTATAGATTTGGAGGATGGCTCAGACATGGTTGATGCTTTGAAGGTAAAAGCTAATAGTTTGAAAGAGCTCCAAGAAATTGGACAGCAAATAGTAAACAATAACAAACCGTATAAATACATAGCAATTGACACTATATCTAAATTAGAAGAAATGTGTGAATCATACGCTAAACAAATTTATATGAAAACTCCTATGGGTAAAACTTTTGAACAGAAAAACCCTGGTGCATCAGTACTATCACTGCCTAATGGCGCTGGCTACTTATATTTAAGAATGGCCTATAAAGAATGGATAGACAAACTGAATAAACTGGCAGATCATGTAATATTAGTTGGACACTTAAAGGACAAAATGCTTGAGAAGAAAGGTAAAGAGGTTGCTGTTAAGGACCTTGATTTAACCGGTAAGATTAAGCAGATTACTTGCGCTAACTCAGATGCTGTTGGTTATATATTTAGAGAAGGGGAAGAAACTATGATTTCTTTTGACTCACTAGACGATATAACTGCAGGCTCACGTTGTGAACACTTAAAGGGTAAGACCATGCCTTTAGAATGGTCAAAAATATTTATAGATTAATTAAACAAAAATGATTAAAATGAAAACAAATGTAACAGCAGGTGAAACTCCTGAACAAATTACTGTTTCTATGATCGATCAAGATCTTAAAGATGGGGTAAGTAAGTCAGAAATGGCAATTAAATATGGTATTAAACCATGGGAAGTAGATGAGATGTTTAAACATCCATTCCTTAAAGGTAGAAGACCTAGTAAAAAGAAACCTTTATCTTTTAGTTTTGTAGATGATGTATCTATGACGCCAGATGGAGAAGAAACTATTGTAGATCCTAATCAAGTAACTTTAGATCAAGCTATAGATGAAGCTATTGAAGATGTTGAAGAGGCTAAAAATCAAATGCAAGAAACACAAGAAGCTATTCTTGATATGTTGAGTCCTACTGAATTTGAAACTCCAGAAGAAACCTTATTAGAAGCAGCACAGATAACAGGCATACCTAATGGAGACACAATGTCCGACACAGATGATGAAGAAGAACTAAAGATAGACGAAGATACATTCGAATTATAATTAATAATCAAAAACAATAAAAATGATACAAAGTAATGCAAGTACAGAAGAAGTAGTAGGGGGAATAAAAACATTCTCAGGTTTAACAAATGTTACTGTTAAAGCAGTAAATCCAACAATGGCAGAATTACATGCAATGGACATTAATGTTAAACAAGAGCCTAATTATGAAATTGAGTTTAGTGGAGAAGCATATAATAAGATTGTATTTTGGCTAGTTAACCCAGATGGCAACTTTAAATTAGAAATACTAATGCAAAACAAAGCTAAAGTATCTCAAAATGGTAAAAACCAATGGATGAACGCAATTGGACAGTCTACATGGTCTGAAGATGCTCCAGCATATGAGTGGTGGAAGAAAGAAGGAGAGCGTAAAGCTTATACCGGAGAGGAAACTCTTATTAATTTTGTTAAAGCATATGCTAATGTAGCATCAGGAGATGAGGTTTATTTCGATACTATGGCAGCTATTGCTAATGGAGATTTAACTGAGCTTAAAGCTTTAGTAGCAAATTTAAGCACAAATGAAGTGAGAGTTCTTATTGGTGTTAAAGATAGTAAATACCAACAAGTATATACTAAATATTTTGGAAGAGTGAAACCTCAACGTGACGATCTATTTATAAAAGCTCTTAATGATGACTATGGTTCATTTAATGCTGACTTTAATGCGGATCTTAAATGGGGAACTCACACATCTACAGCTACATTGGTTAGTCCAGATACAATTTCTGAAGAAGAAGATTGGACAATGCCTGATGAGCCTCAAAATGGTGTAAAAGCAGAAGCTGACGCACCATTCTAATGGCTATAGCTAGTAGAAATAGCGAAGATCATTTACATACAGATGTCATACTTGGTAAGATAACCGAGTATGACATTTTTATGTATTATTGTCCAAATTTTAAAAAATTAGGTAAATTGTTTCTAAGTGATCTTCGTGAAGATAGATCTCCAACTGTTTCCATAATTCCATATAATGGTAAACTATTATATAAAGATTTTGGACATTCGGATCAGACATTCGACTGTTTTAGCTATATTCAATATAAGTATAATTGCTCTTTTGTTGACTCTTTACGAATTATTGATTGTGATTTTAATTTAGATTTAAGTTCTAATAAAAAAGAAGTTCAATTTACTATGGGCTGTATGGCTTATAGCCAAAGAAATACTCCTAATTTTTCGAAAAAAGAAGTAATTATTAAAAAGAAAAAAAGAGTTTGGAATAAACAAGATGCAAATTTTTGGCAAAAATATTTGGTTGGTAAGAAAATACTTAATACTTTTGCCGTAGAACCGATAAGTCATTTTTGGGTTGATAACAATAGATTTACGTGTAAATCAATTACTTATGCCTTTAAATTTAAAAATCGATATAAAATCTATTCTCCTTATGAAGAAAAAAATAAGTGGTTAAGCAATACAAGAAAAAAAGATGTACAAGGCTATAACCAACTCCCAGCTACTGGTGAGCGACTTATCATTACTTCTTCTCTCAAAGACGTTATGTGTTTATATGCTGCAGGCTATCATTCGATTGCTATGCAGAGTGAAATGCACGTGCCTGATGAGAATTTAATAAATGAGCTAAAAAAAAGATTCAATACAATAGACATTTTATATGATAATGATTTTGACAAAACAAATAATCCAGGCCAAACAGTGGCCAAGAAAATTTGTGATTTATATGGTTTCAAAAACGTCTGCATACCTAGTAAATTCAAATCTAAGGATCCTTCTGATTTGGTTAACAAGGTAGGTGGTTTTAATGAACTTAAAAATATATTAAATGACAAGAGATGAAATTATTGAAAAATTAAGAACAAGAAAAGGATTTTTAAAAAAAGGAGGACAATGGTTAGCTGATAAATGGGATGTAGATATAGCTATTATTAGAGATTGTAAAAAACTTGTAACTTCTGAAGAGTGGGTACAAGATAGAATGAATAATGACAATGGGCATGAGCTCAGTGAAAGCCAGGCATTTTCAAAACACTTATTAGATAATGGACTAACTATGGCTGATGTAAAGTCTGTTAAATTCTGGCAAAACTTTCAAGGAGAACAGAGGTATAGTATAGTAACACATAACCAGTGGCATGAACAGCCCCAAGTTAAAGATGAACTATTAAATTATATTAAAACTCATTCTCACAAAGTAAAGAAGATTGCTTATAAGAAATCTAAAGATCCTATTTGCTATGAGATTTCTTTACCAGATATTCATTATGGTAAAATAACTGATGATGATAATAATGCTATAGAAGAGCAGTACATGAAAGCTATTGTAGATCTTCATAAAAAAGCCGATGGAGTAGAAATAGACAGATTCCTATTACCAGTAGGTAATGATGGTCTTAACTCAGAAGGTTTTTCAAGAGCTACAACTAAAGGCACCCCTCAACAAGATCACATGCTATGGAGGCAATCTTTTAGAGGATATTGGCACTTAGTTATGAAAGCAATTGATTACTTAGCGCAGTTTGCACCAGTAGACGTAGTAGTAGTCCAAGGTAACCATGACTTTGAACGTATGTTCTATGTAGGAGAAGTATTAGATGCTATGTATCATAAGAACAAGAATGTAAATGTAGACAATAGTTTAGATACTCGTAAGTACTATGAATATGGTACAAATATGATCATGTTTACTCATGGTGATAAAGAGAAAGCTCAAGAATTGCCTTTATTAATTGCTACAGAACAACCAGAAATGTGGAGTAGGTGTAGAGTTAGGGAAGTACATTGTGGACATAAGCATAAAGAAATGCTGAATGAATACATGGGAACTAAAGTTAGGTTTATACCGTCAATATGTGGTAATGATGCTTGGCATAAAACTCAAGGATATGTTGGTACATTAAGATGTGGGCAAGCATTTATCTGGAATAAAAATAGAGGTCTGGAAGGGTACCTTCAAACTAATGTTATGAACTATGAGTTGGAAGGGTAGAAGTAAAGTTAAGAATGCTAAGAAGTCGTCTTATGATGGGCATGACTTTCAATCTAATCTAGAACTATATTGCTATAAGCAATTAGAAGAAGCTGAGATTCTAGTAGAGTATGAAGCATATACTTTTACAATATTCGAAGCTTTGCTGTATCCTCAAGCATGTTATGAAGGTACTGCTAAAAAACTATACAATAAAGGGAGTAAGATTAGACCAATTACTTATACTCCTGATTTTGTAGATCCAAAAGGGAAATGGATTATTGAAACTAAAGGCTATGCAAATGAGTCTTTCCCATTAAGATGGAAACTATTCAAGAAACATCTTAAAGACAACAACAAACACTACGTGCTCTTTATGCCAAGAAATAAGAAGCAGGTAGATGAAGTTGTAGATCTTATCAAACAATTATAGGTTGGAGGCACCCAAATAAGTCCTTCTTCCTTTTTTAATCAATTAAACATAAAATTATGACAGAATTAGTCAGTCCCTGCTGTGGGGCAGAATACACAGATAATGAAGACGGACTCAGCTATTGCTGTGACGCACCAATACTTAATGGTATATGTTCAGATAAAGATTGTTTAGATCATGCAGAGCCTGCAGAAGGATTTATATGTGGACAATGTGATGACTTCTTTGAAGAATCTATAGAAGATTATGAGTATAAAGCTCAAAAAACAGAGTCACTTGCTGAAGATATGGCTGATGAACGTAGAGATATGGGTCTATGATAAAAAAGATCACTAGAAAGTCTATGCTTATTAGGCCTTCCGGTAGATCTACAGATTTTATAAGTCCAAGCTTTGGTTATGGCTGTTTATATAACTGTTCTTATTGCTATATGAAAAGACAT
>Ga0209337_1003416_pt1 | contig 11229 bp, 19 predicted proteins | sample LinPmetageLP53_FD_184044 | JGI IMG/M metagenome (GOLD analysis project Ga0209337, IMG submission 184044) | Marine viral communities from the Pacific Ocean - LP-53 (SPAdes) (version 2) | ecosystem: Environmental > Aquatic > Marine > Oceanic | place: Pacific Ocean | collected 2010-02-08 | reverse complement strand
GAGTATCAATAGCTGAAGCTCCTTTTGCATTATGGACTCGATCACCAGCAACAACTGCATCATCACATGACCCAGCAGTCGAAGTAGCGTAAAGATTGCCATTGTCTGCAAAACTAGCCAAAACCTTGCCAACCCCTTTACCACTTATCTGATACCAACCAAAGTTACTAGCTACACAAATAGACATAGCCACCGCAACTGTACCAGTAGCATTAGCTGCTAGTAAAGCTGTAGAACCGTCATCCATATCGTAAGTAACAAAACTACCCACAACTGTAGAAGCAACTCCTTTCAAATAGATGAATTCACCAGTAAGATAGGTAGAATCAAATGCTTGAATGATATGCCCAAGAGGGTGATTTTGAACTGTGCTTGTATCAGCAATCGCTTGTGAACCATGAATGATTCGATCAACTTGTTTAAAAGCCATAGTATTAACCTCCTTTCTTAGGATATAGAAGTCAAGTAACCGAGTCTACGTCGGTTGTTGACTGTCGTGTTACCCATAAAGAGGATCTTCGTCATTGAAACATCCTGTCCGATAGGTGTTTGGAAGCCTTCAGCATCCATAGTGAAATCAGCTTCGTTATGAACAACCCAACGAATATGCCTAGGATCCATGAAATACATAGCTCCTGAAGTACACCTATTATCAAAAATAATCGGAACTTCATTAAAAGTCACATTCATAAAGCCAGCATCCATTACAAGTGTATTAGTGTAACGTTTCTGACCTTGCTGATCAGCATTGTACAATTCATACACAGTTGGGGTTGTAAAAATAACCCTTGGAAAGCCACCCTGAATACGGATTTGATTATACATGTTATCCATCTTAGTAACACCAGCAGATGAAAACGTAATCGTATCTGAAACAGGACTCTTCCAAGTGCCACCAGCAGCAGTAACCGCTAGTCCACCAGTTGCAGAAGTAGCTGAAACATGCAATGGAATACCATCAATGTTCAATCCACCATTACCTGCAGAAGCTGCCCACAGATCCGTATTTAAACGCTGTGACAAAGAAGACTCAAGCTGAGTAGTCTTAGCCCCAAGCAAATTAATCAAAGCATGTTTTCCACGATTAGCTCGTTTTTCTTTTCCCGTAATACCTACAGTTCCAGAATACTGAGCCCAATCAAAACGTGCGTTAGTCATACCATCTTGTAACCTAGTGTCAATCGCATCAGCCCCTGAATACGAATCTACTGTAGAGTTAGATTCATACATAATAGGCTCAAGAATATGCTCGCCACCAGTAAGTACTCGTTTCGGACTGTTATCTCGACCAGTAGCTTTACCGAGTTTTCCGTTCATCCAAGACAGTGCTGGTTCTTCAATAAAAATATTGTCTTGGAGAGTAGGAATGTACTCTGCCATAGTCGTAGTCAGAAACGCATTATGAGTTAATGTTTCTGAGCGTTGGTCTGCCATTTAGTAGTTCCTTTACAAACATTTAAAATTAACGACTTCGTCTTCTATAAGCCGATCTCTTATCTGCAATTCTCGCAGCATCGAACATAGTTTTTGGCTTATTAAACTTAGGCGTATTTGGAGACGCTCCTGATGATCTAGGAGTGCCGGTCACTTTTCCTTTTCTCCCATCAACCTTATTTTGGTGCTGCTGAAGATAGTATGCTTCAGCTTTACCGTCCTCTCGTAGAGACTCATGATATAAAGTCTCCATAACCTCGTAAGTGGGATTATCAAGCAGTACTTGGGGGAGCTTTTTTGCCAATCTTTCGATTGTCGGAAGCTGCTCTTGAAACTGCTCCCCATGATTATCAAGCAAGGAATCTGCGATAGAATCAAGGTTAGTCTGACGGACCTGATCAGCCAGAGGTTTTACATGTTGCTCATCGTATGCTCGCATCTCCTGTGCTAACTCCGCCCTGACAGTCTTTTTTACTAGCTCTAATGCTTCCTTAGCCTCTGGGGTAAGATTTGATTCATCCACTCCAGGTATAGACTGGCCTGACTTCTTAGCTGTCAATGCACGATAATCTGGATCAGTTTGCACATAGGTAAGTGACTTAACCACTCCTTCGAGTCCTCCTAAGGGCTTGAGACGGTCCTCGATCTCGCTAAGTTGCCCTTCCAGTTCGGAAGCTCGATTCTGCGTCTTAGAGTACATGGATTGCATCTCCTTGTAACTCTTTGTTTCTGGACTAAACTCATTAGATGATTCTCCGTCCTCGAGTTCTTCATCTTCATACCCATCTTCCTCGTAAGATTCTCCATCTGCTAAATCTTCATCTCCTTCATCAATCAAATCAGGATCATTTTCAACAACTTCGTGACCGTAATCATCTGCAGTCCCGAATCCATCATCCGCATCATCATGAACTAGATTTGAAGCAATTGCACTGGTTTCTTGCTCGGACATATTACACCTCTTTCATTTAATTAAGCGTTATCAGCACTATACCATTCGATATAGTCGTTCGCTTTGTTTTTTTTAATTTCCTTCTCTTTATCAACAGCATGAGTTGTGGAAATCGTTTCATAAGGACTTAATTCTTCTAAGTTCTTTTCTTTCTTAATTCTACTCTCGTCTTTCTTACTTCCTATATATGATCCTAGACCAGAGTCATAATGTCCATACACCTCTGGAACAGCTTTACAAGTTACTTGAGTTACACCATACGCTTTATCTGACATTGAACCTAAACATCTAGGACAAGGTATGATATCTTTGTTATCTACTGTGGCAAAACCTTCATACTCAAGGTCGCACATCGGGCACTTTAGATCGTATAGTGGCATTAGTATTTCTCTACGTTAATTCTTTTAGGTTTACTACTTTTTGATTTACTTTTGTAAGACTTATCTGGTCGTTTTCGTTTTGGCTTCTTACCAATAGCTGCTTTAGCCTTTCTAGCGTAAGAAGGTGAAATATCCCCAGCTTTAACAGCTTTCAATATCTTATTCAAACTACTTAATCCTGGCATTATCTATCTCCTCCATTATCCGACACTTTATTCTTATCTCCAACAATCTTAAGAACTGTCTGAAGTAAGGAATTATTACGATCTCGCTCATCCGATAGTTGTTTACTTTGATCTGCGTCTTGAGTTGTTTTTGCTTTAATCATTGCAGATTGTAACGCTGTTTTATTCTTCTCAAGAGTTTTCTGCATATCCGTCTGAGTTTTAAGTTTTGGTTCCGCCATTTGAGCTTCCATCTTCGCCTGAAAGGATTGTTTCTGCTCATTAGCAACCTCTTTCGGATCTCGTAAAATTCGATCCATGTAATGACCAAACCCAAGTTTCTCTAACGCAATCTTAGTAACCTCAACCTTATTAATTAAAGGATTAGAATTAGCAAACTGCGTCAATAAAGAAGCATCTTGTTTCTCAGCATTTTCATCAGTATGTTTGGTCGATCCAATCTTAACTTCAAAATCAAACTCACCCTGAAGCAATTCATTATCAACTCGCATAAACGGCAATTTCTCCTGAGCCATACTACCATTTCCTAAATCCTGAGATTGTTCACCATTCACTAATAGCTCTGGAGCCATATTAGCAAACGTATTAAACTGACCATCATCTAATGGAATCTCAGTCTCAGTTGACACTTGTTGAATAACATTGGCTAGCTTAGTTAATACTTTTGATTCAAACCTCTCAACAGCTCTCGAACGAAACGCATGCTTCGCTGTAGATCCTTGAGAAATCTTATCAACCTCCCCCGCTGTTTCTAGTTTCTCTGGAGCCCCAACCATGAATTGATCAACTCCAACCTGTTGAAGAATGTCTCTTTTAAGAGCTTGGATCGTGCTAAACAACTCACCAGCTCCTGGAGCTTGCCCAAGGATAGCAGCTGCAGTATTTGGATCTCCTTTTGTTTTAAGGAAACTCCATGCTGGGCCTTTCAACCAAGACTCAACACTTTGTCCTGGTGGAATCTTTTTCTGATCAATTAGTACTTTTACATTAGACTGAACATCCGCATGGTCAATTAAAATAGACTCAAGAAAATTCAAAGCCATTTGTTTTGATAAGTATAAACCAGTATCTGCCAATGGGTAAGGTTTTGATGGATTATAGTTATACCATAAAACATCTATAGGAAACCCGTTCCCAGTATATGATAAAGGCCACTTCTTCTCTTTCCTCAAAAACTTATCATGTGTTAGAACAATAGAATAAAAGTTTTTGTTTTTCTTATCCCAAATATCCCATCCCTCTACCGCTTCAGCCCATTTATCTTGACCATTGATATTTGATGTTGGTTGGCCTACTGTTCTATCAGCAGCAGCAAAAGAATACCGTTCTGTAATTTTATCAAATTGGATAGTACCATTTGGTTCTAAGTTATCTGTCCCACTATAATTCGGATCATTCTTAATCTCATCTAATGCTCTTTCCCATTTAATTGCTATCCATCTAGCATCTTTAAAATCAGGATCAGTTGACATCATATCTTTAAGAACAAATGCTGGATCTAATCTCTGGCATACAATATTTTCAGATTCAATTAAATCTATTTTTTGTCCCGAATCAGTCTCCGTTTCATAGACCTCCATATCATAACCAGTATACTGATAACCATCATGAGCTATTAAGGAATCTGAGATTGTTTTCATAAATTCAACTTCAAGGTCAAGTTTCTTCCACATGAAATCGAGTAATGTTTTTAATCTAGCAGCTGCAAGGGATGGATCAGTTTTCTGCCCCTGAATCATAACAGATGATTTTCGAGAAGTAACGTACACCTCTGGCCTGCTCATACCAATAGCTGGGCCTAAAGTCGAAACAACCATGTAAACCATGTTATCTACAACTTCATTATTATATTTTGCTTTCTGGTCATCCGACCACTGATCTCCTTCGTAAGCCTTACGGTATTGTTTTAATTCCTTACCCTTAAACTTATCGAAGTGATCTTTAGCTACCGATACCTTACTCTTCCACATATCGTAGAGATCAGATTCGTTTTTAGCTTCTTTGTCCATTTTAGCCATTTTTTTTACTTTTTCTAATTTTTTTAAGTAGTTTGTGCATATCACTATTGTGAGGAACTGGGAGTAACTGACCATCCCCTCTGGAGTTCATCTGTCTTACAGAATCTGTTCTCTGGCTTCTTTTTCTAGCCTCTAAATCTGCCTCATCATTTGAATCAAAGAATTTAACTTTTTTATTTTTTCTATTCTTTCTCGACAATACAGCATTGGTCGCTCCTCTAGCCGTACTAAACCCAGCAGTCTTAGCTACAAAATGTTTCCCGTCCATTTCAAATGTAGAACTCTTTTCATGACTCAATTTAGTATCATCCCTTTCTTAGCATTTCTATCGCCCTTCTGCTGAAGCATATAATTAAACGATCCATAAGGAGCATCGTCCATCTTAGACTTAGAGTAAGGAGAAGGCATTGACATTACTAAATACCTCAACGCATCACAAGCATGATCTTTTAATTTACGAGCTTCTTCTTTAGGATTTGATGATTCATCTGATAGCCTCTTCCATATATATTCAGGGACTTCGGTAAGTAAGTTTCGACATCTGCTAGAGAAGAATATTCTGGGAGATCCGTATTTTCCTGTAATCGGGTGTATATGGTTTGGGTCGATTCGTAGATACTCACCAACTCTATTCCACCCTGCTTCTTTCGAATTGTTTGCTGGGCTAAGCGATATACCATATTCATCATACTCCTCAAATATACTCCAAGGAGCTCCATTCTTTTCACGAGTCTTAGCCATCATGGATGGATCAGCTTCTATTGTTTCAAAATCATTAATTTCAAATTTTTCTAAAATAGTCGTACAATGCAAACTAACTAATCCCTTAGAATAATACTCATCATATATAAAGATGTTCCCATCAGCGTCTGTGTAGGCCCCTAAGAAAGCAGTCGGATTAGTTTGCCCATGATCCAAACCACCAAACGGTTCAGCCTTAACTTCTTCAGGAAGGGGAATCTCGTAGTCAGAATGGTCATTTGGATACACATGTATATTCCTGTCAAAATCAGGCCAGACCTGACCCTCAACTGCGTCCCAACTACCTTCCACATACCTCTTAACCCAAGGCGCTGGATTGTCTCTTTTGAGTTCATCTAAGTAATTAGGAGGGAGCCAGGGGTTATCGCGAATTAAGGACTGCACAAAGATATGATCTTCCAACGGATATCCTAGTTGAGTCGGAGTAACAAATTCATCTTTTAACCACCCTGGCTCCGGGTTCGAAGCATACATCCCAAAGTACCGAGGAAATGTTCCATCAGGTAACTTAAGTCGAAGCCTAGCTTTCAACATGGCAACAACTTTGTGGGGAGCTTCAGAGGCTTCGTCAACCCCGTACCACCCAATTTCTAATGACTTAATTCTATCTTGATCTTCAGGAGTTACGCCCAAACCGCCATACATGATTAAACTACCATTAATTAAATGGATTTCTTTTTTAGTTTGGTTATGGCCGTTGTGAGCGATTATCTTTTGGCCCATCATATCTTCTACTTCTTGGATAGACCCTAATAAAGTATTCAAAGTAGTTCGTCTAAATGCCTCAGCTTCAGCTCGACACAAAAACCCCCTATTATAAGGATACAAAAACGACAGTCTCAAAGCCTCTGCACATATAGCTCTAGACTTGCCTCCTCCAACACCACCACCAAACAATTTATATTTCTCTAATGAATCCCGAAAGATAATCTGCTTTGGAGTTGGCCCTTCCTTACCATAAAATGCATCTATCTGACTAGGAGGTTTTGGTAACCCGTCTTCGTTTGATAGCTGGTTTAATGGCTGGTTGGGTGAATGTATGTTGATTTCCATTTGTTTTTCTTAGCTTTGAGCCTGAAGTTGTAGTTCGTTCTGTTTGCATGTGAACATATGGAATTAAATGATCTCTTCCACTTTCACCATCTGGAATTTCATTCCCTAAAGAATCAATTTCCCGTATGTTTTTTGACATCACTTCCTCCGGTCTTTAGGATTTCGCCTATCTGTCGTTTCACGAAGTTTAGCAGATGCTCGTCTTCCTCTAGCAGTAGATGATCGATACACATCAAGTTTATCTGTACTACTTGGATTATCTGCTCGTGTTTTCATAGAGCTAGTTTCTTTTGGAGTTCCCATGGCTTCACTTGGAGAGCCAGCTCTTCTTTGATTCTTTTCTTGCTCATCTGCTTTCCGAGGGTCGCGCCTTGACGAAGCTCCCTTCCTCCTATCCTTTTTCGTCTTAGATGCAGCTTTAGCAAGATGTTTCTTTGTTAATGTTTTTATTAACGATGTTAAAACACTCATTTTAGTTTTTCCTTTTATTTTCTCGTGCGGTCTTTCTAAAAGACTCGGCAGCTTGTTTTTTACCTTGATGAACGCTTCTGACACCCTTACCGTACTTATCTATCAGATCTTCATTAAGCTCTTTGCCTTCTCGCCTATTTTTAGCTTTTGACCCTCCCCCGCCATCTCGTTTCTTCCTAGCTATTGACTTCCCCATGTGTCTAGCTGATAATCTCTTGATTAACTCCATTATCCCTAGAACCTTACTCATCTGTATTCTCCCATTGTTTTCTTTCTGCCAGTTTTCCTAGCTTTGCCTGGGGAGCTGCTAGGAGGCTTAGACCGTCTATTCACCGTTCCAGTTCTCTGATCTATAATCGGCATCTGCTTGAATGATCTTTCCATCTCATCATCAAGAGAAGATCGCCACCCAGATTTCTTATCTTTCTTCTTCTTCTTACTTAACGGTATGCCTTCAGTAATTGCGCCAGCTTTTGTTCTGCGTCTAACCATATCATTTACTTGATCCAATGTTGGCCTTCGTATGTCAGGGCCGAGTTGCTCCAAAAGTTTAGACATGTTATCCATTATGCAAGAACCTTATAATAAATGGTTAGATTAATTGTTCCAGTAACGAAGTCCACAGAAATGCCCAACGGGCATGGGATTCCTCTATCACCAAACCACATCCCACCGCCACCAGAAGCAGGGCCACCTTCACTAGCAACCTTAGTAGCTGTTGCACCAGTCGGCCCATTAACAATCATAAATTCATATATAGCTGGAGATCCAGTTGTTTCTGCATATGTATACCCCATCAACACTAGGTTAGCGTCCGCAGCAACAGCAGCATCCACATCAGCGGCAACAGCTGCATTGTGAAACACCTGAACCTTTGCGTTGTCCATCGCATTGTTTCCCATTGTTTACTTCCTTATAATTTATTTTAGAGGTTAACTTCCACTTGAACACTCTCCCCATCACCTTCAGCCCAAGGAGGTCGGTACATCTGAATCACAACAGACTTGCCACTAGACGATCCATTTTCTTTTCCACCTAATCCACAAATCTCTAAGATCTTTGAAGCAGCTTGAGTACGGGAGGCAGGAGGATTAATAGATGTTGAGTATATGTTTGGATCACCGTCAACTCCTTTTTCTTCTAGGATTCTATTATTCATTACTTGGGATAATGCTTCAATAGCATCTGGCACAAGTTTCTCAATGTGTGATTTATGTGAGCCAAGTATCTCATCTCGGAGAGCAGTTTCTTCTTTCTTCCAAGCGGGTGAGTTCTTAATAGTCGGGATGTAACCTTCATTAAGATCAAACCTATTTGACATTTCTTTGTTACTTAGACCTTCAGTAACATATGCATGGAGCATGTTATAATGTCGAGAGTTTAGTTTTTGGACTAAGGCTGTCATATTCTGATCCTTTGTAGTCGGGCAAAAGATATGGGAAATGAGTTGAATATGTGGGCAGATACTTTTCTGCCATGTGTATATTATATGGTAGGGTTTGCGATGTGTCAAGGGTATATTGAAATTTATTTGAATGGATTTTAAATGGTTTAATCATGGATTTAAGCGGTTTTGATTTGGGGTATATATGGAAGGGTATATCCAGAACAAAACCGCCTATTGTTTGGTTGAATGGATGACCACATATTCCCCCATAATCGTTAATGGTATAAAATCCCAACATGATAAAACTTATGGGATGTTACAGTATAACATACCATATATTTTTTTTAAAATTTTTAGATGATGGATAAAAACTGGATAGATAAAGCTGGATGGATAAATATGGGGATTTCATTAAATGTTGGGGAAATCGTGTATTATTTAGCCGTCAAAATTTTGACGCTAAAAACCCCCAATGTCCTTCCCAGCAGTAAGCATGCTTAACGTTTTTGTTTTCAACGACTTACAGGACGTTGCCAGCCCGCGCATCCTGCCCGCATGTCAGGTTTGTTGACGCGCCAGAACTTTGACGTTTTGTGTCCATATGTTGTGGTGTCATCATACCATCACACCACATGTTGGGGATGTCAACCGCTTGACGGTATTTACCGGAACGGCATGATTCTTGCTTGAGCTAATCCGTGCCATTTTATATGATATTTCGATTTTAGTGCCTAAATTGGCGTGTTATTAGCTATTTTCCCCACATTTATTTATTTACATCCATCCACATGTTTTGGCATGGAACATGCATTATATATATATAAGATTTAAATGTTTTTTAGCTTGACATACTTTTTTAGGCATGTTATTCTAAAATCAACATAAAGCTCTTTCACATTCTTTTTGACTTTACCTTCTATCGGCACATGGTCAAAATCACATAAAATTCTCAATGTTAGTGGTTGAATGTTATTTTCTTACAATGGAGAATAACCATGAATCAAAAAGAAATAACATCATTCACCACAACATTCCGTCCAAAATGTGATCAATTGATAGGATCATATGATACAAAAGGGAATACCAATTTAGCGGTAACAACCTTGAATGTTACAATGGAACAAATGTTTTCTATATATCATAATGAGGATTACATGAAAATCCTTGATGATAATAATTGGAATATTGACCCAACATTTGATACAAAAAAACAATGTATCCGTTTTCGTATTAAAAAATTGTGTGAATGGAATGTTGAGGAGTTTTACAATTCAATTGATGATGATACAAAAAAAGTAATGGTGGGAAAGCAACATCATGTCAATCAACAATTGAAGGAAAGGGAAAAACTCTCAACATTGATGGGGATCAACAAACCATCAAAAACATCAAAAGTATTGGATGGGGCTTGTGCAAAGTTAGCAAAACATATGAATATTACAATAGACGAAGCACGAATAATATTAGCATAAATTCAATCAATCAATCATTTAACATTCAATCACTACCATTGGGAATTTTACTTTTATTAACAACATTGGAGTTTAATACAATGAAAAAAACCAAAAGTGTCAACATATCAATTCCATTACATGTATGGGAAAAGTTTCTTAAATATCGTAAAATAATCAACATATCAGGACTCTGCACAAAAGCAATTGAAAACACAATAATTGCAATAGAAAAATCTGATTTAAACCTTTAACAATAGAGAAAACTATGGATAAATTACAATCAACAATGAATGATATTCTTTCAAAACATTGCATAACTGATGTATTAGAAGAAATATCAGACTGGGCAAATGTTAAATCAAAAACATCAAAAGACGAATATGATATAGAATTAATGAAAATAATCAATACTGCAATGATTAAAGCAATTTATGATATTGAATTTTCGCCACTTCCACCGTACAAAATTGAAACGGAGAGAAAATAATGTTACCATTGTTATACGGGATTGGATGTTTATTATTAGTTTTTTACATGAGGGAGGATTTGTAATGATATTTGTTCCTGCAGTTATAAACAAAGATGCATATTGCAAAGTATGTAATAATGTATTACATGATGAAATCCACGAAGAATTAACAAATGATGGTTTTTGTTCATACCATTGTGAAGATGAATATTACGATCTATTAGAAGACCGATATCGAGGTTTTGATAGATGGGATTCTAATGAAGGGAGGCCATTTTAATGAAATTAATATATACAAATGATGGTGAAGAAGTAACAATAGGTGATATGATTGACATTCGAGGAATAAAACATCAAATAGTCGATATAACACCACCTCACAAACCATCATCTTCTGGTCATGTTTACGTTAAAAGATTAGCTGATCTGGATTCTGATTTTAGTAATAAATACTATGTTGGAGTTATTGGGGCAGAATGGATTGAACGGGAGGATCACGAATGAGTAAATTAAATGATCTATTAGAATCTGAAGGTTTTGATGATGAAATTGAATTTGCTGAAACATATGTATTAGAATCAATAGTTCCAGGAATATGTATGAATCCTGCATGTTCTAATGTTTATGAATACGAACCAGATCAAAATGAAGGATGGTGTGATTG
>Ga0209337_1003413_pt1 | contig 11232 bp, 20 predicted proteins | sample LinPmetageLP53_FD_184044 | JGI IMG/M metagenome (GOLD analysis project Ga0209337, IMG submission 184044) | Marine viral communities from the Pacific Ocean - LP-53 (SPAdes) (version 2) | ecosystem: Environmental > Aquatic > Marine > Oceanic | place: Pacific Ocean | collected 2010-02-08 | reverse complement strand
AGGGTCATGGTAAACTTCTTACAGAGTTAACTTACTACACAGTAAAGAATGGCGGAAGTGGTTTTGGTAGTGAAGTCTCTAGTTGTGATTTATTAAGAAAGTCTGATGTAGATGATGATGGATTAATAGAAATAGTTATGTATGCAGAAAACCCTCCAAGGTTGGAGATATGGGGAAATGGTGTTACTACTGTTTCAACAGCCACAAGTATATCCCCATCATTCTTCTTATTAAATCAAAATTATCCCAACCCATTTAACCCAGTTACATCTATTAGTTATCAAGTTCAGTTAAGTGGTGATGTAAATCTGAATATTTATGATATATTAGGTAATAGGGTTAAGACATTAATAGATGAACCTAAAGTCATTGGTGATTATGAAGTCAGATGGGATGGTACAAACCAATTGGGAGAAAGATTATCAAGTGGTCAATACTTCTATCAATTAAAGGTAGGAGATTTTGTATCTACCAAGAAGATGGTACTCTTAAAATAGCCCCACATTAATGGAGTTTTTTGTTTGTGGGATGATTGTTAGATTTGGTTATGATTCGATATTTAGTCCCAATAGGGTTTATACTAATACTTCTTTTCAGTAATCCTGATTTTAACTTTCATAAGAATCAAATAAGTGAAAAGATATCAAATAATCTTGATGATACTGTGTTAGAGGATTTAGCAAAGATGTTGACATCCTTTAGTATGGATTACCTCAAAATTCTAAAGTTTAACGACTACAATATTTTGTCATTCACAACTTTCAAGTTTGGAGATAAAACTGCGGTTTTAAGCATTGGACTTTTAGGGAATGTTTTTGTTTTTAATGACGAAATAGAAAATAGTATATCAAAGTTTGCTTATGATTTCAAAAAAAATTATGATGAGAAAAATTTGAGAGCTTTGAAAAAGATTGAAAAAAAGATTGAACGAAGAAAGAAGGATGAAAAAGAGTTTTTTGATGATTTAAAAAATCAAATAGAAGATAAAAAAAGAAAAACCAATAAGAGATTAGAGGAATTAAAAAGAGAAGTGAAGAGTAAAAATGACTAAACACCTCACACTACTACTATTCATTGGGTTGGCTTTTTGGGGTTGTGAAGATATAGACTTACCTAATGCTTGCAATGATATGTATGCTCCAGTTTGTGGTTCTGACGGAGTTACTTACGGTAATGATTGTTACGCTGAAAATGCGGGTGTCACAGAATGGACTGAAGGTGAATGTATTTAAATATGTTTCAACTCAATTTACCATATTCAATGAAAAGGAAAATTAATTTCAAATGATTAAATATACTTTTGGTATCATTTTAGGTGCAGTTATAGGATTTGGCTTATCATTTTTATTAAATAAATATCGTAAAAAGGATCAACAGGAAAAGCCGAAGCCTGCCAAAGTCAAAATAAATATAGGTTCCTATTTAACACGTATTGGAGAATTAAGAGTTTATCGTGCTTATATGAAAGAGATTGTCACTTCCGTTGATCATGTCTGGGGTGATGTTGGTAAAAAGTATTTCTCATGGATGTTAAGTGAGAAAAAAATTGCTATGGTTTTTGAATTTGAAGTTGATTTTATTTACGATCTATTATCAAATGAATTTGTAGTGCAAGAAAACTCATCAGGTATAAATATTAAAATGCCAAAGTGTAAATATGATGTAAAGATAAAAGACTTCTATTTTTATGATGAGCAAGGCACAAGATTGAGGCTCTTGCCTGAATTTTTAAGTTCTATCCTCGGCGGTAATATCAGTGAAAAAGAAAAAAATGAACTTGTGACCATGGCTATTAAACAAGTTGAAGAAATTTCTAAAAAGTTAGCGAAAGAATTTCAGCCAGATGTTCATAATATGACAAAAGAAACAATAAATAATATCCTAATGGGATTAAATAAACATGTTGATTCATTTAATTTTCATGATAAAAATATTATTGATGAGCAAATTAACATAGAAAATCCAAAACTTATAAAACAAAAATTAAACTAGAATAGGATTTATATGGAAATATTAATTCCGATAGTGTTAATGATCTATTTTCTTTTAAAAGGTAAAAGTAAAAGAAATAAATCAATAGATATCATCCAAGATAAATTAAATTTTGAAAAATTTCATAATCAAATAACTAACTGTACCTCATTTTCAAATTTAAAAGTGATAGCAGAAAATTATGATGGTCATTCATATTATTTACAATCTATTGGGCAGTATGCACTTCGAGAATTTGAAGAATATGATTTTGCAAAAATGCAATTTATTAACGCAATATCAGTTGGATTAAAGTATCCAGAAGAATATTTTAATTCCAAATGGAGTCACTCATTTGGAGCCTCAATATCATTCCTTTTAGCCTACACAGATGCATATAAATTTTTAAAGAATAAAGACGGGAATTGGCATTCTAGTAATTATAAGGACTTAAAAAAAGCAATGGTAGTAGCATATCTTTTTATAAGTAATTGTATAAAAAAGAACAAAAATATAATGGGTGATTCCCATGCTGAAAGATCTCTTTTACTAATGGAAAAAAATATGATATGGGGACGTATATTGGTCGAAGAATATAGACACTTATTAGGTTCAACCAGCAAGCAAGATTCTTCAGTCTTAACAATATACGATAATGTAATGGCTGCAAAATTTTATCAATCTGTTGGACATGTAAATATGGGAAATAAAAATTTAATGGTAGCAAGAAACACTCATAATTTATTAGAAGATATAGCGATCGCAGGAAAAGATGCAAATAGGTATTCTTTGAATGAAATCGCAGAACTAGGAAGGAGAAGGCACAACCGAATTTTTGATACGTTATCAGCTAATTACTCATCAGAAATAGCTAATCTTGACTTAAATATTAAATTATTGAAAAACTGTACTTTTGATAAATTTACTTTTGATGTTTAATAGATTTTATAGTTTTTTTAATGATTACATGATATATGATTTAGATGTGGAAGCAGAGTTTAAAACGGAAGATCCTGATATATTAAGCGAGATTTATAAAAGTATAGGTATTAAAAGACAATAAGGATGGATTTTTACGTAATTCTAAAACAAATAGCTCAACAGTTGAAAAGCTATTACCAAAGTAGTGATGAAGGGGGATACACTTTGCTTTATCCCTTTGACTTGTCAAAAGATTACTACTCAAATCCATGGACGGCTTTTATTGACCCACGCAATGGTAAAGAGTATATATTGAAATACAAAAATGATGAAGATAGGTTAGCTATATTGAAAAAGATTAACAATACCATTTCCTCTTACAATAAAGTAGCAGCTAAAAATTATAAAGAGTTCATATCTAAATTGCCCCCTGATGGGAAAGTACATTCTACTGATGAGTTTGGATTTAAAAAACCCACTATAGTTGTAAATGAGGTTCCCTTATGGGGATTTTCAGTAATGGGAAGAACGGGCAAAGATAATGGTCATAAAATGGTCACCATTGATAATAGGAATCTCTACCTAATGCGATTAGGTTTAAATAATGATTCAGAATTTGTAACCTATTTAAATTGTAAAATCTTTGAACATATCCAAATCAAACAAAAAGAATCAGAAAGAATGCGAACTTGGGACTCTGATAATATATGGTACAAATCTAATCAAAAGTTTCACAAATGGTTTCAGCTTAAAAACATAGATCCTTATGAATACACTATCAACAAAAATGAGACTAATGACGCATTATGGGCAGTTGCAGATGATATGAGGGCAAGAAAAGATGCAGGGGAATTTGAAACTTACATGGATGCCTATAGGTGGGCAGAGAAAAATTTATCCAAGAAAGGGATTGTAATTACTGCAAAGAAATTAGAAAAGGCCTATCATAAGGCAAGATCAGAGGGGCTTATCTAAAATGGGTGAATCGTTGATACAAATCATATCACTTTTTGTTGGATTAATTATTTTATTAGTATTTTATTTTATTGGCTCTATAGTTTTAGATGAATGCAAATCTTACTGTAGAAAGATTTTCTTTAATTTCAAAAATTCAAAAAGATATAATTCATTATATGGTCAGAATAATTGGAAAGTAGTTGATTATTCACGTAAAAAAATTGCCATTGATTCATTTGGGTCTTCCGTTACTTATGCTATTAGAGAACATTATAAAATTGTAATAATTAATAAGTCCAACTGTCCTCGATTGTTGCCTAGCACTAAACAAAGACAAAAAATATTAACTAAAATCAATATCTATGAAACAAAAATTCTCTATCAAAATAATAAAAAACTATACCAAGATCTAATTGATGACAAAGTAATCGATAGACTCAAGTTCCATTTAAGTTGTCAACCAAATATTAATGCTTATTTAGCAAATTTTAAGGATGATCCAAACAGAAGCACTTTTGAAAATAATGCTGATATATTTGAAAAACAAATAGATGCAGTTGACGAATTGTCGTTTGATCAATTTAGAAAAATATTTATTGAAATTAATGATGGTTAAAATTTTACTACACAGACACCCCCCCATATATTCCCTCCCCCTTCCGATAAAATGAAATAACCTATATCAAATTCAGCCCATGAATAATCATAAACAATCATGGAGTTGAAATGATAACAACAGAACTAATCCCAATAAGAGAACAATTGGAACGAATCGAAAAGAAACTCGATGGAAATTTCAAGAATCAATTCTTAAGCATTAACGAAGTTTCCAAACTTACATCCTTAAGCCCTTCAACTATTCGCAGGGCTATTGCAAAGGGTGAATTAAAATGCAGTAAAAGACTTGGAAAACTCCTGTTCCAAGAATCAGAGATACGCAGGTGGATCAATGGATAAATTATATGATACTCCATTGAAAGCAATTCGTAAAAAGTGCCTTAATTGTTCTTATTGGTCACCCAAAGAAGTGCGTGAATGTAGAGCAATTAAATGTCCCATCTATCCGTATCGTTTTGGACGCAGACCTAATGAGGCAATAGTTGATTCGTTAAAACAGTTTTACTCTGAAAATATTGAGCCTGGTGATGGTTTTTAAGCAATGAAGCCTATTGCTACCAAAGTATTCCATTTACTTTTAGATAATAAGTTCTATTGGTCTGAAGCATATCAGTCCTTGGCTATTTCTGGACGAAATCTATTAATGTGTATGGTTGCTGAATTAAGGTTTTCTGGTGTCAGAGGTTCAAAGAGCAAACCATTTAGTTATACAAACAATAAGAAAATCTCTTTTTCAGAAGCTGAATTTCATAAACAAGGTCTAGGTGCATCAGGTACATACATAAGCGCAAGAAACCAGCTAATTAGATTTGGCTTCATCAGGGTCACCTACAGAGGAGGTATGGCTCGTGGAGATATGAATACGTATGAACTTCTCATTAATAGTGAACTTGCACCGCAATCAAGGCAGAGGTGGAGGCGTTATCCTAAAGAGAATTGGGAACACGAGATTCCAAAGGTGAAGGATTATGCTGTTGGGAGGGAAACAAGATTCACGAAGTCAAATAACACCCTTAAGAATCAGAGTCATAAAGCATGAACCTCCCTTGTGGTTTAGGGTCTTCTTTTGAAACCTCCCTAGATCATAAGGGTGTAACTGATGATATTTCAACAATTAAGCCCCCAGTTGGCTAGGGTATCTTAATTAATTACCATGCACTATGCTTTTAAGTGAAAAAGTAATAAGAATTACGAAGAAAGTTTTTTGCCCATCCAATATCAAGCAGATACAAAAGGGTTAATAAACAAAAGAAGATGAAAACAGTAGATATTCCAATAAGAATGGAGAATATAGTTTTTTTCAAGTAATTATTTTTTTGTTTAGGCTTCATCTAAATGAATTTAATTAACAAACCAAAAAGGATAAATCAATGAATAAACTACTCTCAAGAGACTTCCTGTATAAAAATAAGTTTTATTTGCTCAAAGGGTTTCTTGCAATTCGCTCTTCAATTAACCTTATACATTCTTGTCCATCTACCACTGGAAGTTCCATAAAAGCAGAAAAAGTTATATCATGAAATCCATTATTTATACTTTCTGGATTGTTTTTTAACCATGTTCTTAAAAATGTTATTTTTTGTTCTTCTTCCATTCCACAGACTCTGTTTGGTAAAAAGTAAATTTCGTATACTTCAGAATTTCCATGCATCCGATTTACTGTTTCAGCATTACCCATTATTATCCCCTCAATTCTATTTGTGTATGATAAGTGCTGCCAATGCTCTTTCTTACTCATTTCATCTACTGTTTTATCAAACGGATATTTATCTAAAAAATCTTTACCAGTTTGAGAAAAACCAATGCTTACTAAAAAACTTAAAATAATAATTATCTTCATGATAACAACTTAACTAACAACAGATAAAAGGAAAACAGATGAATAAAAAGTCAATAAATGGAGGTGAATCAGATGAAATATCTCTCAATTCAGAGAAAAAGGATAATCGTGGAAAACATCCAAATTCTCAAGCAAACCTAAAACCATATGTAACTGGACAGAGTGGAAATCCTGGTGGTAAACCTGTTAAATATGCAAAGCTAAAGAAGGCTTTGGATAAATGGAAAGATGTAGAAGTAGCCTATGATTTTTGGGATTTACCACCAGAGGAAGCCAAAACATTAAAAGACCAAGTTCATTGGAGAATATGGCAGAAAGCAACCCATGGAGATAACAAGTGTATTGAGATACTTGCCCAGTTAGGATGTTTAGATGATTAGTTACTTATCTTTGAAAAGAAAATATCCAACAATTGAAGCAAACATTAATCCAGTAGTAATTGCTCCAATTTCAGGTATTCTACCGAAACCAGCAGTAGCAAAAAAGAAAATGATTCCAAGAAGAATACATACCTTTTGGATGGTATTTGTCCTTCCTTGGAATAGGTTAGAATCTTTAATGAAGGAATATATACCTATAAGGATTGTTGGTATCAAAACTAACCAAAGCAGATTAAGCCATATGAGAGTCTTTCCCCAATCTCGTGACGCCCACCATTCAGAGGGAGTCATTGTAATGATATCATTTATAAAAGTTTCCATATCGTAATTTAATACTTATTTAAACAATATGTTGTTGTAACACAAATACTATAGGATTAACTTATGCTAATGGATAAAGTCAATAAAGGTGGTAGACCTAAAAAAGAACCTTCAAGTACTCGTTCTTTACGATTACCGGTAAGGTTGTGGAATATGGTTTACAAAGAATCAAAGAACTATCGATCTGTTAATGAGTATCTCCTTTCTTTGTTGGAGAATGATTTAATTAAGAAGAAGACTTTGAAGAAATCTGAAAGACGAAGTCCAGTAACCTCTACGAAAAGGAGTCAGTAATGGCATGTTTAATCACTCGTAGAGGAACATGGTATGCACGAGTTTTGTGGTATGAAGAAGATGCTACAAGACAAACAGAAAAACAAGTTCCCTTACGAACAAAATCAAAAACAACTGCAAGAGAGAGAATAGCAGAGGTCAATAAAGTTGAAAAAGATATTAAACAAGGTATGGAGTTTTCATTTCCTTGGTTATCTGATTTAACTGCAACCAAAGTTCAAAGGTATACAATTCAAGATGCTGTAGATAAATGGTTGAGCCAACGCAACTCTGAAGGGATTAGAGAAAGTACAATAAAAAGAAATGGATATTCAATGAAGCATCTGATATCTTTTTTAGGTACTTCCTTTCCTCTTTCAAAAATCAGTACAAGTATGATTGATTCGTATAGGGAATATTGCATACATAATAAAATGAAACCTGATGGAATAAATATCAACTTAAGAGCGGTGAAGACATTATTTAATTGGTGTCATAAACGTGACTTAATAAAAAAGAATATCTTTGTTGATATGGTATCTAAACCAAAAGAGCTACCTCTCTACATCCCTGATAGATTATTTGATGAGTTAATGCAGTTGGAATGGTTAGATGATAACTACAAAACTGCCTTCTCTTTCTATCGTGATACTGGTTGCAGAAGAAGTGAACCCTTCCTTGGAGAACTTCATGGAAACTGGTTGTTGATTGGTGGTAATGAAACCAAGCAGAGAATGGATAAAGAACTCGCTTTATCACCTTTGAACTATGAAAGAATAGTTAAAATGAGAGCCTATTTTGAATCATACAAAGGAACACTTGATTCCTGGATAGGAAATCTTTCAAAGACATTCCTCAAGGCTATGCGTAAAGTTGATGGACAGAATACAAAATATCATCTCCATTGTTTGAGACATACTTTCGCAGTAAGGAGATACTTACAGACTCGTGACATCTATAGAGTTAAACAAGAGTTAGGTCATGCATCTGTAGTAACTACTGAAATCTATGCGAAGTTTAGTTTAAGACGATTGGAAATTGACTTTTCATCATTAGTAAATAATAAAAAATTCAGTGGGAATTGGATTAATGGACACGAATTTGATGGACACACACCAACAGGTTCCTCTGCAAATACAACATTATCAAGAGTTAGTATATTGTAGCAGTGTTCTTTTAAGCCATTGGCCGTGAGTTCGAGTCTCACCCGCGTCACACTGAAGAGACATACCATGTTCTTCTCGATAAAAGCCTCACTTTTTGTGGGGCTTTTTAGTTTCATATATAATCATATATTTTCAAATATACCCAAATAATGGACACACTTTTGATGGACACACTTTCAAACCCTATGGGCGTATAGGATTTTAGGTTACAACGTTAGTCTGTGTTCCCCACAAAGTAATTCAAAAGAAAATCGTAACTGTAAATGACAGGCAAAGACATTGGATCACTCTTCTTTGTAAATTTGGGTATAGATGATTTTAATATTCAAAAGAGGAAATTGTGATGAACCAAAAAGAAAAAACATTTTATGAGTACGTGAATCCAATATGTTTGTCAATAGGTATTATTAGGTTTCTGCAATATTTTGGAGTTGATTACTTTGAAATTGGAATTACAGGATTAGGTTTGTGGGGAATCACTGGTTTATTAGGTACTGAAGCAAAAAAACCTTAAGTTCTAAAGAAATACAATCAGATAATAAAGTATGGAGATATTTCTAAAAAATGACAAAACACCTATTATTACTATTCATCGGGTTGGCTTTTTGGCATTGTGAAGATGAAAAAACTTCTGAAGATGTTACTTCTGCCTCTGCAATAATTGGTTGCTGGGAAGTTGAAATTAATGACCAATGGATATTTTTTAAAATTGATAACACCTATGAGTCAGTAGATGATATTGGAAATTCATATAGATGTAATGGTTCATTTGATTATACAATAACAGATGATGTGTTAACACTATATGATTCTACAAATGTTTATGCCTACACTTATTATTTTTCTGATGATTTTAGTCGAATAACTTATACTCAAGGGCAATTTAATAGTGGTGAAATTGAAAGCATGGATTATTCATTTGGTAAACGAGATGACCTTGAATACGAGGATTTTTGTGACTAAACACCTACCATTACTAGGTCATAGAATGACCAGAATATTTCCAATATTACTATTCATTGGGTTGACTTGGGGGCAAAGTCTAAAATTCATTAATATTGATGGACGGTCTATTACTTTTAAAAAGGCTCCTTCACAATTAAGATTTGGACCATACACCAGCGACACTTTTTATTTAAACGGGACTAATTATTCTTTAAAGAATATAGACTTTAAAACAAAAGTAGTTAAGGTAAAAAAGATATACCGTAATGGTATAAGCCAATTTATTAATTATAACAAATACGAAGAAATTCCCTTTGATTCTATTCGTTCTTTCAGGTACTTAAAACGAAGTTTTAGTGTCATTCCGATGGTAATTGGTGGAGCTTTAGGATACTTTTATTTAACAAATCCAAATGCCAATACTCTATCTTTTTATTTTAGTATGTCTGCTTTCGGACTTGGTGTGAATTTATCATTTAGGCCAAAGTTTAGTGAGGAATTAATTGTGGGAGATGGTGGATGGACTATCAACACTGAATAATCCACATCTTTTTTCATATAGAATCCAGCTATCATAAACCAAAAGAAAGATAGGACAAGTTTATGGAAACACATTCGTTTGCTTTTTTGTTATCAACTAAAGTCTTTTTTTTGCTTTTTTACTAATTAGACTTTAAAGTCCATTGTGGTTTAGGACTTTGTTGGTGTGATGATTTTATTAATGTAACTAAAATCCTCAATTTTACTTTTCAGCAACTTTAGGCGTATGGTCTTTTAGTTTGCAACGTTAGTCTGCGTTCCCCATAAAGTAATTCAAAAGAAAGTCTATTCCTGTTTATCTGATGATTGTTAGATTTGGATAAGGAGATTATTATGAATATACCAACTGACGCAATTGTAATGACGATAGCTCTAATTGCGGGTTTCATTTATTTTAGAATACAAAAAAAACCTGAAAATCCTAAAGAAATACAATCAGATGAAGAAGAATGACTAAACAATTCACACTACTACTATTCATTGGGTTGGCTTGGGGGCAAAGTCTGAATTTCAAAAATGATGATAAAACTATCAAAATTGAAACAGGTGAAAAACTTCAATTAAATGGAAATAAATACACCCTTCTTAAAACTGATTATTTTAACCAATATGTTTTAGTAGAAAACCATAATTCTCAAATGCAAGATACCTTAAGGTTTGATTCAGTAGTATCATTCAAATATTATGAAAAATCATTAAGGTCATTTACTTCGAGTATAATAAAATATACTAAATATGGTGTTTTAATAGGTGCAATTGTAGGATTGCCAGAAAGCATTAAATATGGATATCATTGGATGGTGTTGGGTAGTATTTTGCATGGTGGTTTAGGTGCATTTGGAGGTGCTGTATATGGTCTCTTAATTCCTATCGCAAGCGAGCAAATTATATTAGAAAAAGAAGGTTGGTATATAAGTGAATAGATGCCCCACATTCGTGGGGTTTTTTGTTTATAGCCCTACACACATTGTAGGGTAATTATTTAGATTTAATCACATATAGGAGGTTCTTATGAAACATTTTATTATTATATCTGCATTAATTAATTCAATCTTCGGTCAATTTGTAATTGAAAGAATAATAACTGAAGAAGATTTTGGTTTTTCATCTATTAATCTCAACTCCAAATTCAGGCTACTCGAGCATCTTGATAAAGATATAGATTTTAATAATGATGGGAGTCCCGAGAATTTAGTTTTAGACTCAAATGAGGATTATTATTATATACTGGACATAAAAAATACTACAATCATTGATTCAATCCTCAATCAAAGTGCTTGGAATAGTGTTTGGGAATTTA
>Ga0209337_1003412_pt1 | contig 11233 bp, 5 predicted proteins | sample LinPmetageLP53_FD_184044 | JGI IMG/M metagenome (GOLD analysis project Ga0209337, IMG submission 184044) | Marine viral communities from the Pacific Ocean - LP-53 (SPAdes) (version 2) | ecosystem: Environmental > Aquatic > Marine > Oceanic | place: Pacific Ocean | collected 2010-02-08 | reverse complement strand
ACAATTAATGGAACAAAAGATTTTATGCGCATTATAGATATAGGAATAGAAAAGATAGATAAAATTTATCACATTGCAGATGTACATGTTAGGAATGTAAAAAGACATAAAGAATATCAATTAGTATTTAAACGATTGTATTCTTATATTAAAAAGACAAGAACTGATAATTCAGTAATATATGTGGCCGGAGATATAGTACATGCTAAAACAGATATGTCACCCGAACTAGTAGCAATAGTATCAGATTTCTTTAGAAAATTAGCAGATTTGGCTCCTACATTAATTATTACAGGTAATCATGATTGCAACTTAAATAATACTTATAGAATGGACGCCCTTAGTCCAATCGTTAAAGCCTTAAATCATCAGAACATACATTATCTTAAAGACAATGGTATATATAGTATTTCCGGAGTACACTTCAATGTAATGTCAGTTTTTGACAAGCCAACAGATTACATAAAAGCCGACAAATTTGATGGAGATTATAAAATTGCATTACATCATGGTTCGGTTCATAATGCATCAACTGATGCAGGATTTACATTAAGTAACACTCATGTCACTACAGAGATGTTTAAAGGACATGATTTATCATTATTAGGAGATATTCATAAACCACAATTTTTGGATGACGAAAAGACCATGGCATATGCTGGTTCATTGATTCAACAAAATCATGGAGAAGGATTGACTCATGGAATTATGGTATGGGATTTAGAATCTAAAAAATCAGAATTTGTTGAAATTGTAAATGATTATGGATATTATACATTTCATATAGATGAAGGCAAAATTGTCAATCCAAGTACAAAAGTTCCATTACGACCAAGATTAAGATTTAAAGTTAAGGATACAGATTCCGGAACATTAAAACAAATTATTGCAGACATCAAATCAAAATATAAAGTTCAAGACATTTCAATACAAAAAATAAATGCACTAAATACGACAGACGCAACTAAAAAAATTAATTTTGGAAACATAAGAGATGTAGAATGGCAAAATAATGTCATTACAGAATACTTATCAGATGAATATGCACTTGATGATACTTTATTAGATACAGTAAGACATATAAACAGAACCGTTCATTCCAAATTACCAGCAAGTACATTGACAAGAAATATTACTTGGACGCCAAAACGATTTGAATTTTCAAATATGTTTTCATATGGAGAGGACAATATTATTGATTTTACAAACATGAATGGAGTGTATGGAGTATTTGCACCGAATGCGTCAGGTAAATCAACATTGTTAGATGCATTAGCATTTACATGTTTTGATAGATGTAGTAGAACTAAAAAAGCTAAACATGTATTAAATAATAAAAAATCTAGATTTGCATGTAAATTTGAATTTGAATTAGGAAAGTATAATTACTTTATTGAAAGAAAAGCTAAAAAACATAATAACGGTCATGTTAAAGTTAATGTCAATTTTTGGAGAGTTGATAAAGATGGAAATGAAGAAAATTTAAATGGCGATCAAAGAGATACTACAAATAAAAGTATAAGACAATATTTAGGTTCATATGAAGACTTTGTGTTAACAGCATTATCATTACAAAATAACAATACAGGCTTTATTGATAAATCACAAAGAGAAAGAAAAGAATTATTGTCACAGTTTTTAGACATAGATATATTTGAACAACTATATCAAATTGGTCATGAAGATATTAGAGAGACGGCTGCTTTAGTTAGAGAATATAAAAGAAAAGACTTTTCGACAGACGTATCGAATGCCAATACAATTATTGCAGAAAATACAGGTTCATATGAACAAATGAAATTAGATAAAGTAGAACATGAACAAATGAAAACTAATCTGAATGATATTATTTTTTCATTAACAAAAGAATTAAAGAAAGTTGATGATACATTATCATTACCAATTGATATTGAAACTGAAATATCTGATATGGAAGAAGATGTTGAAGAAGTTGTTGCAGATAGAGATACTCAAAAAGAAATGATTCGTGAACAGAAAAAACTAATTAAAGAAACAAATCAAAAAATTAAAAATGTTGATACAAATGAGTTAAATGAAAAAATTACTCATATAGCTAATTATAAATCAGAAATTATTAAATTGAATAATGATCTGAAAATGAAACAATTGAAAATTCAACATGCTGAAAAAATGGTTTCTAAATTAGACAAACATGAATGGGATGAAAATTGTGATTATTGTATGGCTAATCCATGGTTACATGAAACTAAACAAGTTGCAGATCTTTTACCAAAATTAATTGATGAAGAACAAAAAATAATGTTTGATATTGATGATATTGGAAATGAGATAGCCAACTTATTAAAACAAGAGCCCCAAGAAAAATTAAAAGCTTTAGCTAATATAAAACATTCGTTAGGAATAAATAACGGAACATTAATTGCACAAGAACAAGAACTTGAAAAATTTAAATGGCAAATTTATAAATGTCGTGAAGATCTTAAATCTAAAAAATTAGAATTAAAAAAGGCATTAAATCAAAAAGATAACATTATTTTTAATGAAAATAAAAATGGCGAGATAAATGAAATTAGAGATGAAATAACAACTGTTAATATAGAATTATCTCAATTAGATACAAATCTATTAACATTATCAGGCAAATTAAAAATGGCAGAAAAGTCTAAACAAGATGCTCAAGACGGAATTAATAGATTAAAAGAATTAGAACAACAATATCAAGGATATGAATATTATCAAAAATCAATACAAAGAGATGGAGTTCCATATCAATTGATAACAAAAGCACTTCCACAAATAGAATCTGAAATAAATAATATTCTAAATCAAATTGTAGATTTTACTATGATATTACATACAGATGGTAAAAATATAAACGCTCAAATTGTTTATGATGATGACAATTTTTGGCCATTAGAATTGACATCGGGCATGGAAAAGTTTATAGCATCATTAGCAATAAGAACATCTTTAATAAATGTATCAAATTTACCAAGACCAAACTTTTTAGCAATAGATGAAGGGTTTGGAGTATTAGATTCAGATAACTTAAATAGCATGTATATGTTATTTGATTATATGAAATCGCAATTTGGATTTATTATGTGTATTTCTCATATAGATGCCATGAGAGATATAGTAGATAAACTAATTGAAATCAAGAAAGTGTCAGGATACTCTGAAATCAATTTTACTTGATATTTATATCTAAATAGGAGATAATATAATGTCTTTAACAAATCCGTTTGGTCTTGTAGGCACCCCTCAGTTAGGTAGACTGCAACGTCGAGTAGATTATGTCGGTCTTAGGGACTTAGACACAATAGTTGTACGTGATGACAATCCATTCTCTGACGACTTTTTTAACATTATCCAATTCCCGGAAGTTTTAACGGCAGGTAAAAACTTATTTAAAATTAAAGCTAGTGCAGCTACATTAGTACATCTTTCTAAAGTACATATAGAAATTTTAGATTTCAATGATGACCCAGTATATTACGAAGTAGTAAAATATTCAGAAGTCGATGGCACACGTGTAATATCAATCTGGATATATAATAATGTAACACCACCGGGATCAGCAAGAATATATGTTGGAGGACGTATGCGTGTTAATCCAGTTACAGGAGATACATTTTCATTTAGTCAAAATTATGATGCCGAAGATTATATGAATCTACCAAATGTACTATGGAGTAGAAGTGTGACGATAGCACCTAGTCAATTAAATAATACAGAAATAATATTTCGTGATGGGTATTATCCAAGAGCTACTGTCGTTGAAACAGTTATACCTTATATGCAGCCAACTAATCTTCAAAATGTAATAGTAGAAAGAACTGCATCTACTGACGCACATATGATGATACAGCCATATGGTGATTCTATAATAGGAAGTGATATCATTAATGCATTAGATAGTAATGATGTTTATACGCAACAAGCAGCTCTTGTATATTTACAATCATTAAATATAGATTTTTTCCAAAGCCAGGGAGAAATATATAGTGGTGAAATTAACAGTAGTATACCTACAGAAATAGGTTCATATTCACGTGCCATAGTCACATCAGGTTCAAATTTAGAATTTGCCCCATATATGGTAGGCGGACAAATTAAAATAGTAAGTCCGACAATAATGGGTTCTACGGCGACGCTAGTAAACACCGAACGTAGGGCATTCCCATTTAGTCAACATAACCCTGGAGGTGCACCAGATATTGGATTTGGAGCTAATGGTTCATCAGGATTCCAAGATGGAAATGAAGTCAATAGTAATAATCTAGGACCAAATTTTGGTACAACAGGTGTTGTTTCTGCATTCGGAGACCTTTTTATAGAATCTTCATCATATCCTAGTGCAGTAAATACAAGAACAGGATCGGGAGCCGTAGGGAAACGAGGATTTGTAACCGGACAAATAGCAGGCGCAGGTGGAGAAGATAGCGTAAATGCATTTATAGATAATGATAAACTTGCAATAGCTGCACAAGGATTACCATCTCTTATGACCAATATTGGCGGTACAGGAAATAGAATGATGCAACTATCAGGTAGTTATAGATTTGGAATATTAAACATTTTAAGTTCAACTGAAGCTTTAGTGTATATGATTGACGGACCTGTTAATGTACAAGATGTAACAACTACCGCCGGTGGCGGAGAATTTCGTATAGATATTGCAGCGCATGGTAACATGTTTTCACAATTAAATATTAATCCAAATATTGGGTATTCTGGAACTGGAAATAATTCTGTAGCTGTAGGCTGGTCGCGTGATACAATTCATCCATCTCCAAATGTTACAATGAGTATTCAACAGCCATATGTGATGGAATTTACACCACAATCACAATCTTTTGCAAGTATAATATTAAGTAATCTAGAACCGGATACGGGTGATATATACAAAGTAAAGGCAGAATTTAAGCCCGGGGGTCAATTTGGAGATTTCATAGATTTGGGAGATAGAGTATTAGAACAGACAGAAATTTTAGTTGATTCGGCATCATATTCATTTCCATCTAATTTTGTAGGACCAGAATATCATAGAATTGGATTTTACGAAGATCAAGCTCAGATAACAGGAGGTTCATACGGAAATGGGCCAAATGGTAATAATGGAAACTGGCAGGAATATTGGGTAACAGCTGGTCTAACCTTTTTGCCAACAAATGAAAATATACCCTCATTAATATTTGACCCAGCTCAGATAATTAATGCAATGAGAATTTCTCCTGCATCTACATTTGGCGCAGTTGGTTCAAGATTTTCATATATACATCCATGGGCTGTAAAAGAGTACTGGAAAGTATATGAAGGATCATCATATATAATTTCATTTGATGCTCAAGCAACTGATGAAGTAGAATCGACAGATCCGAATGTACCACAACCTAGAATAGATATTTATGCTTCTGGCTCAGTAACACGACTCAATACTGTATACACTAATACAGCATATCAAAATAGTCCACAAAACATAATTGATGGCGCGTCATTAGGATCTATAACAGAAAATAAATTTGGTCGTAAACTAGGAACTATTGAATGTAATCCTAGTCAAAGTATTCGTAATATTAATTTGATATTTCAGTCCGAAACAGATCAATCCTTTCTTCCGATAATGGTAGTTCGACGAGGATTATGGCATATAGGATCTTTTAGTGTACGAACATTGAAAGAGACAGGATATACTCCAAATACCATGCGGTTACTTAAAAAAATACCAAATATATATCAAAATCAACCTCTATCATTTAGATTTAGATATTTTGATTTTCAAAGTAATGAGGCGGCAGTAAGAACATTCTTATATCCAGTAATGTTTAACGGAGAAAATACTGTAATACAAGGACCGAGTAATTTGTTAACAGGCTCATTATATATTAGTAATGAAGTAGGAAAAGGTATTCAGGCATCGGGAGAAGGGTCTGGGTATATACGATCTGTCGGGTATGAAGGATTTTCATCCGCATCAGCAGGATCAGGTTCTGGATTTATGTTATATAGTGGTTCTGTATTAAATAAAGAAACAGCAGATTATAATGACGGCGGATCTGGAATGGAAATGGTATATGATAGTGCTTCGTTCTTTCAATTTAGAACCACCGGTAGTCATGCTGGACTAAAAATAAAAACACCTAGATTTTATTTAGGAGGACCAAATCAATTCTTAAGTGGTTCTCATAATAAAATAGAAATATCATCTAGCCAATTTCATTTGAAACCAGATGGTACATTAGCCATAGCCGGAACAACATACGGAGGTGGTCGAATAACAGCATCAGCTGGAATAAAAACTAGTGGTGTATCATCATTTGGTCATATAATTGCAGATAGTGCATTAATAACAAGAATTACTTCATCTATAATTACGGCATCTGTATTACATGCTTCGGGTTCAAATAAATTTGGAGATACAATTCAAGATACACATATATTTGTCGGACATATAACAGCTAGCGGAACAATTAGTGGTTCTGCGGTTGCAACTGCATCATTTGGTTCATATATTGGACTAGATGGTGGACACTTTTAATATTTATATAAAATGAATTTAGGACACAAAATAATAGAAGATTTAATATTTGAGGCAGATTCTCAAATTAAAACTGTAGTAGCAATATATCCAGGTAGATTCCAGCCAATGGGCAAACATCACGCACAAGTATATAGCTGGTTAGCGGAAAAATTTGGCAAATCAAATACATATATTGCAACATCGGATAAAGTAGCCTTACCAAAATCTCCGCTTAATTTTAAAGAAAAAGAATCTATAATCCGTAAACATGGAATTCAAAATGTTGTTCAAGAAAAAAATGTTTATGCTCCAGAAAATATATTGAAAAAGTATAATAAAGAAACAACTGCAGTTGTATTTGTATATGGAAAGAAAGATGCAGGGAGATTAAATTATACAAAAAAAGATGGAACACCAGGTTATTTTCAAGATTATAATAAGTCTAAAGATAATTTACTTGGTTATGATAAACATGGATATGTTGTTATAGCCCCTCATATAGAGTTAAAGATACCAGGATTTGGTGAGATGTCAGGTACAACATTAAGAGCTGCATTAGCAACAGCAGATCAAAAAACATTTAAAGATATAATGGGTTGGTATGATCTAAAATTACATAATTTATTAAGGACAAAATTTTCTCAAGTAATTGAATCATTTTTAACAGAAGCAAGTAATGTCACCGGGTTGGCTAAATCAATGGTCGATGATGGACCTAGATATTTTTATGGGAATTTAGCTACATACAAAAAACAAACTGCAGAAATGGCAAAAAGATTAGGGTATGAAGTTATGAATTATATAGTAAAAGATAATCCTATAGAAATCCAGAACACAATGTATCCAGATGGTCCTCCATTAACAGTTTCATATTTTCCAACTGGAGTTAAAGGAGAGTTTAATGCTGGTACTTCTTATGTAAAAGATTTAAAAGGAAGTCCGGCTTATAACACATGGAAGTCTCATATCTCAAAAGTTGCACAACAAGTTGGATATAAGTTTTTAAATTTTCTAGATGCAGATGATTCAATTGATTCAAGTAAGTTAGAAAAATTAAAACCAACTACATTGAAAGAAGATGTTAATTTACCAATCAATATAGGTGATACAGTAATGATGGGTAGATTTAAAAATAAAAAAGTAGTTGTAAAAACTATCAATTGGAATGAAAAAGGTGATTTATTAATTAACGGAAGATCGGCTATGAAAATGAGGATTGTACCACAAGGACAAGAATTAACAAAAGAATGGTGGTCAAATGAATTTAAACAGTTAATAACAGAGGCAAAGGCAAATACACATTTAACACATTTAGAAGAATTAATACTAACTCAAGGTAAGGATGGATATAAAACAGCTAAATCATTCTTAATAGAGTTATTGAAAAATTTAGCAGGTAATTCAGATACAAAAATAAATACGTCAGTTAAATGGGATGGCGCGCCTGCAGTGTTCGCCGGCATCAATCCGGACAATGGAAAATTCTTTGTAGGAACAAAGTCCGTCTTTAATAAAGATCCTAAGATTAACTATACAATGGATGATATAGAAATGAATCACGGACAGGCACCAGGCTTAGCTGTTAAGTTAAGATTTGCATTAAAATATTTGCCAACATTGGGTATAAAAAATATTTTGCAAGGCGATTTTATGTTTGATAATTCTATGGTCAAATCAACAACTATAGATGGTAAGCCTCATTTGCAATTCCGTCCAAATACAATTACATATGCTGTAGAATCTGATTCTAATATAGGACGAGAAGTTGCAGCTGCAAAAATAGGAATAGTATTCCATACAACATATCAATCATTATCTTCAGGAGCATCATTTGGTGCAGATGTAAGTGGATTGAAAAAAAATCCTAATGTATGGTTTGATGATGCATTCTTTAAAGATACAACAGGTGTAGTAAAACTAACATTATCAGAAGTAAAAGAAGTTCAATCTTTAATTAAAAAAGCAGATTCTATAAAAATTAATTATGACAATCTTCCTGGTTCATTGTTAAACATATATCTTAATCAAGAAATAAAATCCGGCCAATTTGTAAACAATCCGGCAGTATCATTTAAATCATTTCAAAAATGGTATGAGGTAAGAGTTGATAAAAAAATTGCAAAATTAAAATCAGATCGCGGAATAGAAAAGGCAACTTTAGCTAAACAAGAACAAATGACTCAATTCAATGATCGTAAACAAGACATACTTAATCTATTTATAGTATCTAAATTGTTATCAGATGCCAAACTTATATTTGTAATGAAATATAATAATGCTATTTATAATACAAAACATTTTGTAGACGATGGCAAAGGAGGCTTGAGAGTAACAGCTCCAGAAGGATATGTAGCAGTAGATAGAATTGGTAATGGCGTTAAATTTGTAGATAGAGTAGAATTTAGTAGAGCAAATTTTGCCATGGATAAAGGTTTTACTAAATAATTAAAGATATGCCAATAAGTAGCATATTTATATAAAATGTTAAAATAAACAGGGACAAATTATGAAAGAAGACATATTAAGAGAAATGATTAGAAAACAAATTAAATCATCTCTAAATGAAGCACCGATAGCTAGATCAGCTGTTTCTACAAAATTAAGCTCAGTCGAAAAAATGGCCGGCGTCAAAATGTTAAAAAAGGCTTTAGGACAAGGTGGTCCTCAACAACAAGCAGCTGGATTACTTGCTGTAGTAAAAGCTATATCAGGTGGTAATCCATTGGTAGGTAAACAATTGGCTAGAATGTTGATGAAAGGTGGTCTTTCAACCCCAGATGCACCAGAAGCGCCAGTAGCAGAAGGTCTTTTTGATTTTTTAAAGAAAAAGGAAAAGGAAGCTCCAAAAAATAAAGAAGCAGGTAAAGAACCTATAGGAGTTGATTACGATGGTAATTACATTTATGAGTCTGCTAATTTTGCAGTAAAGGAAGCTGATGTGAGTTCAGCACTATCATCTAAAATGGATAAGTTAGACAAAACACAAGCAATGAAAATGTTAAAAACAGCATTAGGTGCAAAGCCAGCAAATCAACAAACATTATTTGTTATTGATTTAATTAATGGCTTAAATCTTAAAGATTCTGCAAAGAAAAGATTGCTATTAACAATACGTAAAGGATTAAAATAATAAATATATGAGCAAAAAGTTACAGAATATAAAGGCCATTAAACAAATGATGGCTGGTGAACATAAATCACAACGTAGAAAAACAACATATTTCGGAAAAATAACTTCTGAGATTCCGGCAGCAGATATATTAGAACGATTTGAAAATGGCGACCCAAAAGTCTGGATAGAGACGAATGAAAGTGGTCATAGAACTAAAGTTACAAAACATGATGGATTTACATCCCGTGTTCCTGAAAATAGTATACTTGATCAAGTAAGAGATATATTAAAAGTCCCAGATGAGTGTCCACATTGTGGCACAGAGATGCGAAATAATGAAAAAATGCTAAATTTTAAATTTTGGTATAAACGTAAAAAATGTTTTGGATGTGTATTAACAGAAGAACGATTGATAAAAGATAAGGGTAATAAGGCCTGGGTCGATTATCAAAAAAATATAATGAAACAAAATGCAGAATCTTGGTTTAAAGATGTTGATAAAGAAGTTGAAATTTTAAAAACACAAATGAAAGAAACTGTTTGGCAAAATGCAGACGGCGATAGAGGTGAAGTAGATATATCAGCAATTGTTAAAAAAATTGATAAGGATTATAAAAAACTAAAAGTGGACATAAGAAAGAACTTTAAAAAATAAAAAGGAAAGGTTATGGGTATACTAACAACAATTTTAAGTGGCGGAGCAAATAAATTAGTAGAATCAGTAGGTGGCGTATTAGATAATTTAGTAACAACTGATGAAGAAAAATTAGAAGCTAAAAGAAAGCTAAAAGAATTAATTTTAAGCCACGAAGCAGAAATGCAAAAAAATGTAACTGACCGTTGGGCAGCAGATATGAATTCTGATTCATGGTTAAGTAAAAATGTAAGGCCATTAGTCTTAATATTTTTAGTCATATCAACTATATTAATGATATTTATTGATGCCGGCACAATTGCATTTACAGTAGAAGAAAAGTGGACGGATTTATTACAATTAGTACTTATTACTGTTATTGGCGCATACTTTGGTGGACGATCTCTAGAAAAAAGAAATAAGAAATAATTAGGTTTTCTGATAAAAATTTCTTATATTAGAGTATATAATGGTAGTAAAGAAAACACTTAAAGAAATCATACGCGACGAATATAAGAAATGTTCAGTTGATCCTGTACATTTCATGCGTAAGTATTGTATTATTCAACATCCTACAAGAGGTAAGATGTTTTTTAATCTATACCCATTCCAAGAAGATTCATTAACTAGAATATCACAAAATAGATATTCGGTTATTCTAAAATCTAGACAGTTAGGTATTTCAACTTTAACAGCTGGATATGCATTATGGAAGATGATATTTAAATCAGATTACAATGTTCTAGTAATTGCTACTAAACAAGATGTGGCTAAAAATTTGGTTACAAAGGTAAGAGTAATGCATGATAATTTACCAGCATGGCTTAAAGGAAAGGCTATAGAAGATAACAAATTATCTTTAAGATTTAAAAATGGTTCACAAATAAAGGCTATATCATCAAAAGGTGATGCAGGTAGATCGGAAGCCTTATCATTATTAGTATTAGATGAAGCCGCCTTTATTGATAGAATAGATGAAATA
>Ga0209337_1003411_pt1 | contig 11235 bp, 22 predicted proteins | sample LinPmetageLP53_FD_184044 | JGI IMG/M metagenome (GOLD analysis project Ga0209337, IMG submission 184044) | Marine viral communities from the Pacific Ocean - LP-53 (SPAdes) (version 2) | ecosystem: Environmental > Aquatic > Marine > Oceanic | place: Pacific Ocean | collected 2010-02-08 | reverse complement strand
TTCATTAATGCTTCTGTTTGGTCAATTAAACCATTCTGATAAGCTTCCATATAAATAGACCATTCACCCCATCTATTTGATGGCATAGTTGAATTACCAATTATATTAATATCATATTGGCCTATTGTTAAATCGTTCTGCATTTCAGTAATTGCTTGTGATTTATCATTATAATGATTAACCATATATTCACTCATGTCATTATTAGGTTGAGCTACTCTAAATACTTTTTTGTAATCGTAATGCTCTTTTGAGAAATTATATATAACTTGACCTAATCTTCTAAGAGAACCTTCAATATCTCTTAATTTAGATTTACTTCGTCTTTGACCAAAATCTTCTAGCATCATTGTAGCTGAAGATGTATTTGGAGCAACTGCAGAATTACCTTGCATCATTTCAAATATACCCATATTTAAATCAATATATTTTTCAATAAGCTTAGGTAACTCCATTACTGAGTTAGATAATGGTTGTGGTGATGGAAAATGAGGCTCACCAAAAGATGGGTCATATTCAATCGTTGCATTGGGATTAGCCCAATTTCTTTCTAATTCTTCAATATCATCAACACTTCCCTGTGGTATAAGTAATTTTAATCCAGATGATGCTTGTGCATGAGAAGTTATTAATGACATAGTTTTATTTAAAAATCTTTGAAAGTCTTTATTCTTTCTTACATCACTCATCGGATATGGAGTGTTAGTCCAAATATTTGGTACAGGTACAATTGGATATTTATCGGTATTTAATACATGTTCATATAAAACTGTTTGTCCTAATGTACATGTAATCTTAATTCTTGTTTGTTTTACTTCTACAAAATCTATAAGTTTTTTTTCTACTGCATCTGCAACTTTAGGGTCAGCTATGAACTTTTCCATATTTTTTAAATCTAATATTCTTTCTTCACCAGTTTGCATATCCATCATTCTATAATACGGAACCTTAACTTTAGAAAAATGTTCTATTAATTGATATTTTTCAGAACCCTCTCCAGTATCTTTGTCTTTAATGTAATCAGGAGTGAATGTTCCCATAGTCCTTTTATTTGTTGCTGAAGGCCATGTTTCATCTTCTCTAAAATTTTCTATTAAATCAATCATCATTTTACCATCCTCTTGCTCTTCAGCTAATTGAGGATATAAATCTAATAATTGAAATTTTGTAAATATTGTAGATAGCATCATTCCTGAAGCATCATCAAAGTATCTACTTCTAGCATTAGGGTCAACCACAACTCTAAATGGGTCTACATAAGTAAATTTAACTTCACCTCTACCATAATCAGCTTCTCTGTCTACATAAGCATAGAAATATCCAAGACCAGTAACAGCATAATCGTGTATAGATTGTTTAAATACTTCATTGCCATCAGATATGTTCCATACATATTCCAGTATTGTTTTCCATACATTAGCAAGGTCACTATCAGAATCTTCTCTTGGCATAGCTGAAAATTTAGGAGGTTTAGATGTAATGATAGCTTTAAACTGCTCAATAGCAGAATATATTCTATCTAATGGTATATTTGATTGATTCCTGGATGCAAGTTCATCTGACTCAGCATCACTGAAGTGATTTCCAAGATAGAAGTCAATATCTTCACGAGCATGGGTTTCCCACTCTTTACGAGCCTCATGCCACCTATTGTATAATTCTTTAGTGTAAATTGCTTTTTTATCGGATTCTATCATGCTATGTAATATATAACATATTTATATTAATAATCAACCCCTTGCTCCCGTAATCCAATTATAGGTCTTTTTTGGCTTTTCCCACTCTTCTCTATTATTCTTAACTCGCTTAACTTTACTTGCTGATTTACTGCCCTTAGCAAATTGAGTTGATAACCAAAATGCATCAATAGTATCATCATGACTACCTTTTGGAAAATCTAACAATTCTCCAATAAATTCATGCATATCTTTTTTCAAATGTACAGCTCCCGCTTTAAACATAGGCTGTAGTCCTTCAAATAATCTATCTTTCTTTTTCTGATTACCATAACCTTTAATTCCTTGTTCTATTCCAGGAAGAAACTTTCCTTCCTTTTTACTTCTTTTATGTATATAATCTCTTAACATCTCCTGATATGATATTGTTTCAATGTTTATTCTTCTAATTGGTTTGTATCGTTCAGAGATTTTAAATATTTCATCTGCACAGTCCATGGGTAATACTCTTTGTCTCCAGTACTCAATAATATAATAATCATATTCAGAGGTAACACCAATGACCATAATAACACTATAGTCGTTACGAGTACTAAGAGTAGAGGCAGGGTCAACACCCATGTAAATATTAACATATTCTATTTTTCCATCTTCTAATTTTATATACCATGAATTTCTTTCTTCATCGAATTTTACACTACCAGAATATAAATTATCTACTATATCATTTTCACTAAATATTTGGTCTTCAGGAGATTTAGCTTGATTCATATATTCCTGATAAAATTTAGATGGTGTACCAGAATCTACATAGAACTGTTTTCTTTCTGCTAATTTTTTAAGAGGCCAACGTGAAGGCCATAATGGAGTACCATCATCAAGTATTGCTTTATAAGTAATTAAGTCCCAAGAATACTCAGCTCCATTATTCATTGCTTCTTTATGATTTTTAGTTAATCCATTTAAAAATGAGTCATAATGTACAATAGTACCATTGCACCATAAAAAACCACCTTTATCGAAATCAATCGCTGGATATACAGCAGCTGTTACCCAATTCTTTATTTGCATTCTAGCTTCAGGAGTTTTAGTATTTAACTCAGATTCAAAGTCATCAAGTATAATTCCAGTATATCTTGTGGATAATTGTTTTTTACCACGCAGTCTTTGTGCTGCTCCTTTAGCAATCATCCTACAATTATTTGTTAATGTTATTTCGTTTTTAGTCCATTTGTCGCCTTGAAGGTCACCGAAATAATAGTGTATTGCAGGATTCGAGTATATATGATTTGAAATCCAATTAAGATTATCAATAGCCTGGTCTTGTGCCTCGCCAACCCAAGCGATAAATTCTGGGCTTTCTTTTTTCGCAAATAGAAACCGATGTAAGACAGCTGTTGCTGCTAAAGTTGACTTTGCGTGGTCACGAGGCAATACAAGAGCTAATTGTTGATTTGTTCTATCTAAAAGTTTTTTGCCAACTACATTATGGAATTCAGGAGTCGCTGAAGCCAAAAAGTCTTGAGGTGAAAATAATTTACCGAATACGATAAGGTCTTTGTAAGCCAACTCAAGAATCTCTTCATTTTTAGAAACATTGCCATTAAGATTTAAATTGGCCATGTATTAACAGTTCCATTTTTTTAATGACAATGATAACCTATCCTTACCTGTATTGTTTTCTGATTTTTGACGACTACGCATACCTTTCATTCGAGCACAAAATGATTTTCTTCTATTTGCAGCTTTACTGCCTTTTTTTAATTTAGAAGGTTTAGTAGTTACAGCAGTTTTTAATTTAGAACCAGGATTAGCCCTTCTATATGATGCAACACCTTTTTCGTTAAGTCCACCTGACTTATTTTTTCCTTCAGCCCTTTGCCAGGCGGGGCTTTTTTTTTGGACTTTACCGCCCTCACGGTAAGATTGAACTCTTTCTCTAGCATCTGATTTAGGAAACCCTGCTTTCATATTGCTGTATGAATCTTTAGATATAGTAGAGTCTTTTTTAGACCTACTTGTTCCTGCTTTTTTTCTTTTATTAATATTTTTGTATAAAGACATTACTTTCCCTTTTTCTTTAATGCTTTTTTGTGAGATTTAGTAAAAGAGTCGCCTTTCATCATATCTTTCTTCATTTCATTTATATGTTCACTAGAATGATGTTCACTATGTTTTTTTAAAGTATTTTTTTGAGCAGGAGTAACTTTACCGCCATCTTTATACATAGGCTTTACCATCCCACCATCCATATAGGATGTTTGACTTCTATTCATAGCATTTGACATAGGTAAACTTCCATTTTCATTAATATACTCCAATGTTGCTTGTGTAGATGGATTAACAGAGTCTTTTTTTATCATAAACTCTCCACCTTCAGCTTCAATAGGTATTCCACCTTTACTATGAGACATTCCTTTTAATTTACCGCCCATATTATATTTTTTCTTTTTACCGTACATTATAATTACCTTTTTTATCTATTTTTGTTTCTTGTAATGGTGTTCCATCATGTGTTTTAATATCTAAAACATTATTGTAATATTGAACTTGATTAATAAATTCTTCAGGTTTTCCATCTCCTGCCTTAGTATTCCATTTATTTTTCCAATAAACAGCCTGGTCAGTTAGATTAGTAGGAACAGATTTTGGTATAGTGGCTAACTTTAATCTAGTTACAAGTGCTCCAATCATAGGGTCTTTTAATTGATTATCAACAGAATCTTTATCATAATCAAAACCAGTAATATCAATATCATCACCATAGCCCATATTCCTTAATAATTCATTTGCAATGCTTGCTCTTTTTAAAGTTGCTTTTTCTCCTGCTGCAGCTTTTTCTGCAATATCTTGGTATCCAATTGGGTCTATTTGAAATGGACTATAAGAAACTTTATTTGATTTAGCACCTAAATTACTTTCTTGCATTGCAAGATTTGTCATAAAATCACTTACATTAGCTAATTTACCATCAAAAACTTGATTAGCTGTTTGTGCAGCACTGATTGTTTCTAATTGCTTATTGTTAAGTTTAAATTTTCCAAATAACATCTCTGGGGTAATTTTTGTAGAAAATGTAGGTTTATCTTCATTATATATTAAATCATCTAATATACTACTTGCCATCAGACTCCCATAAAGCAAAGTTGGAGTTATCAGCCACAAACAAAGAAGGGTATAGAGTATGATTAACACAACATGGGGATAGAGAGGTACCGTGAGCATCTTCATCTGTGGCTTGATATTTATAAACTATTTTCACTTAAATTTAATTGTTTTTCCACCCATATTAAATGACATTATTTTATTTTTAGGAGCTTTTTTCTTTTTAAGTTCAGCGTCTGCTTTTCTTAATTCATCCATATTTATTTTAGCTTTACCTTTAGGTTTTAATTCTGCAGCTATTTCTGATACACTTTTACCAGTACTAGCTGTTTTTCTAGCAATTTTAGATTTCTCTTTTTTTGTAACAACAGGCTTTGAAGACTTTTTCTTATCTAACTTAGCTTGTTCTACTTTATTAATTGGAATCATTTTTTTCTTAGATGGAGCCTTAGCATCTATTTTAGCTTGTTCTTTTTTATTAATTGGAACTATTTTTTTCTTTGATTTCATTTTTGATAATGGTTTACCATCACCAGAGTTTGAACCATATTTACCTCTTTTAGCTAAACCTAATCTAGAATCAGATTTGCCTTTTTTAGCAGAAACTGGTTTACTACTAGAAGGTTTATCTTTTAATGCTTTCATTTTTGATTTTGCTACATCTTTTGCAGCTCTTTTAGCTTTTCTTTTCTTTGAAAATGCAGCCAATATATCTTTTCTGCCAGCTTTTCTTGCAGCTTTCCTTGCAGCTCTACGTTCTGCCCTAATAGCTTTTTTAGGAGCTTTTGCTTCTTTTAGTTCTTGTTTTTTTGCATCAGCCTTTTTCTTTATTTTATCTCTTTTAGCTTCATTTTTTTTATATACAGAACTACTGTCTGATAAATTTAAACTAAATTCATTTTTTTGCATTCTACTTCTTGCATCGCTACTCGGGTAATCTGCCATCATATCTCCATTTAATGTTGTTTATGTGTCACCTTGCATATAATTTTCACCGTAAATATACATAATATTATCGTTATTATCAAATTCTGAATTGCATCTAGGGCACATCCAGCCAATTACGTCATGGTCTGTAGTATTTGTATCGAATAAGCCCACACGTTTAGAATAATGCTTATTATGATATAATTCTTTCTCACAAATAGGACAAGGGTCTTTAATCTTCGTCTTTTTCTTTGTGTGCGATGACCTTTGCAGGTTCTTTTCCACTCAAGGCCTCCATTTGCTCAGGAGTAAACCCTTGAAATACTGTTAATTGTTCTTGTTTCTTCTCTGTATCGAATAATCCGCACATAGTAGCCAATGCTTTTAAGGAATTAAGCTTATCTGTGTCTCTATCTGATAAATCCGCAATATCTTTGTATTTAGCTACAATCCATTCAGGTGAAACACCCTCATCAGCTAATATCTTCTTTATCTCTTCGTTAACCATAGTTCTAACCTTCTCTTTGTTTAATAAAATATTTGTTTTCTGCTTAATATAATCTTCGCTTTTAGCTTTTGGGTATGCTTTCTTGTAAGCTTTGATTGTATCTTCACCAGCTGCAACATATCTAGCAAATAAGAACTCTCGGTTGTTTAGCTTTCTATTCTTAGCTCTCTCATAGATAGCATCATAGTTCCCTGAAAAAGAAAATATATTCTGTGCAACACCTCTATCTCCAATTATCTGATGTGTCTTCTGCTCAACGATGTAAGAACCGCAAACAGTCAATACAACATTCCTTGGAGACTTATAACCTGGATGCTTTAACCCACTACGTTTAATTATTTGAAGAACAAACAAGTCATCGGTATATACCCAATCGCCAACAACGCCTATCCGCCAGTCTCCAACAATGTCAATACCAGGATTGAACGCCCTGAACTCAACATCATCATCGTATAAGTAGTTCTCTACGCCTTTTATTGTTTTAACTTCCATTTTGTAATATAATAAATATTTAGTTAAAAAAAAAGTCTTGTTTAATTCATTTATTTGATTATATTCTCTATATAATAGAGATATACTAGAGATATATACTAGAGACATATCTATATTAAATACACTAGTTATAAAAGAAATTAATAATAAAGAAAAGTCTGAAGACAATAAAGAAAAGTCTAAATTCTAATCCAAAAAATTTTAGGGAAAACTAAAACGGAATCTCAGTGATTTGTTACAAAGTCTAAAAAATAGGGTTAGAATGGGTGTGGGTGTTATTTTATGTTTGCCCCCCCGCGAAAATTGGGTTAGGGGGTCGTAATTAGGTTGAAATTCGGATTACCATTCAATATTATAATTAAGATTGTAATTTTGTTGCTTACATAGAGAAGGAACACAAACAAAAAAGCCCCGAATAAATCGAGGCTTCTATGTAAACATCCGCAGTTTTATCTAATCACAAGCATCAACAAACTTACTAGCACAGAACAACCCATTGTCAGCTTTAAAATCCATTGCTAAATCGTTTACTAAGTTATCTTTATCAAGTAACCGCTTACCATTACCGCTTAAATCTTCAGTAAGATTATCTTTGATTGCTTTAGCTATTAATCTATAATACTTTCTACTAAGCATTTGAACCCCTTTCACTATTTAAGTTAATATGAACTTCTTTTGTTGTTGGAATGTTTTTTTTAATCGAAACTATTTCGTGCAACTGCTCCAATTGTGATAATATCTTATTAGTACCACCAACCAATCCAAAGTATCTTTTAACATCTTTTAACCGCCATCTTCGAGTTGGTTTTATTCCCTTACTAAATAACTGAACTTGACCTTTACATATTGCTAAATTATAAAGACCTTTTGACATACCGCCAAAATTCTTAGCCGTATTTAAGTCTTTTAAAAATTGACAATCTTCATTCATATTTACCATATTAACAACCTCCAAACGCATTAGTATGTATTTGTAATTTATCTGCTACATCTTGACCGAATTTATCCGCTACTTGACCAAGTATTAAACCAATCATACTATGGCCAAAATTGCTACCTTGTAGCGCAAATATTTCATCTTCTGCCGTTTCAAGTGTTAAGTTTCTAAAGTCGAATTTTCTCATTGTTATTTACTCCCTTTTTTATTTATGTAATTTATTTCGTTTATGTTATTGAATAGTACTTCAACCGCTTCAATTTTATTATTTAAATTAGATAACTTCCAATTTAAACCCGTTCCAATTGTACTATCTTGAATATTTGAATATAAATAGTCTGTGATTTCTTCTGAATCTTTTTCAACCGCTTTTATTCTTTCCTCAAGTGCTTTTATATCTACTTTATAACCGACAAAATTATAACCGATTATTTCAAACATTCTATCGATTTTATTTAATAGTTTCGCGATATACCATTTAAATTTATTTATTGTTTTATTTATCATTTTTTAAAGTTCCTTTCTTATCTAGTGTTATTAAATCGCCAATTGTTTTAACTCCTTGTGCGGTATTATCTGTTGGGTGAACTGGTATTTCATCTATTTTGTAGTGCTTGAAATACTTAGTTATATTAAATAATTCGTATAATGATATGTTGAACCATTTAATTCCGCATTTACCACCGCCAATACTTCTCCTGTGAGCTACATCAATGCGAATATTTTTTTCGCCTTCTTCATTTTCTTTTATTATTGCAAATGTTGTACTCATTCTATTTATCCTCCACATTTGAAGTTGGTCTATGTCCACCAATCCACAATATTTTTTTAAATATTGCTAACGTCTCAGGGTCATATTTATATGCTTCTTTATATATTCTATAAAATTTACTTGTAAATTCTTTTTTTGTTAATGCTCCTTTTAATAGTTCATTCATTTTATCCCCTTGTTAATTATTGTTTCTACTTCTTTAATGCTTATAATTTACATTAGTTCCAATATATTTATTATCTTTATTATTTATATTATTTGTATTATCAGTTGATTATATTTATATTTGATTTGTTGAATATGATTAAATAAATAAGAAAATGAAGGAGAAAAAAAGATGAAGGATACAATTGAAGAAATGAACGAATTAAAAAAAGTAGTGAACACATATTTAGACCATTGGGAATTCAAAGATGAGATGGAAAAATCTATGATATGTTTTAAATATGTTGAGGAATTCGGAATAAAAGATGTCCAGGCTTTTATCCAATTTTGCAAAGATAATAAAAGAGAAGAAATAATCACACCTACAATAGCCCACGATTTAAACGGAACATTCCACAACCATTTTTTACCAAGAACATCAGGATATGATAAACGCACACAGAAAGGAATATAATATGAGCCAACCAATAAAAGTAGTAGTAAATAAAAATGATGATTATAAAAAAAGTGTAAAACATAGATACGAATTAGCAGATTTAATCACAGAGGCTTGTGATGAATTAGATGATATAATTATAAGCGAAGAACTTGATATTGAAGTTGATGATATTAGCGACACAATCCACGAAATAGCAGATAACAATATACCAATTTATTATTATGATATAGGGAGATATGCAGGTAATAATAGTTGGTTAATGACAGAAACCCCTGAATTAAACCCTGAAGGCAACGCACACGACCAAATCCAAGCAAATATATACTCAGCCATAGTTGAAGGATTAAACGAGCATATAAGCGATATTACACAAACAGAAAAAGCGGAGGTGGAAAAATGAAAATAACTTGTGATTGTTGCAAAGTAATTATTGGAAATGTTGAATATACAATTATAAATGAACACGACACACAATTATTTATTTGTGAAGATTGTTTAACAATAGAGGAGGTGGAAAAATGAAAGATAAACAATATATAGTATTCTTAGAAGAAACAATACTCGATTTATTCGATGAAATTAAAGACTTATCAAAAGATTATGGATTTTCAATAGATGGAGGAGATTGTAATTTTAATTACATTTTAAGTGAGTACCAAAAAGCATATTACAAATACTATAAAGTTAATAAATTTGCAGAAATAGAAAAAGAAAAGGAGAAAAAATGAACAAGAATGATTTAGATAAATTAGTAAGATGGTCAGTAGATAGTGATTTAAAACAATTTGGCGAAGATGCTTATGGTGTAACGGGTACAGCCTATGAAATAGCAATAGGAGGAGATTATTTAAGAGGAAAATTTAGACAGATGCAGAGCAATTTTATTATGTGGTTAGGTGGATTAGATAGCAAAAATAGAACAAGATTATCAAGAAATATAACATCAAGAGAGGTTGAATAATATGACAATTGAAAAAACAATAAACGGGTATATAAAAGTTAGCGATATTGTGGACAATTATTTTGTATCGAGGCTTTATATGGGATATTCAAAAAGTACCGCTAAAAGACTATTTTTAAGCGAAATAAACACAAAAGGAGAATGACATGGGAATGGATGTACACGGAATTAATCCAAAAATGAATAAAAGTAAAAAGCAGTATAATATATATTTGAAATGGAAGGATATTTATTGGAATGTTAAAGAGAATGAAAAGAAAGAAGAATGGGAAAAAGAAAAAGAAACATTTCACTTACAAATGGATAAATACGAAACAGATAACAAAGGAGTATATTTCCGTAATAATTGTTGGTCGTGGAGACCATTATGGGATTATTGCAGAAAGATTGCTCCTGATTTAATTTCAAGAGAATTGTGGAATTCTGGACATCATAATGATGGAGCAGGATTAGATGCAGATGATTCAAAGAAACTTGGAAATAGATTAATGGAATATATTGCAGATGGTAGAACTATGAAATATCAAGAGGATTACAGAAAGGAATCAAAAAACTCAGATAATAAATTTGCAAGTTACCCTTTTGATGTGGATAATGTCGAGGAATTTGCCTTATTCTGTATCGAAAGTGGAGGGTTTAAGATATGGTAACAGAATGCAGAGGTGAAGATTGTAAAAAAACAAGCGAACACGTAAGTCCTATAACGTATCATATGTGGGCAAGGAGTGATGCGTATGGTATTTATACGGGCTTATTTTGTGATAAGTGCTACAATAACAATTATCCATATAAAAAAGATAGATATTTTGATGAAAGTTATTGCGGAGAAAGATTGGAGGAGGATTATTAATATGAAAATGGAAGATTATTACACAAAAGATGAGATTGCTCATATGTGTTGGTATTATGGGCAAATGGCCGCCAATTTAACATACAATATGAAAGCAAAATTAGTAGAGAAGTATGAAGGTATGATTGTATATAAAATAGAAGAAATAAAAAAGAAAAGGAGTTGAAATGCTAAGATTAACAAAGCAAATGAAGGAAGATATGCGAAAGATTAAAGAGCAAGATTTGATAGTATGTCAAGATTGCGGTGAAACAGATATATCAGAAAAAATGTGGGTTGGTGTTAATAGCTACGTATCCATAGGTGGATATGCTTATTATAAGTATGATAATTCTATAGATGATGAACAATATTGGTGTAATAAATGCAATGATATGTGTCACCCGCTACATATATCCGAATA
>Ga0209337_1003410_pt1 | contig 11238 bp, 16 predicted proteins | sample LinPmetageLP53_FD_184044 | JGI IMG/M metagenome (GOLD analysis project Ga0209337, IMG submission 184044) | Marine viral communities from the Pacific Ocean - LP-53 (SPAdes) (version 2) | ecosystem: Environmental > Aquatic > Marine > Oceanic | place: Pacific Ocean | collected 2010-02-08 | reverse complement strand
TTATATTAAAAAAAATAGAGCAAAAGACCACGAAGCTAAATTCAAAATGATAGACTTATATAACACAATCCATAAAACACATCACGATAAAGGAACAAATTGCAATTCTTGTTTGGCAGAAATTTTTAATTCAATGAATAAATTATATAAAAAATATAAAACATGAGTTATTTAACACACTTAAAAAGAACAAAGATGCACCACTCAGAAAGGTGGATAGTCAAATATGATGATAAAGGATTAGTAAGGGAAGTGAAATTAATTTACAGTCCTGACGAATATAGAAAAGGGAAAAGGTCAAGAGCATTAAATACACAAAATGGATTAATAAAAATATTAGAAAATGACAAAGAAAAAAGAAATTCCTAATTATTATATAGGGAGAAAATATAAAATAGAAGCAAGAAAAGTAGTAGAAGATTTCCAAGGGGATAACTACAATTTAGGTACTGCAATAACTTATCTATTAAGGGCAGGCAAAAAAGAAGGGAACCCACCAGAACAAGATATCAGAAAAGCTATTCATCATTTACATTTTGAATTAGATAGAATAGTAAAAGAAAGTAAAACAAGAACAGGAGGGCTATCACAATGACACTATATAAATGTAAATGCGGTAATGAAGAAGAAATAGAGAAAACAACAATAGCGTTAAGAGATGGTAGGTGGAGAACTATACAAGCTAAATGTGTTTGCGGTTTATGGATGGAAAGCGAACCTGAAGAGGGTATGCCAAATATAAAAAGAACAGAATCATCCTTAAGTAAAAAGAAACAAGGTGACAAACTTTGGGATGGTGCAAAAGAAAAATTATGTGGAGAAAGAGGAATTAATGAATCATTTTAAAAATGAAGAAAAAAAGGTCAAGTACATATCTAAAAAGTCAAAGAAATAAAGCAATAAAATATTATTTCATAAATCCTGATACTACATTAAAATGTTTAGCAGAAAAATTTAGAATTAATCAAGATAAGTTAAGTAAAGACATAAGTCAAAAATTAGAACAAAGATTCAAAAACAGTATATCTCAAAAAAATAAAAAATGAAAAAACAAATTAAAATTTATAAAATAAAAGGCAACCCAAATAATCCTAGAATAATAAAAGATGCTAAATTTTTAGCATTAGTAAAATCTATTAAAGAATTTCCTGAAATGTTAGAGTTAAGACCAATTATAGTAGATGAAAATATGATGGTGTTGGGGGGCAATATGAGATGGAAAGCAGCAAAAGAAATAGGGATAAAAGAAGTTTGGATTGATACAGCCGAAGGTTTTACAAAAGAACAAAAAGACCAATTTGTTATTAAAGACAATGTTACTTATGGAGAGTGGGATTGGACAATGTTAGCTAATGAATGGGATAGTACAGAATTAACTGACTGGAATTTAGATGTTTGGCAGAATCAAGATGATGTGACTAATAAAGTAAATGCAGGAGATGAAAATTCTGAATGGATAGGAATGCCTGAATTTGAAGGAAAGGAAGATACATTAAAAATAATAATACATTTTGATAAGGAAAAAGATAGAGAAGAATTTAACCAGAAACATAAGCTTGAAATAACAACAAAATTGAGTAAGACTTGGACTACTACTTATCCGTTTAAAGAAAGACAAGATTTAAAATCATTAAAATATGACTAAATATCCTGTTTATATTGTTTCAAAAGGAAGGTGGGAAAATCCACAGACTGCTAATTTTTTTAAAAAAGATGGTGTTGATTTTAAGATTTTAGTAGAACCACAAGAATATGAGAACTATTGTAACAGTATTGGGGAAGAATATATTATTAAACTACCATTTTCTAATTTAGGTGTCGGTTCATATCCTGCAAGAAACTATGCTTGGAAAGATAGTAGTAAAAATGGATTTGAAAGACATTGGGTATTTGATGATAATATACAATGCATTAGAAGAATACATCAAGGCAAAAAAATTAAATGTAATGCAGTAAAAGCTATAAAAGTATTGGAAAACTTTACTGATAGATATGAAAATATAGCAATAACAGGATTTAATTATTCTACTTTTGTTGTGCCGGGCAGTTCAGACAGAAAGCCATTTTATCTTAATGTACATGCTTATAGTGCAATGTTAATGAAAAACAATATGCCTTATAGATGGAGATTAAAATATAATGAAGATGTTGACTTATGCTTACAAGTATTAGATAATGGATTATGTACAATATTATTTAATGCATTTACTGTGGATAAAACTTCAACGACAGCTAAAATGAAAGGTGGCAATCAAGATGAATTATATTTAGGAAATGCTTATGAAAAAAAAATACTTAAATCAAGAAGTCTGGAAGAAGTATGGCCACAATATGCAGAAACTAAAATAAGATTTAATAGACCACATCATTATGTTAATTGGCGAAAACATTTTAAACATTCATTGGTAAGAAGGTCTGATATAGATTGGGATAAAATAAAAAAAACAAAACATAATATAAATCTAAAGCAAGTTGATACAATAAAAAGTAAATCACTTCAAGAATTTTATAAAAAAAACAAATGAATATATTAGTAACAGGTGGAGCAGGATATATAGGTAGTAATTTAATAAAGCATCTAAAAAAACATACTAACGCTACAATAACATCTTTAGATAATTATTTTACAGGCACAGAAGCTAATCATATTAAAGGTGTTAAATATATAGAGGATTGCAGTTGGGATATTCATAAAGTATCAAAACAAAATATTGTATATCACTTTGGCGAATATTCAAGAGTAGTCCCATCATTTAAAGATGTAGAATACTTAATGACCACAAATTTATGGGGGACAAGTAGAGTATTAGAAAAATGCAAACAATGGAATGCAAAATTAATCTATTCAGCATCTAGCAGTAAGTTTGGGAATAATGAAGATTTAAGTCCTTATTCTTGGGTTAAAGCTAAAATGGTAGAATTAATAAAGAATTATCATAATTGGTATGATTTAAAATATGAGATATGTTATTTCTATAATGTGTATGGTAAGAATCATATATCAGAAGGAGATTACGCTACTGTAATTGGTATATTTGAAAAGCAATATAAAGAAGGGAAAGCATTAACAGTAGTTGGAGATGGGAAACAGAGCAGACAATTTACACATATTGATGATATTGTAAATGCATTAGATAAAATAAGAAAGCAAGATTATAATAAGGAATGGTATTTAAGTTCAGATAAGGATTATACAATATTAGAAGTTGCTAAAATGTTTTCAGACAATATAGAGTTTATTCCTGAACGTAAAGGAGAGAGATATGAAGCTGTTACAATACCAAATGATACTAAAAAAATATTAAAATGGGAAATAAAAAACGACTTAAAAAAATATGTAAATGGAACAAAATAGAACACATATAGCGAAAAAAAGAATGTTGGAAGCACTAGAGAAAAGTCTAGGTATTGTAACAACAGCATTAAAAGCAACAGATTTATCAAGAACAAATTACTATAAGTGGCTAAAAGAAGATGAGGAATTTGCAGAAGCAGTACGAAATGTAGAATTAATAGCTAAAGATTTTGTAATGTCTAAATTTTATGAATGTATTAAAGACAAAGTACCTTCAGTTGTAATACATGGAGCAAAAAATATATGTGGAATGAATGAAACAAACAAATTAGATATAACATCAGGGAATCAACCAATCAATATGCCTGTAATAAAATTTATAGAAACTGATACTGAATAAAAAATATAACGCTTTATTTAATTCGGATGCTAGATACTTTATAATCACAGGAGGGAGAGGTTCTGGTAAGTCTTTTGCTGTTACGGTATTCCTAACTTTACTTACAATGACTCAAGGCATTAGAATTCTTTTTACAAGATTCACAATGGTGTCTGCTCACTTATCTATTATTCCTGAATTTTTAGAAAAAATAACACTATTAGGATTTGAAGATGTTTTTAGTATTAATAAAGCAGAAGTATTAAATACAAGTAATCAATCTGATATATTATTTAGAGGAATAAAAACATCATCAGGTAATCAAACAGCAAGATTAAAGTCATTACAAGGAGTAAGTTGTTGGGTATTAGATGAAGCAGAAGAACTTATTGATGAGGATATATTTGATACTATTGATTTAAGTATAAGGGAGAAAGGAGTACAAAATAGAGTGATTTTAATTTTGAATCCTACAACTAAAGAGCATTGGATATATAATAGGTTCTTTCAAAACAAAGGAATAGAAGATGGATTTAATGGTGTTAAAGACAATATATGTTATATCCATAGTAACTATTTAGATAATAAAGATAATCTCTCTAAGAGCTTCCTAGAGAGTATAGAGGGGTTAAAGCATACTAATTTTAAAAAGTACCAACATAAAATACTTGGAGGATGGTTAGATAAAGCAGAAGGAGTTGTATTTGAAAATTGGAGTTTTGGAGAATTTAATCCTAATGATTTACAAACATCTTGTGGAATGGACTTTGGTTTTAGTATAGACCCTGATAGTCTTGTTGAAGTAGCTATTGATAAAAAACACAAAAGAATATATGTCAAAGAACATATTTATCAAAATGGTTTAAAATCACACGAATTAGCAAAAATAGTTTTAGATAAGGTAGATGATAAGTTAATAATAGCAGATAGTGCAGAACCAAGATTAATAGAAGATTTAAGACATTTAGGGGCTAACATAAAGCCTGTAAAAAAAGGAACGATTGAAAGTGGGATAACAAGGATGCAAGATTATGAATTAATTGTAGATAATAAGTCAAGCAGTATAGCTAAAGAATTAAATAATTATGTGTATGCAGATAAAGGTTCTAAGTTATATGTAGATAATTATAATCACGCTATTGATGCAATAAGATATAATGTCATTTATCATTTAGATAATCCTAATGCAGGAAAGTATTTTGTACAGTAAACCCCCAACATTAATAAGGAAGAACGACAAGAGAAGAATTAGGGGATTTACTGAATCACAACTAAAATGAGCAGCAAATATATATAAATATTTCAAACAATAAACTAAATTACTAATTTTTCTATAATATAATATATGAAAGTCAAGATTAAAAAGAAGGGAAAGACAAAAGAATTTAAACTAATTAATGATTGGTCAGAAGTAAGTTTTGAAAAATGGTTAAAATTAATTGACTTTAAGACAGGAACAAAAACAAAAGAAGCTACTGAAACAATAGCATTATTTTCAGATATTCCTAGAAAATTAATTAATCAATTAGAGATAAAGGATGTAGCTATAATGATGAATCATATATCAGAGCTACAACAAAAAGAAAATACAACATTAAAAAAAATAATCACAATCAAAGGAATAGAATATGGCTTTCATCCTGATTTGGATAGCATAACACTTGGTGAGTATGCAGATTTGGAAACATTTATAAAAGATGATATGGAAAAGAATTTACCTCAAATTATGGCAATTTTATATAGACCAATAAAGGAAAAGGGAGAAAATGGGGTGTATACTATTGATGCTTATGATGGAGATATACGGATAAGGACGGAGGAAATGAGAAAGATGGTAGCTGAACAAGTGCAAAGTGCGCTGGTTTTTTTTTATCATTTAGGGAAAATGTTATTAGGGACTTTGCCATTATCTTTGATGCAGCGGATAAAGGAAATGAATCAGTGAAAGTATCAGAATCATTTGCAGACAAATGGGGATGGTTTGGAGTAATGTATAGATTAGCAAATAGTGAAATAATAAATTTAGAAAAAATAACAAGACTTAATTTGTTTGAATGTTTAACTTGGTTAAGTTATGAAACGGATTTAAACTTACAAAATAAAGTACAATATGGCAGTAACTAATAAAACATACAATAATGTAATAGATACATTAACAGAAATAGCAGAAGATTATTATCAAATATCTACTGTTTCAGTTGGAGATATTTATGATATTAATTTGGAGAAGATGCAAAAATTTCCTTTAATGCATATTAATCCTATAAATGTAGAAACAGGTGATGCTACATTAACTTATAATTTTCAAATTTTTATAATGGATATGGTAACTGAAAAAAGTGATTGGCCTACACATGACCAAAGAGAAAATAGTAAATTAATTTACAATAAGACTAATGAACAAGAAGTATATAATCAAACGCTACATATAGGAATAGATATAATTGGAATATTAAGACATAGTTCTAAAATGTCAGCTTATGGCACAACTGATATCAATGCTCCTATATATCACACAGAAGGTCAATACACTTTAGAACCATTCCAAGAAAGATTTGACAACCTTTGTTGTGGGTGGGTTTTTAATTTAAATGTAGAAGTGTTAAATGATTTTCAAACTTGTGATATACCATCTGAAATGAGAGGTATAGGGAGATGATAAAATTTAAAATAGGTAAATATAAAATAGAAATAGGATTTTTTAAAATAACAATAAGATTATGAAATACGAAGATTTATTAGAAGAATTAGAATCAATAAGTATAAAGTTAGAATCCTATAATGATTACCCTCAGTCAGCAACCAATAATGCTAAACGTGCAAGAAAATGGAAAAAAGAAAATGGTAGTAAATGTGGTACAAGAGTTGGGTGGACAAGAAGTTCACAATTGGCAGATAAAAAACCTATAAGCAGAGATACAATAGCACGTATGGCTTCATTTAAAAGACATCAACAACATAAAGATGTACCATATTCAGAAGGTTGTGGTGGTCTGATGTGGGATGCTTGGGGTGGAACTTCAGGTGTTAATTGGGCAATAAATAAATTAAAACAAATAGATAAAAAATAAAAATTATGGCAGATTTAGTAACAACAATAAGTGAGAGTGTCACTTTAAACGGAGCAGTCAGAGGTTCTACAAATTCCGTAACAACTTCAAACATTACTGATGTAATGGAAAGGATAGTAACTTGTACTCATTCGCAAACTACAACAGTAGCAGTTTTTAACTCAACACCATACGGAAGTCCAGGAGCTTTAGATGTTGAGAACTGTAAGTATTTAAGGATAACAAATTTAAGTTCCGACCAAGATATGAAAATAGCTTTTGTAACTTCAGCTTCAAATTATCAAGTAACTGTAAGAGCAGGGGGTTCTCATATTTTATTCCAAGCAGAAGAAGGAGTTTTTGGAGATGATGATGCTAGTCCATTATTCCCTACATTACAAGATATAGTTACAGTACAAGTAAGACCATCAGCATCAACTGATGTGCAAGTAGAAATATTTGTAGCTCTTGTATAATGAAAACACAAAACATAGAAAGGTATTTGAATAGCTTTGGTAAATATATTATCAAGCAATCAAGAACAAATCTTACTAAAGGTAAAAAAAACGCAAGTAAAGACTTATACAATTCTTTGCAATTTCAAGTTTTACCTGATAAAAAAGGATTTGTAATACAATTTTCTATGGCTGAATATGGAACATTTGTAGACAAAGGTGTTTCTGGAAATGATAAAAGAAGAGAGTACAAGGATTATCTCGGCACAACAGTATCTAGTCCTTATAAATATACAACAAAACAACCTCCTTCAGGAATATTAGAAAAGTGGATAAGTGCAAGAGGATTAAAAGGAAGAAATGCAAAAGGAAGATTTATAACAAACAAATCATTTGCTTTTTTAATAGCAAGAAGTATCAAAGCAAAAGGAATACAAGGCATTAGCTTCTTTCAAAGACCAATGGAGTTAGGATTAAAAAAGTTTGGTGGTGATTTATTAAATGCACTAAAGGGAGATATTAAAGAAAGTTTAAATAAAACAATAGTAAAATAATGGCTACATCAATAATAGAACAAGAACCACAATACAACACTTTAGTAGTAGGACAGCCTGTAGTATTTGTAATTTCAAATAATACCGCAGTCGCTAATGAAACAAGAGTGATGTTTTACGCAGATGTTCATATTTCAGGAAACACACCTCCAAATTTAAATAACCAAGAAAATTTTATAGGTAGATTTAAAACAACACCCAATAATGCAGGAGTAGGAATATTTGATTTCGCTAGTGTAGTTGAAAATTTTGTAAGTGCAGATACAAGGAGCAGCGATAATGCTGAGTTTAAAGACTTTGTACCTGCATCTACTTTAGCTAAATCATATCCAATACATATAATAGACAAATATTCTTATAGTTTAAATTCTGTAAGGTTTATGAAAATTCAATTTGGAGTACAATATTTGGACACCACAACCACACCTCCTACTGTCAGTATTGATACCACAACACTAGTCAATAGTTCTGCAAATTATAAATTAACAAATGGTTACATTAAATCATCTGATAATTACTTGGAAGATTCGAATTCATTTGGATATAATATGATAACTAAATTTGCTTTAGGTACAAGTGGAAAAAGTTTTTTATCTAATATGCCTACTACATTATATTGTAATATTAATGATTTTGGTACAATAGCAATGCTTACTCCTAATAGTCTTTCAGGTGGGTTTAGTCATATGGAGTTAGAATATGTCTGGGGTGATGGTACAGCTCCTACGATTGTAGATGTTGATAGAACAAACGGAGCAGGAGCTTGGAATGGTTGGTCTTTAGATGCTCGTTTCTGTCAATTATATTTTGCTCCTTTCCCTGCTAATTTAAATAGTTGGGAACCTACTTTTCAGGCTCAATATAATTCAGGAAAAATTAAAGGAGGTATTATAAAAGTTAGAGCAATGAATGGTGTTCAGCAATATAGCAATCAATATAATATAAATGTAAATTGTGATGAAACAAAAGGATATGAGCCTATTAGACTAGGATGGCTTAATCAATGGGGTGCTTGGGATTATTGGACATTTACTAAAAAGTCTGTAAAAACTATTACAACTTCCCCCACTACTTGGAATCAATTAGAAGGAACTTGGATGTCTTCTAAATTTGCTCCACGTATTAATGGAGGTGAAAAGAATTTTAAAATTAATTCAAAAGAAAGATATCAACTTAATACCGATTTTTTAGATACAAGTTATAATGTAATGTTCATAGAAATGATGAATAGTCCTGAAGTGTATATTATAAATCCTTACTTTGTTACCGGTGCAACTTTTGCTGCGACAAGTCATTATATTGAGCCAGTTAGAATTTTAACAAATTCATTTACTAAAAAAACAAGAGCAAATGATAAATTGATTCAATATAGTTTTAATATAGAAAAAAGTAAAACCTTAAAAACACAATCAATATAATGGCATTACAATTAGTAGTTTATCCCCAAAGGGCTATTCAAGGTTTTAGTACTGACATAGATACAGATACTCAAATAGCTACTGATGGCCAAGTATTCGCAACTGTAAACCAAGCTCCAATTCTAACACCATTTAATAGTTTTATGTTAGGATTATCTTGGGGAACTCTTGACATACCTGTAAATAGTTGGAGAAAATATAATTCAGATGGCACAGATACTATTACTGCAAGTGATAATAAGGTAACTTTTGGGTCTGCTGATAATGAGGGGTTAGCACAATCTTTATCACAATTAGAAGTGGGTATAAACTACAGTCTTGAAATAAACTTAGAGGCAGGAACAATGACCGCATTTATGTTCTATTATGATGAAGGTAGAGGCTTTCAATATTTTGCGGAAGAAACAGGAATTGATGGAGCAAGTATGATTGCAGGAACTAATACACTTACTTTTAGAGCTGCTGCTCCTGAAATGCAAGTTATAATTCTATCCACGACAATCGACACTATTCTAACTAATTTCTCAGTTCAAGGTTCAGTTGTCGCACCATCAGGAGCAATTGGAGTTTTATATTCTGAGAAAGTTATTTGTGATTTGTATTCAGAAGAATCTATTCCTTTAGTGCTTAGTGTAGATGATTTTAAAAATGCAGCAGAACAAACTCAATCATATTCCAAAGCATTTGATTTGCCTGGTACTAAAAAAAATAATTTAATTTTTAGTAATATTTTTGAGATAACTAAAAATTGGCAGGCTACTAAAGCTTTTAATCCTTACATAAAAACAAAATGTGAAATAAAAGAAGATGGGTTTTTAGTATTTGAAGGTTATTTACAAATGCTAAACATTAAAGACAAAGAAGGCGAAATAAGTTATAGTGTCAATGTTTATTCTGAAGTTATCACTCTTGCCGATATTTTAAAAACTAAAACTTTTGCTCAATTAAATACAGTATTTGAAGAATTAGAACACCCATATAATAAAGACAATATCAAATATAGTTGGAATGATTCAGGAACAGGAATAACTTGGGATAATCCCAGTACATCAGGTTTTAGAAATTTTGCTACACTAAAATATCCTTTTGTAGATTGGACACATCAATATTCGACAGATAATCTAGGACAACCAATGTTATCTACTTTAGAAACAGCATTTAGACCTTGGATTCAAATATACTATTTAATAAATATAATATTTGAAAGTTTACCACAATTTCAATATACAAGTACATTTTTTGAAACTGATGAATTCAAAAAGTTATATATGGATTTCAATTGGGGTTCAGGGAATGGTCCTTTAAATATATCTAATACAGTTGGGGCAAATTGGATGAATGTAGCAACACCCTGGTATGCAGGAAATGGAGTATGGACACCTTTGTTATTAAATAATCCTCAACAAGAGTTGGAAGATATTGGTTACAGCCCTTCACCTGTTTCTGGAACATTTACATCTATTGCTGACAACACAGTCTATTCTATTAATTATACTTGGTATTTGGAACTTATTTCTACAGGAGATATTAATTTTAGATGGCTAGTAACAAGAGTAAGTGGAGCAACAGAAGAATATGCTCTTGAAAATAATACAGGAGTAGGTATGGGATATTTTACAGTTACTGGTTGGTATGATTTTACTTTAAATCAAGGAGACACTTTAGTACCACAATTTATGAGTAATGATGTAAATATTCTTAAAGAAGTTGTTAATTTACAATCCGTTTCTATTCAAGCAACAGTAGCTAGTACAACATCATCTTCTATGCTTCAAAATTTAAGAGGGGAATTAAATCAATGGGATTTTTTAAAAGGGATAATGACTATGTTCAATTTAGTGAGTGTTCCTGATAAAGATAATCCTAATAATATTATAATTGAAACATATGATACTATTTTCAATAATAGCACAAATAGTGGAGACATAAACGATTTATCATTAGCCAGTAGAGGGATTAAGCACGATTGGACAGAAAAGATTGATGTTACCGAAATATCTTTAACACCTTTAAGTCCTTCAGGAAAATTTACATTAAAATATGAAGATGATACTGGGGATTATATTGCTCAAAGTTATAAATCTGCG
>Ga0209337_1003409_pt1 | contig 11238 bp, 7 predicted proteins | sample LinPmetageLP53_FD_184044 | JGI IMG/M metagenome (GOLD analysis project Ga0209337, IMG submission 184044) | Marine viral communities from the Pacific Ocean - LP-53 (SPAdes) (version 2) | ecosystem: Environmental > Aquatic > Marine > Oceanic | place: Pacific Ocean | collected 2010-02-08 | reverse complement strand
CTATAGTGAGATTAAACTAGCAACAGGTGTTTGATATGGCAGGTATAGTTAAGACAGAAACGTTTTTTTCTGGAGACAGTTCTGTAGCTGAACGCCTGTACGAGCAAATGTATGGTGTAGGCGAGAACAGCCTAGAAAACATCAACGGACAACTTACCTCCGCCAACCTACACGATAATCCTGACATAACGTACATGCACGTCCAGAAGAACTCATTTACAGGGGCTGGCGCCACGGCGGGAACCGCCTCAACTGACTTCTTTGCTGGAGGTACGGCGGTTCCAGTTGGTAGTGGTTGGTATCGTGGCGTAACAGATTTATCGAAAAAAGAAGGCAGGTATTTAGCGATACCCGGCGCGTGTGCGAGATTCTACTTACCTTACCCTGCTCGTGTTTTGTGTCTGTGGTCTGTAACGTGGGCCAACGACAGTCAAAACGAAGATAAAACTTCTAATATCGCTTTCTTTATTGACGATGGTCTTACGTCTACTAAAGACAATCCGCTGACAACACCACAGACTCGGCGTGTACGGCAGTCACGTTTTTTAGGTGGGAGCAATGGATTTACGAACAAATCTTACGGCGACACTGAGACACAAGCCGTAATGTTTGATCGTTACAAGCAGCGGACGTGGAGTGGGCACTATCTTTCGGAAGAACTTAGTCCCGGCTACCACTCAATCGGGCTACGAGTAGCGGCGCACTCTGCGGTAAAACAGACCCGTGTCAAAGCCCGCTCAATGAAGTATATTTACTTTCGTACATAGGAGCAGACATGTCTCGTCTAACTAGGTCCCAGAGAATCGCCGCAAAGAACAAAGCCACGGATGCTCGCAGTGTTCAAGCAGAGATGCGAAAAAGCCGAGGTCCCGGTGGTGCTGTAGGCGCTGCGGGGCGAGCTAACTACCTAGAAGACAAGGCTTTTACTGAGTCAGGAGGTAAGTCGGCAATGATGGATGACGCGACTCGTATGCAACGCATCACTGAAGCCGAAGCCGCAGCAGGAGCGGCAGACGCTCAGTTGTTGGCGTCTTTGCCTCCTGACGCTACTCCGGCTCAGATTGAGGCGATTAGGGCACGACAGGACGCGAATAAGAGTGTTGCGGGTGATATGTTCCGAGAAGACGTACAAGGCGCTCAGGCGGCTAAGGCTCGAATCGATCAAACTGGACTCGATGTCGCCGCTGCTAAACGCGAGAAGCTGGCAAATGTTGTTGACATAGCGGCTAAGGGTATTGGCATGGCGACGGACCTTGCCGGGCTTGGCCCAGCCAAGAAGGCTGCACAGGCGGCGTTAATGATGGCTCAAATGGGTAAAGGTGATGACCTTGACCCAGCAGACAAGTAGGAGTAGCTATGGCAGAAGAAGACGAAATCATCCGAGATCCAATCTCCCTACTTCAAAGCCGTACAGCCGGGCTTATCCGTGCCCGTCGTGGTCGACGTATTGAAAACGTAGAGAAGCTATTTGGAATCCGAAAGGACCCAACACTTAAAGATATGACACGGTACAACGAACAGCTTCGACTAGCCGGTCAGCAACTTACTACACTGTCGGAGAAAGTGTACGACAGCCAAGAGGCTCGACTAAAATCCCGGCGGGATGCCGTAACCAAGTTTCTAACAGAAGCCCGTATGTTGATCAACCAGCGGTCACAGGCCGCAACCGGACATGAGCGTACACGCCTGACGTCTATGAATGCGTTGTTTGGTAAGATGATTAGTGGAGCGCAGGCGGCGGAAAAAGCCGAAGCAGCACGCGTAGCAAAGGGTGGACCTCTACCTGAGCACAAGTTTAATAGTACAGTTGCTAGTATTCTAAGAAGCGCGACCAACAAGAACACGACTCCGACTCAAGCGGGCCAACAGATTGTACAAAAGATTCCCGACCCGGCACAGCGCGACCTTGCCCTTACTCGGATTCAAGAAGGGCTGACGTTTATTGGGCAGGGCGGTCAAATGCAGCAAGTGCAGAAAGGCAAAGACATGCAGGAGCACGCTGAGAACTTCCAGTTGGACAACGAGACGCTGCTAGATTCGGGGATCAACCCCGCAGAACAAGAAGACGTCATGGCTGCACAACAAGGTGCAGCGTTAGTCACTGGGAACGCAGATTTAGAGACGTTGTTTTTTGAGAACGAAAACTACATCCAAAACTCCCGTCCTTCGTTCGGGGGCTCGCTACCTGCAGTTATGGCAGAGATCGCGTCTGCTATGAGTTCTGGACGCACACAAGATATGGAAAAAGCACTCGATGGACTGCTCGGTGAGATTACAATGTCTCCTGAAAATGCAGCCCAGATTGACAACTACAGTGAGCAACATCGGTTGATGATGGGCAAGATGCTTGATCCTAACGCTCCAAGTGCGGTTCAAGAAGCGCGTGCGGCTTTGATTAAAGACCCAGCCTACCAAACCATGAAGAACGAAATGGGATGGCAGACCGACAGCGGCATGATTAAGTATTTGACTCGTCAAGCTAAAATGGACCGACGTATGCGACGAAAGAACGATCGCTTACTGAACCGAGCTATGCAGTTTGCAGGACCATCCAAGGACGCTATGGTTGCAATGCGGACATTGCAAGAGAACGCGGATAAAGCTAGACAAGAGAAGAAAGACAAACTGGCAAAAACCACGTCGGCCACTCTAGCCCAACAGCCTGAGCCGGGAGCAACGACGGCAAAGACTGGAGGCCCAAGTGGCGGAGGAATCGCCTAAAGTAGAACCTACTACGGAAGTTTCTACTCCCGAACCCACTACAACTCCACTCCCCACTTTTATGGGTAAGACTGAGTTGGATATGCCCGAGCATCTCCGACCTCGGTTTCGTGAGTTTGCAAACCGTGCCGAATCTATTCGACGGGCTACCGGTGAGAAAGCCGCAACTGCACCTAAGCGCCCTCAAGGTATCGACCCGGCAGACATCAAACGTATCAAAGAGATACGAAGTGCTTTGCCGTCTAAAGAACAAAATCAAAAGTTCTACGATAAGCTACACAAAGACCGGAACATCTGGGACGGTATGTACTTTGGTAGTAACCTCAAAGACGACAAGAACTGGCGTCTTGGGCGCATTATGGAGCGTCGGGGCATCGAGCCCACCGAAGAGAGTTACAAAGCTCTATCCGATGACTTGCTGAATAGTGTTAAGTTGAAGCCCGGATATGACCCCAATAACGCTTTGTTTGACGAAGAAAAGCCGGGTTTCGTCGATGAAGACGCAGCCGAGTACTTGCAGATTTACGCTATGGAGAATCTGTCTAAGGATTACGCATCTCATGACCAGTTGTACTACGACATGGGCAAAGACCTGAAAGAACAGGCGGCGCTTAAGAAAGAGTACACGGAAATCTTAGCTAAATACGCCGGACGTACTGGAGCCCAAGAAGTTCGCAAGGCCGTTATGAACGGTCAAGTTGTCGGTGGTGTTGAACGTTACGGCAAGGAGATTGACGACGGACTGGTAGCGGCGGCAGAAGATGACCTGACAAGGTTCTTGTACGGCGACCAGCTAGACCGTAGAGTGCTCGACTTGTACGCCAAGGGCTTCGACAAAGAACGGACGTTCGACGAGCTACGCGAAGCTCTAGGTAACGATTCTGACGCTAAACACGTCCTAGAAAACGCTTTCTACAGTACAAAAAACTCCTTACCGTCTGAAACGTATGTCCCCGTCATAGGCACACCTGATGGTAACACAGCGTATGACCGACGTGACCTACAGATGGGCGTCGAGTCTGCACTGTACAACATAGAGCTTCAAAAGCGTGGTATGCGATACGGCGAAGGCACTGAAGAGCAGCAAGCCGAAATACGCGATGTTGTCCGTAAGAAGACCGCGATGATGACGAACGCGCTGGTGTTTGCCGATCGCCAAGTTGTACACCGAGATCCAGACGGAGTACTCCGGGCTTTCAAAGAGAACGAAGGCTGGCGGGGTCAACTGTACAACTTTACTCGTGCAGTCACTACGGTAACTTCTCTCGGACAGAAAGAGCGTTTTTTTAATAACTTACCCGACCGCGTTGCTCGTGGGATTATTGCGTTAACGCTGCCCCGCAGGGCGGGCGGCATTATCGGCATCGGAGAGGACGAGGAGTTCTTGCGAGAGGGCGAACTGTTCGTCCCATTGCTCGGTGACACCCGAGCCACGAACGCAATGGATTATGTACTGCGTACCTTTGGTTTTGTTGATGAGCCTATCGCACGTTCGTTCACTATGGCGGTAGACAAAGACGCACAAGAACGCAACCCTGTGGCTGGACGTGGTGGGCGTATCATCAAGAACATGGTCGAGAACTTTGGTACGGACGAGCACATTGACTACATGACCGAAGATCACCTCGCAGGTGGCCGGTTCCTAATGGAGTTTGGGGATGCGTTTATCAATCCCCTACTGGGCGAATACGGACAAGAGCACCCCTTGATGGGGCAAGCCCTTGGCGGTGTCGCTGCCATGTCCTTCTTTCTACTATCACCCGATGCGCTAGACGCAATCTCTGCGATCTACACTGGGGGCAAAGCAGGTAAGGTAGCCTTTAAGCGTAAGATTGGGTACACCGAGCAGGCAATGGTAGGCAACGCCGCAAACGCATCGCGTAGCATCTTAAGTAAAGCCACCGAAGGCTCCTCTGTAGCCAACCGCATTGACAACCAAATGCAGGTTAAGCCTGTGTACGACACACTACACCGCCTTGCTGCCAAGGACAAAACCGGTGCAGTAAACTCACTACTGCTGCTTGCAGAGGCCGGGACCTTAGCTACACATGGCATGGCTGCGTCACTAAAGACCAAATCCATTCAGACAATGATGGACATGTACACGGGCTTCGGCAAGGTAGCCGCCGATTCTATGCAGAAAATGCACAAGACGGAAGAGGCATTAAAGCGAGTTAAAAACGAAGCCAAACGTGTAGCACTACAGTTAAAAAGTTCGAGTTACTACTTAGACGCGATTAGGGCTGGATTTGAGCAAAATAAATCTATCATGGCTGGAATGCGTGCGACCGCTAACAACATGGTACTTGAAGATAAACTACGCTCAACGCTCCGAGGTATGCAGTCATACCAGAAAGCAGAGTTTATTGGTGATGCTTTTAGGGTCCTACGCGGCGATGCTAAGGCTTTGGACCTGAACTCTTTCTTAAACAAGTACAAGTTTCTAGACCCTAAGCGTCTTAGTAAAGACCCCGCAGTACGCACACGTCAGATTCACCAAATGATTGCGGAAGAGTTTAGTAGCATTATGCGTGGGGTGAGAAAAGCTGACCCCGAAGCTGCGGCTAAGTTGGGAGCTAAATCTGCTATCGATCTAGACGATTTCATTAAGTATGTACAAAAACATATACCTACGGCAAAGCGGCTAAATCAAGACATACTTACTGTCGCGGGTAAGTTGGCTCACTACGACGATCAACTAAAACAACTAGTTAACCAAAACATGCCGAAGCACACGATTGCGGCCCTAGAAGCTGAAGCTGATGTCATTAAAGCGAATCTTGCCGAGGTTCGTCGCGTAGCTAGTGAGTATGACGCGCAAGTTAAAGAAGTACAGAACCGACGAAAGTTTATGAGCCAAATCCAAGACCCTGCGGAACTGGACAAGTTTATCGTTAAAGAGTTCAATGAGTTCCTTGCTCGCTTCGAGGGCTTGGCGGAAGCTGCAAGTCGTGTCACAGATATGGACCCAAAGCTGTACGACAAAGTAATGGACGCTACCTACGCTCGCGGCCTAGAAGAGTTTGGCCGTGAAGTCCTCGGTGCTTCTGGTAAAGTTGGGCAGGAGCTTACTGAAGCCAGTAAGAAAGCGTTTGCAAAAACACCGACCAAGGCCGCACGAGACTTTACGAAGGGCGTCACACGGGACATCTACGAAACCAAGACGATCACCAAGATTTTTAAAGATCCCTTCGGTGTCATACAAACACAGTTTCGATACCCGAACTTTGATATTGGTGAGTTTTTTAGTAACCCTAAAGCCTACTACGTCTACGGCACAGTACAAGTCAGTAAGCTCTTTAGGAAGTTCCCTATCTTCACCACAAATGTGCGGTTCCTAGAGACTACTGTAAGGTTGGAGATCGACGACGCAGCCAAAGGGGCCTCGCGCCGGGCACGCAACATCATGGACTCTATGAACTTGGTCCGTACACACCTTAAGGGCAAAGAAGCTAACGAAGTCGCGCTAGGGCTACTGACACAAACAGCTTCAAAATCAGGGAACCAAGTCTTTTCGATTGTGTCTAAGTACAAAATCCCGTTTACGAAATCGGCTGAAGTTGAAATCAGTGCGCTAGCCGGACGGCGCGAATCATTGGTGACTACCATGGTGCGTAGGTCGCAAGACATTGCAGCCGCCAAGAAGTTTGGTCGTGGTGATGAAGTCGCACAAGACCACGGGCTCGACGCGGCACTTAAAGCCTATATCTCGGATAAAGGACTCGCAGGGCGAGACACGTTCCTCGCACCGGGTGGTGTGTATGAGGTGACTCGAAACGGAGTGTACGACGACTTAGTAAAACTTGACCTGAATAGTATGTCAGGTACACAAGTGTATAAGGCGCTTCACGAAAGTATTATGAGAAACTTAGAAGCCAATAACATCTTAGTTGTAAAGGGTGCCCAAACCGCACTAAATACAGCAGAGGAAGTCAGTACTGCTACTATTCAGTTTCAAAAAGCGGTCGTGCTGGGTGCCGTACAGCACGACTTCTTAACTAGTGTATTTCGTATCATTGGCCCCCGCTTTAGTGGCGATATGGGCCGTATGATGAACTACTTGATGGGTGCGGGTCAAGATACGGGTCAAGTTCTTGCATCGCGAAAGTTCAAAGAAAACGACTATGTATGGTTACGAAAAGACGCTCAGATATTCAATGAGGTAGCTAAAGCAGCCAACCTAAAGACTCCCGTAAAAGCAGAAGAAGCCCGAGATATTAACCGCCCTAAGGTTCCCGGTACAGAGAATCGGATTGCAATCGAGCCATCTATTGTTGAGCGGGGTGTGGTACGTCAGTTTACAGAAACCGCCGCAGGTCCAGTGCGTAAAGCAGTAGACCCTGACGACACTCAACGTTTTCCCAACCTATATGGCCAGCCATTAAAGAAAACGATGGAACAAACCCGACGTCCGAATGTTGAAGCAAAAGAATCGGCGTTCCCTCGAATCCCTAAACTAGAAGAGCTTGGGGCCAAAGCTACCGGACTTACTGCGTACCGCATTAACAAGATTGAAACTGATGGTACTGTTAAGTTATTCGACCTTGGTACAGGAAAAATAGTCGAAAAAATAGCCGGAAAACCGGTAAAACTCGAAGACATTGTACATCGAGAGACTGCGCTTGAAATCATGGATGCAGTGGACGGGTTCAGTATTTGGGGCATGGACATGCTCACGAACATGGGTCGTAAGAACGCTACTGAAGCTATGGGTGCAGCCCGAGCAAGTTACCAGAAAATGGTAGCCATCGGAGTGATGAATGGCGATGTCCGAATGGTTCCCGCCACGTTGTTGAATGACTTTACAACCGCGCTTACAAAGATTGAGAAGGAGTTGGATGCGGCTCTTAGTGCCAAAGCTGCTGAAAGCGATCTAGGTATCACGGCGTGGGTCAATGCTCAGAACATCCTCCGGTGGTGGAAAACCAGCATCCTCACCGGGCTCATTGTCCCACGTCCTGCGTACTTTGTAAACCAGCTATTCGGCGACTTCTCTCAGATGTTCCTGACTACTGGTGCAATCACATCAACTAGCCTCACACTTGTAGGGTCGCTAGCGTACTTCCCAGTTTACGGAAAGGCATTACAAGATGGCTACCTCGATATGATGTCGAAGATGCCTGCGGGTAAAGTTCCCCTACCTAGCGCATTTTCTGCATTGTTTTGTGGCGACATGGTTAAAATCCTACGCGGCGACCCGTCGATGCTCAAAGGGCTCAAGGGCGGAGACAAGACGTGTGGTGAGTTCCGGGACGAGATGTTGAGAGCGGGCGTCGATGAGAGCATTGTAACTAAAGACTCGACGCAGATAGCCCGTGACTCGTTACGAAAACAACGCGCATCTATGCCTTCGCTTTTCCGTAAGCTAGACGACGCGGGGTTTGACCCAACATACATGTCGAAAGTTTTGATGTTGAAGATTCGAGAAGTACAGACCCGCCAACGTATGTTGTTCTACTCGCACCTTCGACTCAACAAAGGGCTCACAGAAGCCGAGGCAAAAAGAGCACTAGCGAACACACTTTACGATTGGACACACTCTGTCGGCAAGTTGGAGATGCAGTACTTTGGGCGCTTTGTGCTGTTCTACACTCTGTCCAAGAACGCTATGGCACAGCAGTTCCGTATCTTTACTGAACTAGACAGTGTGGGATTCAAAGAATACGGCAAGCGTTACCTCCGAGGCCAGACACAGGCCCAACGTTTGGAGCTAACCTCTCGTGTCATGATGGCTTTTCCAGACGTAGCGGACCCATACGACGCGGATATGACCCCCGAAGAGAAGAAAGAAGCGGCGATGAAAGAGATTCGCCCCGAGTACTTCTCTGAGTACCCGTTCCTAGACTTTGCTACGGTCAGCCCAGAGGGACTGGAAATCATGCGCGACGCGGGCTTTATGCGGACCATGGCAGGATTCGCCATGCCTAAAGCCACAACTACAGAGTACATGACAAACATCTTTGAGATGTCAGGTACGATGCTAGCGATTGCCATTGCGAGCGCAAACTTCATTGACCCACAAGGTAACGTCATACCGCTGGCTGCTGACTTTAAGAAGAGTGGAGGTAAGATGATCGATCTAACCCTCGATCAGTTCTTCGTCCCTGTCTACGCCGACATTGGTACAGACATCCTTAAACAAATGGTTGGCATCCAGCGGCTACCAAAGTCTGAGTACGGACGTAGAATGAAGCCCGGTGATATGGCAATCGCCAAACTAATGAACGCCACGGGCTTGGGCGGTATGGTCACCTTGTCAGAAGACCCTAATGACCCGAAGATAAAGCGTATTTCTTATGTTGTAGATCCAGTCACAGCACCTATTATGTCTATCCCCAAAGGTGAGCTTCGACGCTTACAACTGGGACTGGCTATGGTGTTCCCCGGCATGGCCCCTGCGGAGATTAAAGCACTGGCTGCATCTGACAAGACAGCTTCTGCTCGACTTCAATCTTTAAGCCAGTTACTTAATGTCAACAAGGCAATGTTTTTCAACGCAGATCTCGAACGATACTACTCAGAAAAAGACGTTCAACGTCGTTTTGCTAGTTTGGAAGGTCGATTAGAGCGTATGTATAAGTCAGACATTGTACCGGAGAAATAATGTCGGACCTAGATAACAGAGTAACCGCCCTAGAGGAAACCGTGGGCGGCATCAGGGAAACTCTGGCTATTGTTCAAAACGAGCAAAAACACTCGGTTAAGACTCTAGACCGCATTGAAGCGCAACTTACAGTACTGTCCAGCCAGAATCAGTCTGATTGGAGTACCGCCTTTAAGAATCCCCAAACTATAGTTTTGGGGCTGATTCTCATTGGTGGCTTACTTGGACACGATACAATGATGTTAGCAAACACAGCAATGAACCCAGCTTTGGCGGGTCCGGTGCTTGACATAGTACCGTAGGTAGTTTATAAACTTTACATCCGAAGAGGATACTGTCTTAAGGAGATTTGGACAAAATGGGAAATATGCTAAAACAACGGCTAATCAAGCCGGGTCGGGACTTTAACTACAGTGAAGGACAAAAAGTTCTCGCTAACTCTGCTGTGAAGGCAGATCACGTCGTTCGCATCATGGGCAGTGATGGACCTTTTAGTAAGGTGGTAACAGCCGGTGGACTGACAGACGCTAGTTACGAAGGCCGATTGCTAGTTGCAAAGCATGACATCCCAGCAGGCGGCTACGGCGTTTGCGTACCTTGGAAACTAGTTACTACGATCGACACAAGCGGAGACACAATTGGTGATCCCGTCTTCCTGAAGTCAGGGTCGATCCCCGCTGGTGTAACCAACTTGACAACTACGGCTCCAACTACAGGGCCTATCATCATTGTAGGTCGCGTCCTTACTGCTGCTACGGTAGCAAACGGTGGCGCAATCATGGTGCAAGCATCTGCACCCGAGTCCCGAGAGTTTGGTGGAGATACCAACGCTGCCGGTGTAGTCAGTGGCCGGTCGGTCGAACAACTCCGAGTCATCTTGGGAGCCAACACAACCGAAAAACTTTTCACACTTGATTACTCCATTATTGTGACTGATGTACATGCTATTTCTGCTGGAGCCTCGTCCTCAGCTTCCGTGAATGTCAAAAACGGGTCGGATCCTATCTGTGTAGCTTTTACCTTTGGCGCTATCAAGGACGTTACACGGGCAGTAGAGATTGACCCGACTAAAACTACAGTCACAGCCGGTGCCAACCTAAGTCTCCAAAAATCCGGTGACAACGGTACAGCAGGCGATGTGATTGTAGTTAGTTTTATCCGAGCATAATAGGAGGCTCCTATGGGCGTTTCTCGCATTCGGCCCTCAAGGGTCCTAAAAGAAATAACGCTAAATAATACCCATGTGCCGATTGCCGCAAACAATACACTAACTGTTAAGGTAGATAGTGTTCCGACTCGCGGCATTATTCGGCGTATTATGCTGACTCTTATTGACGAGTCCCAAACCACTACGGTAGCAAATAGTTTGGACGGGTTCCTCATCACGCGGACAGGTGACACAGCGAGCAACGGCGTAAATAGGATTACCTCTGCCATCGCCCAAACTGCAATCTGCCAAGGCCCATTGGACTTTCAAACATCGGGCACTGCGGGTTCACTCTGCGGGCTTGCAGGTGGTACATCTTTGTACATCGACTGCTTCCACTTGGTGCCCCGCTACTCTGGCGGTCAGACCAGTGTCAGCCCATATCAGCCTTTGACGGGACGAACGGCAGCCACAGATACCGTAAACAATAATAGTTTGGCAGCTGGAACTGTAGTCCCCGAAATAGTTCGTCCCTCACTAGCTCCGTTTGATGGTATTTACTACGACGTATCTGGCGACATCAAGGGACCCTCCGATAATAGCGGAGATATTTACTTCCACCTACTCGGCACGGGTTCTAACATGCAAATTAAGTGTAGTACAGCCGCAATCGTGACACTGGAAATCGAGCCCTGCTTCTAGGGAGATTGAATGGAAGAGATAACGGTAAGTGCCCAAGGCACACGGGTCCGTACACTCAACCAAC
>Ga0209337_1003408_pt1 | contig 11240 bp, 22 predicted proteins | sample LinPmetageLP53_FD_184044 | JGI IMG/M metagenome (GOLD analysis project Ga0209337, IMG submission 184044) | Marine viral communities from the Pacific Ocean - LP-53 (SPAdes) (version 2) | ecosystem: Environmental > Aquatic > Marine > Oceanic | place: Pacific Ocean | collected 2010-02-08 | reverse complement strand
ATAACATAGCAAATAATAAAGAACAGATAGAGGAGATTAAAAATGGCTAAAGTAGTCGTACTTGAAGATGATACAGAAGCAGAGGAAGCTCCAGCACCTGTAACATGGTATAATAATATCAGTGCATCTAAAATAGATAAGTGGCGTATTTGGCCTCGTATGTTAATCACTCTTTATGGTGTTATGTTTTTTAGAACAACCGAATGGTTTATGGCTCTTCCCGAACCAACTAATGCTCAGAGTGCCTTCATATCTGTTATTGTAGGTGCTGGTGCCGCATGGTTTGGACTCTATTGTGGTTCTGGTGGAAGCAAGGGTAAGTAAAAATGTCTGAAATAACAGATTTAGCTAAAACAATCAGAGAAGAGAACGAAAAAACTCGAGCTCAAAATGAGAGAATTGCAAACGGTGAGGGCCCTTATGCAAAAGAGACAATAGATGCTGCTAAGGCCTCACTAAAAAAACAAGATGAGCAGAGAGCTTTAGCAAAAAAGACTCTTAATATTTCAGAAAGAAGAATGGCCAAAGCAGAAAAACTTAATGATCAAATAAAAGCACAAGAGCAAATAATGGCTAAACAAAAAGAAGCTCTAGAAGAATCGGGTATTGATGCTGATAAGTCTGAAAAATTTCAAAAAGAACAGTTAAAATTAGAAAAATTAAAAGCTAAAAGAGATAGTACAACAGGAGCAGCTGCAGCAGAAGACGAGAATAAACGTAAATTTCGTGAAACAAGAACAGGTAAAGTGCTTGTTGGAATTAAAAATGGTATTTTTGGAATGTCAAAATCCCTTGGTGGTTTACTAAAAGATAAAGCAAAGGCTGGTGTTTCATCAATTTTTGGTTTACTAAAGAAACTTGCTCTTGGTGGTTTAGCTCTTGCTGCAATTGCATTTTTAAATAATCCAAAATTTGCAGAAATGATGAAATTTATTAGAGATGAAGTTATACCAAAAATAGGTAAATTTTATGATGATATATTAGTTCCATTATTTCAAAACTTAAAAACATACTTTTTTGATGTAATAGAAAGTTTTGGTAAGTTTTTTAATGATCCTGATTTAAAGAAATCTATAGACGCATTTAAAAAAGGAAATTTCTTTGAAGGATTTAAAGGTCTTTTTGGCGCTATATTTAAAAAGGGTGGTCTTTTCGATAATTTGGCAACAAATATAATGAACTTCTTTCAAAGAATGTTTGGTTTTGAGGAATCAGATTCATTTTATGGTGCTTTAACAAACGCCTTTAAAACTTTTACAATAGATTTTAGAAATTATTTTATAGATATGGCAAATACATTTTTTAAATCTATTGGTATAGGCAAACAATTAGACCGTATTGGAGCTGATGGCAAAAAAATCAGAAGTAAGGCATTTATAAAACGAGAAAAAGAAATTGAGAAACGGATTGAGGAAAAACCAGAGATTGCCAAAGAGCAAGCAAAAGTTGCCGCTATGCCAGATCAAACTGAAGAAGGTTTAGTTAATATGGAAAAAGTTAAAGCTCAAAAGAAAGTAGATGACGCAAAGGATGTCATTGTAAAGCAAGTTGATAAAACTATTACTATGAGTGAAGAGAGCAAAAAACTACTGTCAAGATTGAAAGCTCAGGTTCGTCCAGGCAGAGATTTAGATAAGCTTATTGATAAAAGTATAAAGAAGCAACAACAATTTATAGCAGTACAAAAAAAGAAACTAGAAGGTGGTTCTAATCTTTCTGGCACAGAACTAAGAGTAGATGCAATTAAACGACTTGAAGAAACAATTAAAGATTTAAAAAGAGCAAAAGATGGTGGTGGTGGTGGAGTCGTAAGTAATAGTGGTAATACTCAACAGAATAATGTTGATAATAGTAGAAGCGTTTCAATGACATCAAAGATGACTGCTCCATCAAGTCCAGTGATTTTAGCTTTAAGCGGAACTCGTTGATCGAAAAAACCCCTGTATTTCTACAGGGGTTTCCGACAAGAGCAGACGCTACACGACTGAACTCTTACCTATTGAGTTTAACCTGTACTGAAGCACATTTACCACTCATAATATCATTGATATTAACCCAACCATCACAGGTAGAATTATCAAAACGTGGTGTACGAATTGGCTCTAAATTAAACCATTCATCATTACGTTTCATACCAATAAAATTGTTATTATTAAAATCATCTAGGTCATCCTTCACTTCTGTAACTTCTGTTACAGGTTGTGCAGAGGGAGCTGGTTGAATACTTTCAATCGCACTCACTATTTCAGCAACCCTAGAATTAGGCCCTACTGAAATACCAGAACCAACATAACCTTTTACTAGATTAAAATCATCACAATTCATAGTAGGTGGGTTGCTCAACTTGAGTGTTCCACGTTGAACATTATCACTACACCGAATTACAACTTCTTCTGCACTAGCAGTAGCACTAAAAAGTACTACCACTGATGCAATCATAATAAAACTCTTCATCAATCAACCTTCCTCTGCAAGTTTTTCAAAATATGACATTGTGTCATCATCGTCTTCAGTATTACTCATTGATACTGTAGGAGCAGGCTCCTCATTTGTATCTACTACAACAGTTGTAGAAGGTGAGTCATCAAACGCATTACCAGTTTGTAAGTCTGTTACATTACCAACTTTGGTAGTACCTGACAATACCGTATTCAAACGAATAGTCAACTCATCATAAGACTTGAAGTTAGTTGGAGCAGTAAACTCTGACAGAGAATATTGTTCTTCCCAAATCTTTTCTAGCTTCTCATCTTTGTCGGCTAGAGCAGATGGTGCTTCAAACTCAGACTTGTCGTAGTTCCAATAACCATCAACCTTACGTAACTTCAACTTGAAGTTTGCACCTTCCCAAAAATCAAATGGATTTACTGGAGTCTCATCTTCAAATGCAGGCTGCATTGTCTCCATGACCTTATCAAAGATTTTCTTACCATAACGATAAAGGAATACTTTACCTTCATTCTCTGGATTTGCACTATCTTTGACAACGTAGATGTTGGAGTAGTACTGCAACTTACGCTTCTGTTTACGAGCAATCTCTTTATCAGACTCAACACCAGAGTTCCAAAACTTAGTGTTCAGTTCTGATACTGGATCATTTTGACTAATGGTGGTAAGAGAGTTCTCAATATACCACTGACCAGTTGGGCCTTGAAACGCATGGTTCCAAAGTTTTACCCAAGGAAGTTCTTCACCCTTTGGTGCTGGAAGAAAACGAATGATAGCAAAACCGTTACCAGTTTTATCCATTACAGGTTTCCAGATACGTTCATCAACGTATGACTTCTTTTCTAGTGGTTTGTTTTCTTGTACTGCTGCACCGAGCAGTTTGTCCAAAGAGTTGGACTTCTTCATTGCACTTAACGACATATGTATCTCCTTATGTTATCGTATGTAATTGTATGTTTTATCGTATGTTTAATATATCACAAAATTTTGTTTTTGTCAAGTACCCTAGATTAGTAAAAGTACCTAAATATCCCGACTGAGGATCAACCCAATAAAATTGGATTTGTGGAAACTCATCAAAAACTATCTCTAATTGCTTCATCCAATTAAGCGGACTAAACCCTTTTGCGTTTTCGGGAAAATAATAATCAGTTCCCTTATAGATGTTATTTATAAGTTTGTTTGGAGAGCTTAAATCAAACCCTACCATGTATATTTCTTCTGCTCCCTCTTGACAAGCAAGATGAATTGCAGTTGTTCCAGCTGACCACCCTTTAGGAGAGTCAATATTTTTTATTGTATCTGTTTCTTTTATGTAAGTAATCCAAACACCAACATCCTTACCCATCTTCAATTTTAAATCTTCCATATCAAGATGGGGAAACTGTTGTATTGCAGCTTCAATCTTTTCATTGATTGTAGTAGGGTCTTTACCAGATATTACACATTGACCTATCAATCCGCCGGGAGTTTCATTATGATGTATGAATGCTTCTGGTATATCAAATCCAAATAACATTCCATCTGCTGCCTCTGAAGGTAATGGATTCCAATCTGCAAACCAACATTGACTTAACTTATGATACCCTGATTCATAAATTTCCTGTTGTATGCCGTAATCTATAGCAATAAGATTATTAACATCACCGTCACGATAGATTGCATTACATCCCCATGTAATTACGTCATTATTATGTATCTTATTTTCACTGGGTTTAAACCAAGCTCTAGATTCACCATTACCTAAAACTAAATGTTTAGTCATGTATTTTATCTCGTAGTTCTTGTACACGATTTTCTAATACACTTACAGCAGTTCTTAAATGTCCTGTATCACTCTCTGTGTATCGACTTTTTATTACTGAAATTTCTTCCATCAAAACAATAATCTTATCTACTGATGCAAGATTACTTTCATTACCATTATACATTTCTTAGGGCCTCCCATGAGTTAGGAAATAAGTCTTTGGCTAACTTATCAATTTGGTCTGCAACCATTTGAGTTTCAACTTGAGTATCTGGTTTGCATCGTAGATTGCATACACGAGCAAATGCCATTAGTGTTCCACTCCAATACCATTCAGTATACATTGATTGTGGTAAGACCATTCTAGCCATCTCTGGTGCAATTCCAGCTTTTAACATATTTTTATATGTTTCGTTGCACCATTGATATGTAGAACTTACACCATATTCTATAGTTTCATCAGAAGAACCTTGCTTCTTATTCTCAGCTGCAAGTCTCCATTCTTTTGGTTCATAAAACTCTACTTCTGTATCTACATAACGTCTGGACACTTCATTCCACACCAAACCGACTTGATGTTTAACAAGTTGTCTGGCAACAAAAATAGGAGCTTTAACATGAAATTGCATAGATGCGTGACCAAAAGGACTCCAGTGATCATGTTTTGCAAGATAGTTAATTAACTTTTCATCTTTAGTAGACAACAAACCTTCTAAAGGCCCAGCTTCTGGAATAGAATCCCATTCAGATGTTTTTGAAAATGATACACGAGCAGCATTAACTACACTTAAATCACTTCCCATATGGTCTATTAATTTTACTTCCATTATATATCCTTAAAAATGGTGCCGGCGAGAGGAGTCGAACCCCTGACATGATGCTTACAAAGCAACTGCTCTACCAACTGAGCTACGCCGGCAATTCCACTTATACCCGCTTTTTGAAGCGGTCATGTCTACGAGGCGAATACCCCTTAGGCCATGCTGGTTGGCGTGATGCAAGCTTGGTGCATCTATCCACCAGATTTAAGTTAGACTTCTCTAACTCAGCATTGTCATATTGCAATGCTTTAATTGTATTTTCAAGAGTAGTAACCTTGCTCTCAAAAAAACCTTCTTCCCGAATGGTGGGATTACCATCCAAGTACACAGTGACTTCCATTAGCTGGACTCCTCTATAAGTTTCAATAATTTCATTCTATACCTTTCAGCACGAATTGTCAAGAACCCTTTGTAATTATTCATAAGTTTTTTTACATCAGGCCACACAAAATCATCCCATACTAACTCCTTATTCCATTTCTCACTAAATTCAACAAGTTCATCCAATATAATCATAGTCTCCAAAGAAACTCTTTTACCCAAATACTCTTTGAGCAATATGGGGTGTTGTTCATTCTTACATTCAAAGAGGGGCTCAAAGTTTTTAACAAGTGGTTGCATCTCTTGAGAGAAGAGTTCATAGAACATCTTCTTTCGTTGTAACCAATCTTCATAATTTTCTTTATTGAAATTTGCAATGTATCCCTCACGATTCTTAATAAAATTTGATACAAAATAGTTAAGAACTTCACTATCATTTTTGCCATACTTGGATGCCAATTTAACAAAGAAAATGCGGTCTTTCCGTTTCCAGAAAGAATCTCTAGAAACTTTTGTTTGACCGCTAAATCTATGATAATCATACCCACCTTTAAAGTGAGCTTTCAAAGCACAATACATTAAATATACGTCAACTGCTTGCATCGTCTTTTCTAAAACCGTCTTCTTCTACTCTACGTTCTACTTTATCGTTACTGATACTAGCTGCAATAAAACTTGCAGCTGCAAGCATAGGAATAACATATATCATTTTATCTGTTAAGTATGCTGTAAGATAGGTTGGTAAGAGAACAATAGCTCCCTTTACCAAGCCTTCTTTTAATCCTTTTTTAATTTCCATATGATTTGAGGCTTATGACCCTCAACTTTTAAAGTTAATGAAGGTACACTAGGGTCTGCATCCCTTGGCCCTACTAAATGCCATGTATGTCCATTTTCAATGTCTTTTGATGCTTTATCAAAAAACTCTTGATTGTCTGTTACAAATAATGCACCAAAAAGTGCTATGACTAATACTATTCCCATTATATATCTCCTATACTGGTAGTTGTGCTTGACGAGGAAGGAAATTTAATTCCCTTGCGTTGGCTTCGATCTTCTCTTTAAGACCTTTAGATAGTAAACTGCTTACTGTGTCTGGTTCAATTCCTTCTTTTTTACAATGCCAAAGGACGGCTTCCATGTGTGTAATTCTTTTTTCTTGTGCAATACTCTCTATTTGGAGAGAAAATGTTTTAGTTGTATTCATTTGTATTCCCATTTTTTAATAAGTTGAGGGGCTAACCGTGGCCCCCCACGCATCTATTAGGTGATGACCCCTGCTGCGTCCGAAGTCGATATACAGCAATAAGGTGGTAGGTTATTCTGTTGCTAAGAAACCTACCGAAACTCCATTAACATTTACTGCTTACGCAGCAAGTGCCATAGGTGCAAAGTTATCGTTTGCGTTTAGTGTTTTGACCAATAACGGAGTCATCCGACAATTCTCCACTCATCTATTCCAGCCTGTCGATCCTAGTTCGCCCCCATCATAAGGACACCATGTTTAGAGTTGTAGGGTGATCAAATCCCTGACTATCGTTCTTATCCATAGTGTCCTTATGGTGGAGGCGTTGGGTACTGCCCCCAAGTCCAGTTCAGTTTTCAATTCGTATCATCAAATTGTATTATATTTATACCACACTTTATTTAAAATGTCAAGTACTTTTTTAAAAAGATGACCCTTTTGTCATGGGTTTAAATTTTCCAATACCAGTTGATAATATACAAAGTAGCCGTTCTTCTAATGGCATTTGTTCTAAGAATGTAAAAGTTCCAGTTGTTTCGTTATGTGTTACTGTAACCATTGGTTTCATTTCATTATTACTTACTGGATGTTGTGCTTTACTTTGACCCAGAAAAACAGGAACCTCACCAAATTTATTATACACATTATTTAAAATAGTATCTGCTCTTCCACATACAATCGGTTTACTACTAGTAACAACTTGCCTAAGCGGTATTTCTTTATTTACAAATGGGTTTAGTGTCGAAAGGTCTGGCTTCTCTTTAGGAAGTTTTTTCACTTCTTTAACGATTTCTGGCTTTGTTTCTGTCTCAGCCGATTGCGTTGTTTGACAACCCACTACTAGAAACATCGCCATCAGAATTGATAGGTGTTTCATTTTGTTCGCTCCATTCGGTAACTGTCTCTTCCAACATAGGAAGATACTCTTCTTTATTCTTCACAAATTCTTGAACAGTGCCATCCTCAGTTACCACAAGAATGACTACTTGATTGATTTCAATGCCTGTTCTTTCTCCAAACATCTCAGCATATGCAGAGCCTTGAATATAATAATTTTCATTCCAAGAATCAGATCGCTCTTTTGTAGATGTTTTGAAATCAATTATAGAAAGTGTATCTTTGTACTCAGCAATGCAATCTACTCGACCTGCCACCTTGTATTTATCACTATAAAGTCCACATTCTTGAGCATGAATGTTATTAACATGAACTAGTACCGATTTTCTTAGTTGTTTGAATAAACACCAAGGAAGAAAATTCTTTGTGTGTTTTGCAAATTCATCAGGAGAATCATTGTGCATATTGTTAAGGTAGTCTTCACACATATGGTGAACCTTAGTACCTCTTGCTGCAGCTGTTCTTGCAATGTGATTTGCAACTTCTTCACCTACACGTTTACGCCACTCGAACAATCCTTGTTTATTACGAACTGATAGAACAGTAGTTATAGAAGGATACTTATTTCCCTCTGGAGTTACGTAAAATCTTTTACGATTTATCGTTTCGGTTGTTAGTTCTGGTAGTTTTACTGGAACGTGATTGTAGTTCATTATTAACTTCTTTCATATTATATGTCACTTTAAATTCTTTTACATTATATGGCACCTGAGATACATCTTCCCAAATATCATAATTAATTTTACTTTTGTATTCTTCAAGTTTATTTTTATATTTGTATTCTTCTGGCACTTTGCCCCATCCTACTTCTCTATCCCATTGCCGTTGTGTGTATCTCATACGTTACGCATTCTTTCTACTAATCTTTTTGCACGATTTGGTACTTGACGATACCAAGCACTATCTACCATCTCATCAGCAGCTGCGTTCCAATCACGAGCATCAACACCACGTTTCATTCCCTTGAATTTACTTAAACGAGGACGACCCATATTGAATATCATATTAGCAATTATTTCCTGAGCATCTTCTGGCAAATCTCCAAAGTCTCCGTAGAGAGATTCGCAGTCAGACAAGACTGAAACGAGATCGGCTTCAAAGGCTTCTTTGACTCTTTCTTCACTAACGGCGGTTCCTGTAGCTTGTCCGTGTTCAGCATCGGAATCCAAAATGAGATGACCAATCCCAAAAGTAGGATAACCAAGATGATCTTTATATATTTCATACTTGACTCCCTCATCAATTTCTAGTTGTTCTCTTAATCTTTCAATATTCATTATTCCATTCCTATTCCTAATTTGGTTTTGTTAATAAGATAACTACGAACAAAACCAGAGCGTACAATATCACCTATAGTAAATTCTGTACAATTAAATTCTTCCATCTCTTCTAAGATACGTAAGAAGTCATGTAATCCATTTTTCTCATTTGTTTTCTGCAAATCAGTTTGACCAAAATCACCACAAAATACAATTTTAGAATCTTGACCAATCCTAGTTATAATCGTATCTAATTCATGAAAGTTTAAGTTTTGACATTCATCTACTATAACAATAGTATTATCAAATGTCAATCCCCTTAGAAAAGAAGTTGATAGAAAATATAATGAGCCCTGTGCTTTTAACTTATCATATAAAGAATTAAACTGTTGTTCGTTAGGCATTTCAAACATGAATTGTACCATGTTCTGATAAGGTACTTGATACAGTGCAGATTTATCTTCTTCATCGCCTGGCAGAAAACCAATCTCTCTAGTAGGAATAAGAGAACGAACTAGAACAACTCTATCGTATTTGGTTTTTAAATCAAAAATATCTTGTAGTGCTAAGTATAGTGAGACAAAAGTCTTACCTGTACCAGCACAACCAAAAAGGAATTGGTTACTTCCTTTTTTCCAAGTTGAAAAAACCTTTTTCTGATTGTCAGTAATAGGTTTTATAGTAGTTAAACTATTGTGATTGATTTCTTTATTTTTCTTTGTTGCCATGATATACCTTATTTATAAAAAGTGAGGAAGGTGTGTAGACCATTAAGCCACGGCGCCGATTCCGGCTGCACACCTTCCTCTGGTGCATGGGCGGATTGACTTCCCAGCTTGCGTAGATACTGTGCATCCATTGCTGAAGTTTGATGTCTCGCCCGCACCATAATTATTTAGTAACTAGTGGATTTTTTTTCTGATGTTTTCTAACCACTTCCTTTGTCTTTAATGATTTATGAGACTCACCAGTTTTATATCTATCAGCCAAATGTGAATTAGGATGAGCAGATGCAATTTGACTCATACGCTCTTTAAATCCCTCATCATTCTTAGGGCCAACACCCATAATATGATCCCCAACAAAAGCTACAGCTACTGGAAGTTGTGCAATGGTAGGATGTGTTTTAAGGTAATTTTCTCTTTCGCTCATAGACATAAATTCTTCAAATTCTTTACCAGTATTCATGTCTCTAAATTTATAAGTTGGCATTATATTTCTTGTTCCTTTTTATATATACACATTATTTCTTTAACAGCAACAGCTTCTGGATATACCGTTTTGCCATATGCTTTTAAATTATCAAGGTCATCATAAATCCATTTTTCACATTTATCAGCATCAGTGAAATATAGTGGTTTTCCATTATAAGTGTGAACACTTACAGAATCTTCTCCACTATACATAGGATCAGCAAAAAACATCACAATCAAAATCATCATTTCTTTCATTAAAATAATTCCATTTGAGTTTTATATTCACCCAATTCTTTGATACGTTTATAAGCATTCTGCAATTGTGCTTGAAGTTCTTTTACGTTACCACGAAGTATTTGATTTTCCTCTGATAAGCTTAAAGTATTGTTATTCAATCCTCTTGCATGAGCAATTTTTTGTTCTTCTGGTGATGTTGGTCTACTTTCTTGCATCATTCTAACTATGTAGTTCGACCGGCTTTCTCTTGTCATTTGTTCCCCCTACGAACCATGCTGGAATTTCACGTTTAGTCCATTTCGCAAATCCAGACTTCTCTAATATATAGTATGTTTGATATGCAAGTACAGTGTCCTCACTTTTGCATTTTTCAGGCATACATTGTGGTGGATCAGTAAAATCCCCATGAGTAATATTCTTGGGATGTTCCCAAAGATGTTGTGTTAATCTTTCTGTAGCATGATGTTTACCATAACGATGAGTATACTCTTTCATTAGAGCATCCATGTGTTGCCACAACCAATCATAGTTTTCTGAATTGGCTCTTACCCAAATAGTGCTTGGATGGTTTTTGTGAGCCATCTTGTATAAACCTTTGGAGTCTGCAATCTCATCACCATCAAGAACACGATGAGCACTACACAACATCTGAGCAGACTCAAGTATCATTTTGACAACGTGTTTATCACAACTCAGTTGAGCTGCAATCACTGGATCACGATCTAGGTAAAAGATATTCATTGACCATACTTCTCCAAAAGATATTCAGAAACAGTAACACCTTTCTTTTCAGCACGTTTGATGATATACCCTTTACGGCCATCACTCAATTTATTGTAGTCTTCCACTACATCTTTTGAATATTTTAAGTTCATCGACCAAATTCTCCATATCCCATTACAAAATTTTCTGCACAATCTTCAGCATAACTAACACTATGATTAGGCAGAGGACGTAATTCATCACGGCCGTCCATTTTCATATCTACATAATATAGTTGATTATCGTCATCCCATAGAACTTTAGCCGTCCTATCACTATATTCTTCTGAACCTATAAAAGTTGACA
>Ga0209337_1003407_pt1 | contig 11240 bp, 15 predicted proteins | sample LinPmetageLP53_FD_184044 | JGI IMG/M metagenome (GOLD analysis project Ga0209337, IMG submission 184044) | Marine viral communities from the Pacific Ocean - LP-53 (SPAdes) (version 2) | ecosystem: Environmental > Aquatic > Marine > Oceanic | place: Pacific Ocean | collected 2010-02-08 | reverse complement strand
TAGTGCAACCCTCCCCTTCAAGGGTTAGGGCTCCACAAATCATTGTAGGTTCTCGGCGGCTTGTTCTAGCTGTGCCGCGTTTTGTGCCACTACTTGGTCTTGTGTCCCCTGTGGAGAGAGATTCAATACTGTCGAGTCGTGAGAGGATTTCGGCAAGGATGGGTCCAAGGTTAGTTTCGGTCCAACTGGTATTCCCATTATGCGGTGTCGGTCTATTCCCATTGATTCCGGTGTTAATTGGGGCTGTTGCTGGTATACTTGTTGGATTGGCTGAGCCTGAGGCATAGGCTGTCCCTGCATGGCGGATAGCTGTTGAATCTGCCCCATTAGCTGTTGAATTTCTCCTAAGTTTCCCGCTAGCACCTCGGATTCTTGAGGGGTAATCACATTGTCTGCCATAGCGGCTCCAAGGTTGCGTTGGTAAATACCCATCTGTTGTCCGAGAACGGATTCAAGTTGAGCCTTCTCTTGTTCAAACTTGAGAGATGCCATTCGCTGACGGTTCTTGTTTCTCATGCGCTTTAGCTGACGGCGGTGGTCACTAGAGTCTTCAAAGACTGCGCGATAAACAAAGTAAAATGCAGCTTGTACTGAAAAGCCCGCAAACCCGTAAAAGATTGCAGACTCGTAGGAGTTGTCAAAGTGGCTCCAGCTCCAATTGACATAAAGCAGAATACAGAATGCTAGCAAGACTGACTGAAAGAGCATTGTACCAAGTAGTCGTAGTTCCGACTCCTTCATCTTCTCCCTGTATTCTTGCATTTCATCGGTCATTTCTTGCGTCCCGCTTCCGAACATCATTGTTTCGAGTAGGGGGTTTGTTCCTATTGGCATTCCTTGCATTGTATCACATCATGTCTTCGATTTCAGGTTCTTTGGCACTGATAATATCATCAATACGCAAAACCATTACTGCTGTTTCCGTAGCAGACTCCATGGCTTGCCTAACAACCTTTTCGGGCTCGATTACGCCCTCAGATAGCATATCAACAACTTCTCCGGTATACACATTGAGCCCATAACTCATACTAGAAGTCTTTCCATCCGAGTTACTATGGGCCTTGCGCAGGTCCATCAGGGTGTCAATAGGGGATAGTCCAGCATTCTCAGCTAGAGTCCGGGGAACAATTTCTAAAGCTTCTGCGAACGCGGAGACCGCTAGAGATTCACGACCTCCTACTGAAGCGGCGTATGCGCGCAAAGAGTTAGCCATAGCTACTTGAGGAGCTCCGCCACCAGGAACAATTTTATTGCTGTTCTTAGCAACCCATACTACACCCATAGCATCATCCATAGCACGGCGAATCTCATTTGCGACTTCCTCGGTAGGAGCACAGATAACAAGAGAAGAAGCATCGTCGTTAGGGGTATCGTGCAGAAGCATGAAAGGAGACTGTCCTTCTTGGAGGATTTCCTCCATTCGCCCTGCTACCCCTAAATCATTTTCTTCAAGGTCTTCGTACCCGGAAACAATAAGTCCGTTAGTAGCTTGGGCGATTGCTTCTAAATTCGAAGCTGCGCAGCGCCGGGAGGCTACCACATTGTTACGGGCGAGATATTCCGCAATCCATGGGTCGATGTTCTTGGTGACAAGCACTAGGTTTGCCCCTAGTTCGATAAAGTGGTCTGCCATAGCCTTCAAGGCTTCTTTACGGCCCTTTTGGTACTCGACAGACTCTCCATAGGATTGGAGGTTGAGATTGACTCCTTGACCAAATCCTTCCAGCTCAAGTCCACCGTCAATGAGTGCAACTTTGACATGTGTCAAAGTAGTGTCCATGGCCGAGTGAATTTTCTGACGGCCCACTACAATACCGTTGGGGGAAAAGGATTCGGAGATTGGAGAACCAGTCCGAGTCATGATGTGAACTGCTTCGGGGCGCGATGCCTCAATGACTTCGAGGCACAATCGAGCTAGATGGTCTCGCTCTCCTTCGGCACTCTTACCAGTCATAGCTGTCTTTGCAATGGAAAGTAACCTCTCTTCATTTGGGTCAACTGTCATTTTGGTAAGTAACTCCTTACCTTTCAAAGATGCATTGCGATAGCCCTCGACAATGGTGGTTGGGTGAACTCCGCTTTCGAGTAGTAGCTGTGCTTTCTTTAGGAGCTCGGCTGTGAGAATGATTGCAGTAGTCGTACCGTCATAGCACTGTTCTTCTTGTGTCCTGGCCACTTCAACAATTTTCTTTGCGATAGGCGAGACCCAGTTTACATTACGGAGGATGGTAGCTCCGTCGTTGGTAATGGTAACTCGGCCACCAGCGTCGGTAAGCATCTTATCAAGACCCTTTGGACCAAGTGTACTTCGCACTGTATTTGCTACAACCTGCGCGTGTTCAATGTTCATCGAAAGTGCGGTTTGAGATGTTTGTTGCGTCGCGTCGGTGACTGTCATAGTTACTGTTCAGCTTGGGGGTGACGATAAAGGAAACGGGCGTTAAACATCCGTAGCGGCAGAAAACTGTGAAAGAGACTTAAGATACTGGTATGCTTGCTTTACTGTATTATATTGGTCTTGGTTTGCACTAGTAATCGAATAAGAGTAAGTATGAAAGGTCTCTTCGATTGGCGCCAGACCATTATTTTTAGCAGCAGCACTGAAGTACACCTTCAAATTAAAAGAAGCTGTCCAGCCACCAGGTGCTTCGATTATGTTCATGCTGCTAACTTTTAGGTAAGCGCTAGGTGCGGTGAAACCATATTTTGGGAAGGTAAGCTGCATTTGTAAGGCCATTGTATCACTTCATTAAAATTTCGACTATTCCATATAGCGTATTAGTTGGCTGTCTCATGACCCGCAGTATGTGGTAGTCGTTTCCACTAACGGCATAGCCCGAAGAGTTACTGGTGCATTTAGAACCAGCGGTCAAGGTTTGAGCTGAGCGTACAAATAGCTTGCCTAGCAGTCCTACCGGTGTCCACTCTTTGCGCTGAATACGCGGAGTATACACGGTTTGCACATTGAAGTTTGGATTTACTTTAGGGACCATTACTCCATCTTTGAGCTCTTGTTCCGGGGCTCCAAAGTCGTCGAGTATATATCGCCCATGCCAGCCTAGCATAGCTGCGTCGCCTAAAATTACTGGGCGGGCAGATACAATTCCAACAATGTTGGTGTTGCCAATTTCTATTTTATTTCCATTGACAAGAGAAACGAAAAATCCACGACGGTCTGCTGAGTTACTGTTGCCATCATCCCATTCAAACAGTTCTGCGTAGTCAGCAGAACCACTGAATACCGTACCACTTTCTATGTATATGTTACCCTTTCCAGCACTTCCGGCGAGTACAGATGCAGCGGCGGAGCTTCCTCCGCCGATTGGTCCACTTCCAGAACCAGGTGAACCCGAACCGAATTGACCACCAGCGTCTAGAACTAAGGTGTTTGAAGTAAAGGTCCCTCCGGCTGCGGTTCCGTCGCTCATGCATATTGATGGAGCGGAGTCATAACCTACTGTTGTAGCCGCCTGCCCAAATGCAATCCCCTGGGCATCCGCTGCGACACATAGGACACCAATGGCCAAACTTGGCCCAGTAGCTACGGTATTCTGTGCCCCGATAGTAACTCCCGTCTGTTCGGCGCGGAGATTGTCACCGAGATTCAATGAGCTGCCTGCGAAGCCGGCAGGTGGTGCGTCACCGATGGTAAGGCCTTTGGAGCCGCTGGCAATATCCACCGACGAAGGAGATGATGAGGTCACATCGGGATTGAGTGTTATGGGCTCGCCATCATCTGATGTAATAATAATGGTACCTGTACCCGTTAGGGCGGTTGCTCCACCATCTGTTATCGACATTGTAAGGGATTGACTAGCGTCGTCGTTTTCCAAAACAACCTTGGGAGTGTCATTGGTATTACCCTTGACTCGCAGGCCGGCGCCTGTTCCTTCCATCATAACTAGAATTCCATCCTTGTTGTTGTTGTCATCGGCTTGAGTAATATCTAGTGCATTATTGTTAGACCCATCAGCCACCGTAATCGCTACGGCACCGTTGTTAGCGGCAATAGTCCTTCCACTACCTGAACCACCTTGGTCGTAGGCTCCGTCTAAGGTATTTCCGCTGCTACCGCCACTAGCTCCAGTAATTTGTAATCGAGTTCCCTTCTTTGTGAACTGAATGTTATCTCCCGCTACTAAGCCGGGCATGAATTCATTATCACGACTTAGTACTGTTGCAGCACCACCATTAGCGCTAGCAGCCGAACCAGCAAGATAGATGAATTGAGTGCTTCCATTTTGGTCTGCAACTTCGAAGTTCCCGTTGTGGCCGGACACACTACTCCCAGCAATCGTAATTAGTTGTCCTATTACCAAACCGTGGTTAAGAGTCGTAGTAGCTGTTACAGCTGTCGCCCCACTTTGAGCAGTTCCACTTATGTTAGCAAGAGTTGTGTAGTTGACTCCGGCTGGGGTTCCGACTGAAGGCACTGAATCACCTCAAACAGCAATCCAGTAAACCACGCAGTCAGCGGTAATACAGTCAAGGAAGATTTGAGACCCGTGAATAATTTCGAGGGTAATTGATGCCCCAGCAGAAAGTGGGAAGCCGATTCGATTAGCCGCTGTTCCATGTGCAAGGGTGGCTGAATTTCCGACCATTACTAACTGTGAGTTTGCAGTATCTGCCAATAGAGTAATACTTCGCTTTGCCTTGATAGGAACCATTACTGTGTTAGCGCTGGATTCTTGATAAAGAGCATCGAGGCTTTTAGCACTAGCATCTTTGTCAACCAAAAGGGCATGAAAGCCTTCGGTAAGGTCTCCGCCTACGCCGCTTAAGTCGGGAAAGGAGTCGACTCCGGTATCAAAAACACGAAGCTTACCGGTTGTCTCTCCAGCTGTAACTTCTGCGCCGATGGGTACATTTCCATGCCGGGAAGAATTTGGTGCGGTAATAGTGGTCTTATCGGCCATGTTAGGGCTCATGTTGTTCGTGCTAATAGGCCTTACCATTGACATAAACCTCTCGTTTATGGTCATAGCGAATCTCATTAGTCACTATGCGAATAATTGAGCGCCCTGAGGTAAAGGGTGGTTTCGTCCCCTGCATTGAATGCGGAGTAGGAACAAGGAGCCATGTTCTGGAAAGTGCGGAGTACGAAGAGTACGAAGAGGTTTGGGAGGATGACGAACTCCAGGAATACCAAGGACGCAAAAAAGCAGAAGAAGAAGAAGAGGAAGAAGTAGTTATTCGCTATCGCCTTCACAATGAACAAGTATGCATGTGTCATAAGTGCTGGATGCCTAAGAGGCAGAAGGCTCTCGCTTTCCTAACTACCAATAAAGACACTTGGGTTAAGGATGGTGCTTCTCACCTTCGTCGTGTCACTAAATTTTTGAGGTCTTGGAACTATTACGGGTTTGATGATGAACTCCCCAATAACTACCAAGAAGATATTAAGAGTGTCCGCATGGCACTAAAAAATAGTGCAGGGATAAGTGAAGAAGAGTGACAAATGAAGCAGCAATGGCGATTATCGACGAGTGCAGGTCCCGCCTAGCGGAAGTAGGAGTCGAAGATGTACTCATTGCAGTAGGGGCTGGTAATGGAACCGCATTTAGCTTCAAAGGCGCTAGTAAGTCTCTTGCTTACCTTTCTATGGCTGCATGGATGGAAATAATGTTAAATTCAATGGCTAACAACCCGATTGATAGGGGCTTTGGCTTCATGATGGAGGGTAACGAATAATGGCACACGACGAGAGAGTAAAAGGCAAAGAATGGGACTTGAATAAGCGCTGTCCTGTGTGTGAAGATATCAAAGCAGGCAAGATTACAGACGAAGGCGAACAGGTAATGATTCCTGGTACTAACAAGCCATTCTTCTGCCCTAAGTGCGGGCATCTTGAAATTCGATTCTTTTGGAGAGTAGGTGCTGTTGAGTCAGCGCGTACCTCGACTACTGGACAAACTCAGCTATGGACTCATCAGGGGACAGTCGAGTGTATGTCCTGTGACTGGAAGAAGACCGCTGGTTCAGTTCCATGCCTTGGTCGGCCATGGGATGAAATCATGGGGGATGGCCTAGACCGCCCTCTTCAGCGTTCAGAAGAACTTAACCATGCTATTGGTTGGTCGAATGAGCACGCTGTTGGACTAAGAAAGGGTCGAGAGAAATATGACCCTAATGCAAAGCTTCGGTCCAAAAGCTATAAAGCCAAGAAGACAATGCGTAGTAACATAGCGGAAGATGGCATAGCCAAGTCGGACCCAAGTACAGTAACATGGAAACCCAACAAGGATGAACAAACAATGCCCCGATTCCGTAAAAAGACCAAAAAAAGCAAAAAAACCAAAGGTGAATAAGAATGGCAAAAGAATTGAATGAAACAACTGTGAGCATGGAACTAGTATACGATGGAGTCAAAACAACTTTGACACGAATCATCGCGAATGTCGGACTTGAAGATGGGGTCGCTGCAATGAAGAAGCAGGTTGACCTTCTCGGAATCTCCTCCGGCGGACTAGCCAAGCCTGAGTGAAGTTAAATTACTCTTATTGAAACTAAGTCTCTTAGCGTAAGCTAAGTCAGAATTGAGCGTCATTAGGTGCTGCAAGAGAAACTGCTAACCCAGCTACTGCGACTGTCCCAAAGACAGCCCCAAGAATACCGTTTCTCTTAGCGATAGTTTTCCAACCTAGACTTCTCTTGTTACCAATAAAGAACTCCTGGCTCCAAGCTGAAAGCATACCGGCTCCTGCATAGAACAACGCAGTGCCTCCGATGATAAACGGTGCCGAAGCTCCTAGGAAGACTCCTTCGCCTGGGGTAATTTTACCAAACATACTGTCAGGTAAGTCTAGTGTAGCTGTACCATTGTGTAGTGAAGTACCTCCAAAGCCTCCAAAAGTACTGTTAGGCAAATCTCTAGGTGCAACATAGCGAACATTACGCTTGCTACGAGGAGCTGCTACTGTACCACGGTTCTTTAGAACATGGTTGTTTATTTCGGAAAATTCAAAATGAGTTAGGCTGTTGTGTGGGTTCATAATATCATCTCATAGTGGTGGTAGTGCAATCTTACCTTGTGCATAATTCAAAATGGTTCGATATGCTTGCCCAATCTTGGGGGCGTAGTACAAGTTTATCTCGTCGTCGAGAGGGACTAAAAATTGTTGAGTAAACGCTGCAATCGTCATCCCCCTTGTTCCTTGTGCGTATGCATCGTTGACGGCGTTTTCTAAGTACTGGTACGCATGAGTTACTGCCGCTTTGCCTAATTGAAAGGACCAAAGCGAGTCGACATTAGCTAGTTGTCCTTTAGTAGGGTCGTCCCCGGTTAGGAAGTGCTTGACATAAAGACCCCATGCTGTTACTTCTTGTGCAGAAGTACCCTGCATTAGTGTCATCATTCCTTGAAGCTCTTGTGGGTATTTGGTATGGCCCATAGTCATGACTTTGTTGTACATAGTTGCGTAACCAGGCATTACTATCCAGTCGCCTGGATGGAATGTGACTTCGTTAACTGTCTTGTATGGGAGTTTTTTTCCGGGGTGGTCCAGGATGTTTACCCTAAACCAATCTCTAAGGCCGCGAATATCAAACTTAGTGTCTGCGTATTTGCTAAATTCCACTTTCATTTGCGTTCTCATCCAGGGGAAGCCGGGGTTCCCATACTGCTCGTATTTACTAGTACCAGTATCAGTGGAAGTAAGGAAGTCGCTGGGTGGAAAACTCGAATTCTGTTCCTGTTGTGCCCGTGCCCGTGCCTGCACCTTCGCCCGTGCCTGTGCCCGTGCTTCTGCCTGCGTCTGTGCCACAGACCGTGCCTTAACTTTTTTTCTAGATGGTCTATGTGTATGACGGACTTTTCTCCCTCGTATGCTCACGGTGTGGCCTAGTCCGGTCATTTTTCTCATAACATATCACCTGTGGCTTACTGGGTTTGACATTGAGTTGAAAAATGGTCCTCGAAGTTTAGTAGGAAGTCCGTGTCCAAACACTCCCATGTACAGGAATGCTATTGCACCAATGATAAGTGCATGTTTAGCCATATCCTTGATACTCTCCATTAGTTCACACCCACGGGTTATCTGTTGCGTCGCCTGACTGCTCAGGCATCATGTTAATCATGCCGAAGTGTTCTGAGGGAGGTAGTACCTCTTCTCCTTGACTAAGCTCTTGTGGGGCTTTAGAGGGGCCTCCTAGCGTAATAGAATTTAGTGAGATGCGGCGGCGCATAGAAGGAGGGCCCATTAGTACCCCACCTTTGCGTTTTGGTCCACCAAACATCTGTGGTCGCTCTCCTGGTGCTCTTTGTTTATCCCAGGTCGAACCAGCGTTGGTACGCTGAGTTCCACCGTGAGCAGATGAAGTTGAGGTGGTAGTGGAAGAGGAGCCGAGTTGTTCAATTGTTTTGACTTGACCCGCATGCATCTTAGATGCAGCAGTCAATTGTCGTGCTTGTTCTTTGTGCATCTTAGACGCAGCTTTCAAACCCTTTGTAACAGATTCAAGGTCTTCCTTCTGAGAGTTGGAGAGGTGTCCTAGGTCGTCAACAATATAACCACTTCTAACATCGTCGTAGGTACTAAATGGACTGCTTCCTTTAGGGTTAACTGCGGATTCCCAAACTGTTTTGATACCTTCAATCATCCCAAAGGCAATCAAGCTGCCTGCGATAGGATGTTCAAACCAATAGTCCATCATCTCTTTTCTGCTTGGAAGCATTAGTACCACCCAGTTTTTTGTCCGCCAGCAAAAGAGGCTTGAACACCTAAGGCAATCCCGCTACCTAACAGTGCATAATAGCCTGCTCTTTTTAGTCGAGGAGCTAAAGCAGCGCGAATATTTCCTTTACTACGGTACTCATCGTAAGTGACTACTCCTAGTACGCCACCCATTAGTCCTAGCATAATTACTCCGCCCATTGTGTTGCCGAGTCCGACTTGTGGCCAGTATTCGGTGATACCAGCCATTTGGTCTATCTCTTCTTCGTTGCCAGGTGCGGCTGCCCGTTGCTGCCCGTATACTGGTAGCTTGGGGGCTGGTAGCCCTACTGTTTGTGGGGCTGGGTGCCTTACATGACCTAGTTGTCCTATTTTACGGAACTCCATGTAGTCGCTAACATCGTCAATCTGAGCATCGGCACGAGTAATGTATGATTCAGCCCATTCGTCGATTTTAGTTTCGTCATTGATTTTTTCGTTCAGTGAGCGACTCTTTGCCTCTAACGAATTAAGCTGAGACTTCACCATGTAGTTACGGCGAAACATCTTTCCTAAGTCGCTATGCATCTTCATCTAATCACCTTAGTTTGTGTGCTACACCAAGTCCAGCAAAGACGCTATTCTCACCCAGTAGGTTCTTGACCGATGGATTGACTGCAAAAGAGCCAGGAGAAGAAGAGTGTTCACTGTATGAATTTCCTACGGGTACTTGATTTGGTAGCGCCCTACTAGGGTTGTATGGGTTTGCATGCTTATCCGTATAGGAGGAGATAAACTGGTTGTGTCGAGAGTCTCGATAGAAGTCGCCAGCATTCTTTCCTTGGTCGGGTCCAGGGGCTGTCTTGATAGTAATGTTGTATTGGCCATCGTTCATCAGCTTGTTGTAACGAGCGGTAGCATGGTGCTGGACATGTTCTTTTGGTATCTCCCCATTCCTTGCTCGTTCACACATCTCGTCATAAATTGAGCGGAACAAAGCCCCACCAGTGATAGCACCGTCAGCAGGGTCAGGGATAGCCCCTAGTTGATTAATGTCAATTTTTCCACTACCAGTAAATCGGTCTCTTTCATTTGAGGACATTAGTCCAGGAAGCCCTCCGAGTGTAGGGTCGCCATGCTTTACAGTACGGATGGTTTTACCAATGAGCCTAGCTGGGAAGTAAAAGAAGATAGTAGTACCAAAGAGGGAAAACAAAATTGGGTGCTCATGAGCCCACTGTACCACTGGGTGTTTAAATTTCTTAACCATCGTAACTCACCTCTAGTCTGTATTTGATTTCGATTGACTTAATTAGAATCTTAGGGTCGGTTTCTGCAACTGATGTTACAAAGCCCATGTTTGCCATTACTCCTGATGCATGAGGGACATTGACAATTGTAGGTGGGTTGGGAATACCTGGACTAACAGTGAGCGCGAGAGCAACGAGCTGTGTTGTGTCTGACACAGTATGTGTAAAGGCACCTCCAACAGAAGTAGGCAAAGCAGGGGGAGTGCCGCCAGTAGCGGTACCCACTGTACCAATTTCACCTGGGAAGTGAATGGTCCCGCCATCGCGGATGTAAAGCGATTGTCCTACTGCAAAGTCGTGAGCAAGTGTTCCCAAGGAATCAGTTGCATTGTTAGTGATAAATATTTTCTGAGTAGTTACTCCACTACCGTCGACTTCTTGAGCTCCGAAGAAAATTGAATTTTCGTCAACATCATTTTGTTGAAAGTGCGCGGTTGCACTTGCAAAAATTGGTTTACCTGCTTGTCCTACAAACGGGTGGTGGATGCCTGGCTTTGCATTCATGTTGCCTAATAGGGACAAGTTAAGCCTCGGAGACTCGTAGGTTTCTCCATAGTGGGGCATAGCCATTGCTTCGATTAGTTGTGCGTTGGTAGCGCCTGATAGGAGTGGTGCTGAAAAGCTAGCTCCGCCGGAATGTCCGTTGTTTACTGGGAACGGTAGTCCACCAGGCATAGTTTGGTTACTATTGTTACCGTAAATCCTGGTCTTTGGTAAGCGGTTGCGCAAAACAATACGAAGTCTTGAATTGAAAGCTTCTCCACCCATAGGGGTGTACATCATTGTGTAGCCCTTTGCTGGGTCGCCGCCATCCATAGCGTAAAGTCCGTAGTCTTGTTTGCCGGTTCCACCATAGAGTAGCTCGGCTGGGGTTTCTCCATCGTTGCGCCAATCATCAACTTCCATTAGAAGCTGAACATATGGGTTATCTGTAACAATCTTCACACTAAGGAGTGTTCCTTTACCACGCTGGTCGACTAACCTAAGTGTACTTGCATCTCCTTGAGAGGTAAGAAGCAAGCCGGCTTGACGGATAGTTACAGTGCGCTTATCTTCGCGAACCATAGATGATTTACGGGACACCTCAGGGGTGATGTTTCCCAGGTAAACAAATTGGTCATCGCTCATTTAGAACCCCTCACTTTAGGAAAGGCCCGCTCAAGCTGCTAGAGGTTGGAATACCTTGTGGGTTAATGATAGCGTAAGTTACCTTGCCTTTCGACTGCAATTCCGATAGTTGGCTCATGCTGAGCTCAGCGATGGAGTACTTCCAACC
>Ga0209337_1003406_pt1 | contig 11240 bp, 14 predicted proteins | sample LinPmetageLP53_FD_184044 | JGI IMG/M metagenome (GOLD analysis project Ga0209337, IMG submission 184044) | Marine viral communities from the Pacific Ocean - LP-53 (SPAdes) (version 2) | ecosystem: Environmental > Aquatic > Marine > Oceanic | place: Pacific Ocean | collected 2010-02-08 | reverse complement strand
ATCATGTATGTCTTCGTCAATAAATGGCAGTTGATATTCTAATGGGGGTCTTTTCTTTCTGTTCCACTGCCAGTGAGAACACCCGCCCCATTCTCCTACATCACCCAGATCAATATATATGTCTGGTTTAACTATGTCAATTGCTTGTATTAAGCAGCTCATCGCTGGACCATCAGCAAGTGGGAAATGCTTGTCAGGAGTTACAATTGCTCTCTTGACAGTTCCCTTTTTCCATCTACCCATTTTCTCTCCCTTGTTTAACTTATTTAGATATTTTCTTTATTTTAAGCCATATATAGACTATATTCAATACTATCAATACAAGGCCTAATGCTTCTGGTACTAATTGCCATACGTTTACCAACAGAGTACCAGCACTCGTTCCTATAGCTTTTATTGAGTCAGTCATTACGCCTCCTCAATAAGAATTTGACCTAAACGTAGTAATCCACTGGCAACAGTATTTACCGTAATTCTTAATGAAGAATCAGTCATAGTGAAGACACCGGTGTAAAATTGACCAAGACTAGTTGATAAAGTTATATCAGCATACTGATCAGGATCACCAAGAAGTCCAAGAGTAATAGAATTGCTAGCACTGCTACTAGTTATAACTTCAATCTTGTATCGATATCTTATACCATTCTGTACAGATATTGCTAAAAAGTTACTACCTACTCCTTTATTATTACATGAAAATCTAAGATTGCCTCCTTGTATAGCAAGTGTTACGCGTGAATGGGATGACCAACCAGAAACTGTTTGAGTTCCTGTATGTAATGACTTAGATATCTTTCTAGCTCTTCTCTTAGCCTTCTTTGTAGACATACAATTAGATAAACTGGGCATCTTATCCTCTATAGCATATAGCTGTAGCATCAGTGCCAGTTATTGTCACCTTATTCCATCTACCGAATATTGTAGTACCAGCTGGGACTGGTTGAGATAGATTTGGATTTTTGGCTGTGTCGAAAGATGTAGTTGCAATAACTGCGTCTGCTTCAAGCGCTGTAACAGCAATATACTCTACTCCTTCTGCTGCAGTACCTGTATTAGCAGTCCCAGCTTGATCTATTAGTTTATATCCTGCTTGACCTAAGGCTGCATTTTGAGCCTCTTGAACTGTGAACTTATGTAATGACATGTTTACCTCCTGCCCTAAGGACTGTCAGTCCGTGAATGGGCTTGTTTATTGTTATCTAATTGCGTTAGGGCCTGCTATTATCTTGCGAGGGCCTGCTACCTTACTATTTTCATGCTTCTCTAACATTTTTCTAAACTCTCTCATCATATATTCTTTTGTCTCTATATCCTGCTTATCCTCTGCTAGTTTAGCTTTTACATAATATACTAATGCTTTAGATAAATATGTTGAAAGATCTATCGTATCAGATTCATCTGATAAAATATCTATTCCAGTAATAATATGTGTTGTAGGACGCTCTCTAAATGCTTGATAAACATAAGTGGTACCATCTGTATCTGCAGTCATACTTACGGCAGTCTCTTGGTCTTCAGTTGCGTATTTTTGAGTGTCTTTATTGTGCACTTTAATATCAAGAGTTAAATTATCTACTATGCCAGCTCCAAGATGATCCTCGATTGCTGATACTCTATATAACCCTATATTAGCACCTGCACCAGCAGATTGCCATAAATAATCGCCCACCTCAAATAAATCTCCAGAAACCTGAATTGTTGTTGAGGTAACTCCTGGGGTTCCAGTAAAATACTTGTAATTTGTTGCAGATGCTTTAGTATATGTTTTAATCGCACAATGACTACTATTCGCAGAATCAACTACAAGGTTCTGAATCTCTTGTATTTTATGCACACCATTCCATCTGGATGAGTTTTTAACTAATATATAATCATTTGCAGCAAGTTCGAGAGTCCAATTGATACCACCAGTAGGAAACCCTTGAACAAAAGCAAGATATCCATCTACAATAATCCATGCATCTACAGAGTATTTATCTGTCCCCGCCATAGAGTTAGTATTATAATAATATTCAGGACTATATGCATACTCTATTTCTATACCATCAGTTACTGATGTAATGGGTGACTTGTAAACTGTAGCTCGAGAGGAAGGGTTTAGACCTGCCCCCTGAACATAGCTATAGTTCAATCCATCAGAAGTAGTAGAATCCTTCTCTACTAAAGATAGTTTGCTCCCTTTTATCTGATATCCGTATTCTTTACTAGATGCCATCTGAATCCTTATTAGAGATATTGCCTATTCCCCTAGGGATAGATCTATACTCATCTTTAGTATTTAATTGACCTTTACACCTAACATCCATAAGTTTAACCATATCATTAGGCAGATCATAAAATCGTTGATTAGCGGTTATATCAATTCTGGCGGTAGTCACATGAGTCTCTGCTAAGATATTCATTTCTTCTAAACCATCCTTAATATAAGCTACAATTAATCCTGTATTAGTGCTTGCCACTCTCTCCATTAACTCTGAAACTTTCATTATCTTCTCCTAGATGGTTGTGCTTGTTGTGGAGCTGCCTCTGATAGGCCTAGATATTCTCTATACTCTTTAAGTAAATCTGCATGTCTGCTGCGTAATGCAGCTTCCAATTCGACGTCTTCATCATCAAGAACCAGAGAGGACAATTTCCTTTGTAATGACTTCATACCTGCATATAATAATATTACATGTAGATATTGATCAGGAACATTGCCTAGATATGTATGTATAGATGGATTCAATTCCTCATAAGCTTTCCCGTCTATTGAGCCCAAGGGATTCATATCAATATATGTAACCTTGACAGGTTCATTGGCTGATATGCTAGGAGATACGTCAACTGATACATTGCCTTCATGAGTATTGAATGGTTTATCTATAACGTACACGGGGTTAAACTTTGATTGATATAATAGGCTAGACGTATCTTGAGTCCTAGTAAAGCTACTAATACTACCCTTTGACGCAGCTCTATAATCATCTACAGTTACACCTGCATCATTAGTAAAGGTTCCGGCCTTTCTTTTCAAGGACGCAATAATACCAGATGAAATGGTAAAAGGAGCCTCTGAAAACTCCTCTGTTATGGTAAATTGATCTAGATCAGAAGGCATCTTCTTTAAGACATGCTTAACCGTATCAGATAATCCATCATATATATATTGAGCCATATTAGTGATATCACTAATTCCTGTCAATGCTACTACCCTACTATTAAATGAAAGTCTTGCCATATAATTCCTTTAACAAAACCCACCCCCTCCGTGGGGAGAGAATATCCCTGGGAAGGGGCGAGTCTATTTTGTTTGTTAAGAGCTTAGCTATCTATAACTCCTACATGTGCATTCTGTGCAGTAATAGCCTCAGCATACCAAGTAGTGCCATCAGTAAAGATACTAACTGTATCTCCTATCGCGGCACCATTGATAAACGTAAAGCCATCCTGGCCAGTAGCAGCTGCAGTATAGCTATCAGAGTCGTTTGAGTCTCCTGCTATTATTTGCATAACCATAAGATCATGATCGTCTAGAGTAGAGCCACCGGCTGCTACAGATCCAAACCCTACAACACTAACAACACCAGACCCTGCAGCTCTCAGATAGAACTTACAGTTCCAGCCACACATATCTGAGGATACTTTTGGCAAATTTACAGTAAATGCAACACTACTTTGATCTACCATAAATATCTTACCAGAGTCTCCTCTTGTAAGCTGTTTAGTCGTAGAAAGACTTTCAATGAAATTACTATTCCACGAAGCATAACTACCTATTTTTACATTAGCCATCAGTTACCTCCTTAACCGTTAGTGAATACAGCTGCACCTGTTGAATTAACATCAGCTGTACCCAAATTACCACTAACTAGCCATTGGCCTCTATTACCACTATAGCCTATGTATCTTAAAAAGATAACACTACCAGCTTCACCACCAGAATCAGCTAGATCTTGATCCATTGTCATAACAGAATCATCAGCTACTGCCTGAGCATAACCTGCAGCAGAAGCGTCAGTAGCTGTTCCAGCTCCTAACATAACTCCACCAACAAAGTGATCACCAGTCGTATCTGTTTTATCCTGACAGTTTAGTGTATAAGCTCCGGTACTTTCACCTACAATAACAAATGTATAATTAACACCCATTTGTAGACCTGAAGTATCTGGAAGAGTTATAGCAATAGTTCCATCACCTGCAGTTGCATCTAAGCCGAATACTTTACCAGATTCTGCTTCAGTTACAACCTTAGCGGCAACTAATAACTCATAGCCGACATTTTTATTTACGGATAATGCGCCATCGCTCTTATTTTGTCCATACATTGGATTTGCCATAATCAAACCTCCTAAGCTGTCCAAATAGCGTGAGACTCAGGCATTTCCCATTGCATACCAGCTTCGGTAAGAATGAGATCTACTCTGCGATCAATTCCGCTATTTTCTAATGTTTGAACACCAACGTATACAGAAGTATCACGATTAATGCCGTTACCTACGAGTGGACGATATTTACAATGACTCATGTTAATACCCAATAACTTAATGTTAGTACCATCAAGGTGAATATTACGAGCTACATTCATATCTCCATAAGGTGTTGAAATGACAGTGATGTCAATACCAAATACCTTCTTTTTGCCTGTGATAGCTAGGTCAGCACGATAATTAGAAGAAACTTCAAGATTGTTCTTAAAGTATCCACCTAATTTATGCAACCAGTTATACACACCAGTACTACAGAAGAATACTGTGCCCTTGCCATTATTATAGCGAGGATCCAAGTATGCTGACATATCATCTAGGAAGTCGTCTGAAGTCTTAGTATTAATATCAAGACTAAAGGCGTTTCCATAAGTTGAAATCCAGTCTACAGCACCCTGAGTGTATTGTATGCCAGCAGAGTCTGTATATTGAGAACCGAACAACAATGTTTGTTCAATGTCATACTTATGCTCAATTAACTTTTCGCGCCAGATACGTGACCATTCATTTTGCTCATACTTAAGACCAGTAGCACGCATAGTGTTGGTCATTGCAGCAGAAGTCTTCCAGATTTGAGTCTGTCCGAATCCTGTTCCATAAGGTTGGTCTTTCCATGTTTCAGGATAACCAGATCCTTCAGCAAAAGCTGAACCTACTACTGAAGCCTTATATTGAGCTAGATCTTCTTCTGACTCAGTGGTAGTACTTGAACCACCAACAGCAACAGATGCTGGATCATGCATGAAGAAGTATGTAGATGCCGTAACACCCTTAACTACAGTACATGTTAGATCAACATATTCACCATTATCGTTAGCCGCATCAACCTTAACTATTAAATAGTCAGTGTATGAAGATGCATTTGCACTGTTATCAGCAACAGCCAAAGGAACTTTAACTAATTGACCTGGCATAAAAAATGTAGGTTTAGTTCCAGTACCGCCAATATAATAATCGACTGCTTTGCCCATTACATTGGTTTTATTCCCTGCAGAAGCATAGTCTGTACCCATCTTTAAAAAGATTTGATTACCTGCCACTGAAGGAAGAATTACTGTTCCTGCTGCTGTGCCAATAGCGGCACCACCTGTGTTCACATATGCATAACGTTTATGCCATGAGCCACGTTTTTCCGTGAATTTAAAAGCAGGATCATCTGTTCCTTGCTTATTCACCTTACTTACGAATCGAAAAAATGGATCCTGAGATAGTGCTAACTCAGATACACGTTCACCGAAGTTATACTTTCTTCGTAAATCACCTGTACCTAGAGCTGTACCTAGTCGACTACCAGCCGAACCTAGTGCGTTATCACCTAACGCTGCACTCTGCAGTCCATTTTCAAAGATATCTGCCATGAGATTATCTCCTTTTATTTAGGTTATTAAAATGGCAGTATAACAAAATGTTACCCGCCGAACAAGTCGTCAAAGTCCGTATCAGAACCAACGATAGATTCAAAGATCTGATCATCCGCTGATTTATCTGCTCTTGGACTATTGACACTACCGGCACTTGTTGGTATATTTCTTACGTTTCGCATTTGGTTCATCATGTCTTCTTTAGTTGCGTTAGCAACGTTAGCATTAGTTTTACCTTTATTCTGTAAGAAGTAAAGATCTTCTAAACTAAGTTTACGCTGTTTTGCGCCACTAATTATTTCATTGATTTGGTCGTCATCCATTCCATGCTTTTCTTTAAAAGCTGCAATTTCCTGCAATTGAGCTTGTTTAGCTCTTGCCATGATTGCTTGCTTTTTCTCGCCAGCAAGAATGCCTCCGACACGTTTTTCGACAGCTCCATCTACATGAGCATTAAACACTTTAGCAGAATCAGACTCTGGATTTTTTAATGCTTCATCAGCATCATATATAAAATCCTCATCTAGCCCTAGCTTCTGAGTAATGTTCTTTGATGGTTCACCACCATTAACCAAATATCCACGCACGTGATCAACAAGGCCACTATCGCGTTTCATCGCATCGAGAACTGGTACAAAGGGTTTTAAATCATTCAAAGTCTCGCGCATCTTTACAGCTTCGCGACTCGAGTCCTTATACCTCTTCTCCCAATCAACCGCTTTATTTGTAGGGTCCGTGGCTTGTGTAGGGGTTGTCCGTGAGGGTCCCTGGCTTGCCTGTGGAGTTACCTGTTCTGGCTGATCATCTAAAATCGCCCCATTAACCTGGCGATCCATTGCTTCAAAAAAATCCGAAGAGCCTCCTTGAGGGTTACCTTCTTGGTCTTTTGACATAATATTTATCTCCTTTCAAGATATATTAATTTACTTATTCTCTTCCTTTGAAGTCAAGCTTTTTATTCTCTCTTCTTCAAATTGACTTAATCTTTCATTTACACCTTTATTGTGCCTAAGTCTTTCGTTTCTGAGATGCTTCTGCTGAGCCTTAGTTTCCATAACCTCTTTATCTACCTGAAGTTTAGCTTTATCTCTGTTTGAGTTGACTTCAACAGTAGCTTGCATGACTTTATTCTTAATGCCAGCTTGAACTAATTGTCGTTCTAGAGTTTCTATTGTACCCTGAGCATCTTTCAGTTGATTCTGAGCTCCCTCAGCTTGACTTCTAAGTTGCGAGTACATACTCTTACGTTTAGCAATTTGTTCTTTATTTCTAATATCGGTTTCTGCTAACAGAGCGATATCATCAATAACTCCTAACTGCATTAATGATTTAAGCTCATCTAAGTATGCCCATCTATTAACGGGCAATGTTGAGCCTGCAACTACACGTATATCAAATTTACCAGTAGCGTAGTCTTTAAATTTTCCGATAGCTTCACCTAGGTCATTATAGATAGGTACATTTATCTCTACTTTTCTATCTTCTTGTAATGCACTAGGTTGAACCACTCTAAATACTTTATGTGCTGTATATACCGATTGGGTGAATGATGCTGTCACAATACCCAATTGCTTTAGTCCAGGCTCTATAGAGTTTTTAAGCCATTGCTTGACCCTTCTAGTACCATACTCATCCATAGCTAACATACCTCTATATGTCTCATGCTGAGATGATGTATCCCCTTGCATAGCTCCATATATACCAGCTAAATACTCCATATCCTGCTTGCCTTCATTAACAATGCCATAAAATGCATTTGACAATGGAGCGGGCTGTACAGGTGTTGGAGGTGTAGCTCCTGGCCGTATAGGAAGTAATGCTCCTGGAGAACTAGAATATTGCTCCCAATAATCTGTATCAATACTACCCTCTTCGTGCATCCATCTTAATGATGAGCCTAAGGAAGCATTATGCACCATTAGTTGATGAGCCTTGTTTAACTCTCGCTGTTTACCTATAAGAGGCGATACAGCAGAAATAGGATACGGTGTTCCAGTCCATTTAAAAGAAAATGGTACAATAGGATATTCTTGTATTTTTTCTGGTAAATGTTGTTCATATAGTGTCTTGTCACCTACTACAACAGTTTGCTTTATCCTGGTACCATAAAAATCAATCTTGTCTACAATCATACTCGTAAACAGTTGATCTTTTGATAATATATTAAATTCTTTCTCACTAATAACTCTATTCTCAATCTTAGATGCTTCAGCCTGCATTTGACTCATATACTCTTGTCTGGCTGCCTCTAATTGCTGCTTCATCATATCTTGAGCTTTTTGCATTTCTAATTGATATCGCTCTGGTATCATAGACCCAGCTTGCACTGCCTGTTGCATCTTAAGGTCCTGTTCTTTTAATTGAACAGTCATCTCTTGAGCCATTTCTTTCATTTTGACATCTACTTGGTTCTGGATCTGATTTAAGGTGTCTTGATCTGGCGGTACACGATAGAACACATTTACATATGCTATTCTATCTTTTTCATATACTTCAAATAATTCTATAAGCTTATCAGCCTCGCCAGTATTAGGATCTATACTTTCTGATTCTGTTATATCCTTATATGCAAAATCTTTTTGGTCATTCCCCATTGATTTTTCTGTATATACATAGTCTACATTTTCTGAAGAGGCAGCATTATTTATTTTACGAGCATGATCTGGATACATCTTTTTAATATGAGCAGCAGGCAATACCTTTCTAATCATAATGAACGCAGCATCCCTAAATAGACTATCTCTAGATTTAGGATCTACATATACATCAAATGGTTCTGGTTGTGTGATTTTTACATCACCCATTCCATTATCAGAGTCAGGGTCTACTGTAACCATTAAATAGCCAACAGACTTTGTAATAGCATCATTAATCGCATTCGCGTATAAAGTGCCACCATCTGACCCATACCATACATAGTCAGCTATATCAGAGAACACAGCAGCTACATCAGTGTCAGAACCTTCAGCAGCAATAGCTTGCCATCTAGGCGTATTAGCCGTAGCATAGAAGTTAAGCATCTCTACTACAGGCATAATACGATTAATCGTAAATGTAGGCATACCTTGTTCTTCAAGGGATACCCTTTCATCTTCTGATAATTGATTGTCATTAGAGAAGTCAAAACCCTTTTGATTCATATACTCCCACTGAATCCTAGTATTTGCATTAACTCTATTAAATAACTGTCTTATCCTGTCAGCCGTTTTATCTTTACGAGCCATTAATCTCTCCTATTAATTAGTAGCAACAAATATTTCTAAATCTACTGTAGCAGTATCTGCAATTCCTGTAATACTACTTAAATCCTCTAATGCATCTCCTGTAATATCTCCATAATCTACTACTCCCGTTGCTGCAGTAGTATCACTTTGGATTAAATAACTAGCCCCAGGATCTAATCTCATAGAGTAATTTGTACTAGCAGCTCCTATAGTAGTAATCATTACAGAGTTTACTGTATCTTTATTTGTTATTCGTACATATCTAACATCTCCCGCAACAAATGCTCCTGCACCATAGGCAGCGGCAAATGTTACTAATGCTATTTCTGAAGTAGGACATGTGACTATTCGTCTTGATACTTCATTGATATCAGTTATAGTCATCTTATTTGTCGACCCTTGAGCCGACCCATTCATGCTTAGTGATTCTGATATTGTTACTGTTAATGTATCTGCCATTATTGTCTCCTATGAACTTGCGACTAAAATTTCAACATTAGATACTTCCCCACCTGATCCAGCTGTATCTAATTGAATTGATGATATATCTGCATTTGCGGCTAATGCGGATGTAGCAGCTGCTGCTCCAAATGCATCGTCAATATCAAATAACATAAAACTTTCTCCTGCCCCAATTATAAAGGAAGCAGCCTCAGTAGCTGCACTACTGTTAATTTGAACGGTTACATCTACACTCCCCAGATTAGTAAGACGTATATATTTTACATTTGCTATTATATATGTCCCAGCTGCAACTGCAGTACTGAAAGACAACACAGTAGATAAAGTAGTAGTGGCAGTAACGATTCTTTTAGATATCTCGTTAATGCCTGAAATTGTTTTTGTATATGTGCCGCCTTGCTGAACTCCATTTAAAGTACAAGATTCTGTAATCTTGACTACTAACGGGGCTGATGTTATCGTACTTGCCATGCTATTCTCCTATAATTTTATTTAATTTTCTCTTGTCATCATTATATTCATCATTAAAAAATTTAGACACGAGAGATACCCCTTGATCATAAACCTCATTAACATCATACATAGTTTGGTCTTTAATGAAGCTGACCTTTCTTATTAATTCATTTCCCTTGTGATGATGATCGCTCCACCATGACGCTAAAGATTTATCTCCCATTGTAGCTATGCTGCCATCACCTATCTTGTCACCTAAAAATAAAATCTTTTGTTGAACTATATTTAGTTTTGTAGCGTCTACCTCACCAACAGGCTGTCTAAACTCTGTAGGAGTTCCATTCTGAGTTTCTTTTGGAAAAAATTCTTTCATCCAAGTCGGAAAATTAACTGGGTCTCTACCGTCGCCATAGCCAGCTTGACCCCCTAAAACTCTATGTAAATAATTCATTGCAGTTCTACCCGCTCCACTCCCATCGCCACCCATTATTTCATACTGGAATAACCCTCTGCCAGGCCCACCTTCTCTCTGTTCAATATATGGATCAAATGTCCCTGCACTTTCGTGATTAATAATAACATCCATAGCATACTCTATCTCTTCAGGCTTTAATCCGGCAGTATCAGCTGCTTTATTTAATAGCTGATTATATAACTCATCATCATTCATGCTATGCTGTAACTCACTATTTTCCCCTATAAGTGCCGCGAATAGTATCAGCGTAATCAAAGTCATAAGAATCTTTTCTTTTTTTATCCATTTGCCAAGTATCATTCATTCCCGCATCTAAATGGTAAATATCGGTAGCTCCTAATTTATCTAAGGCTCCCAATATATTCTTTAAGTTTGTTTTATCAAGTGTCAGCTTTTGCCCGTATCCATCAACCTGAACTACAGCCATAACCTCAGCACCCTCTGCTAATACTAAATTATAAGATCCTTGAGAGAACATTTCATCCGATACATCGCTTGCTATTAATTCACTTAAACTCATATCATAATCGTCTAAATCAAAAATCTTTTGCAAATGAGATAGTCCTTTTTCTCCGCCATCTGCCTGCATAGATAATCCGCCGCCATCTTTTGCAGTTAACCACATTGCGTTTTCTTTCTCGCCTCCAGTAATGCCGCCCCACGAATCAGGATCACCAGACCCAACTTCCACAGATTCCCCAAATTTATCTAATGATCCGGGCCTGCCTGCGAAAGCTATATCTAGCAAGTCATCCTTGTCAGTGTATTTAATTGAAGATGTCCCTCCACTAAAATCAAA
>Ga0209337_1003404_pt1 | contig 11242 bp, 11 predicted proteins | sample LinPmetageLP53_FD_184044 | JGI IMG/M metagenome (GOLD analysis project Ga0209337, IMG submission 184044) | Marine viral communities from the Pacific Ocean - LP-53 (SPAdes) (version 2) | ecosystem: Environmental > Aquatic > Marine > Oceanic | place: Pacific Ocean | collected 2010-02-08 | reverse complement strand
AACCATTAATACACCTATAGCCTCAACTGGAAGACCGATGCTACCTAGAATAATAGCAATTGCTACCAGTGATGCGGATGGCACACCTGCTACACCGATAGATGTGAGTAGAGCAACAACGACAATAGTAAATTGAACACCCATACTAAGTTCTAGTCCGTATGCTTGAGCAAGAAACATCGCCGCAGCACACTCGTAGAGGGCTGTTCCATTCATGTTAACTGTTGCTCCAAGTGGAAGGACAAAGCTTGATATTTTGTTAGATACCCCTATATTTTTTTCTAAAACTTTCATGGAAACAGGTAATGTTGCAGAGGATGATGCAGTGGAAAAAGCTGTTAGCATCGCTGAGGACGCTGCTTTAATTGTAGTAATTGGATTTATTCTTGCAATATATCTCAGCATGAGAGGCAAGATCACTATTGCATGTATTATTAGTGCAGCAACAACTGTTATCGAGAATACTGCAAGGGGCTTAACTGCATCAAAACCAGTTTTAGCTATGACCCCTGCAACAAGACCAAAAACTCCGATTGGTGCAAATCTCATGATCAGTTCAGTAATACCCATCATTACACGAAATACTGCATCCCAAAAATTAAAAAATGATCCTTTTAATTGGGCTGGAAGTTTAGTCATGAAATAACCAAAAAGAATCGAGAAAAATATCAACCCAAGCATTTGCCCGTCAGCGGCAGCCTTTATTATATTTGGGGGAACCATTCGTATGAAGATGTTTGCCACATCAGAAACACCCCTGCTATTGATATTTTCTGACAGCGCATAAGTGTCGTGGCTATTCAATGAAAGTAACTTTCCAGCCGGCTCGTTATCAACATAACCTGGAGCTACCAGGTTTATAAGACAAAGACCGATAAATATTGCGAATATTGTAGTCACAGCATAAAAAATTATAGTTCTTGCGCCAATTAACCTTAAATTGACTGCATCACCTATTCCAGCTATCCCAACAATAATTGAAGATACAATTAAAGGTACAATAATCATTTTTAGCGCATTAAGAAAAAGAGTTCCAATATATTCAAAGATTGAGAGATAGGTGATACCTAAAAAATTAGCCGATATACCTTCTAACGAGATATATTTGACGAATGAGCCAGCAAATGCTGCCAGAAGAATGGCGATTAATATCTGCCAGTGTAAAGAAAGCTTTTTCATCGTGTAGTCGCCATATTGCTGTGTCCTGTCAATGCAATCAGCACTCGCTCATTTACAAGAAATAGCATCATATTTTTCACCGTTATAGAATGGATGTCTCGTCGAGATCGCTTTAAAAATAGATTGATTTGATGAAAAATCAACACCTTTGAATGTTTTGGAAAATGCTTCCAATGATTGCTCCTCGTGTTGTATTATAGATTTATCAATACCAGCCAAAGTGCTAACGCCAAACACTTCAACTAAAACTTGACTATTAAATATTAAATTAAAGATAATTTTGGTTCGTTTTACGTGATAGTCAGATGTAATGATATGCAGCTCTGTTATTTCAAGATCAGCAAAAAATTCTAAACAAAAAAAAGCATCGCCAACAGTATCTCGTGACTTTGTAAGAGATATTATTGATCCTTCATCGATGGCAGAATGCTTAGCGATATATTCTTTAACAACATTAGCAATGGGCGTAGTGCTATCGTCACGATATGCCCATCCAATTGTAATTAAGCAACCGTATTTGTTACTCGAAAACTTATCTATTGCAAGCTTAGCTCGTGCCTCCGACTCGACTCCTAAAATACCATCTTTTGTCATGAGATGAGACAGAACAACTAGAGCTTTCATCTAGTCTTTCCTTGCATTAAAATGCTTAAGGGTGACTCTATCACCTCTCTTAGCCGACATAAGACATTTAGTTCCAATAACTAAATCATAGTACTTTGCCTCTAATCCAAACCCAGGACGAATTCTTCGTACACAATCCTCTTTGATAACGTCGCCTTCGTTAACATCATTAACAAAGTACAAAGATCGGCGAAAGACCTTATTACCTTCTTCAACTGAGGATCTAGTAAATGAAGTGGGGCCTAATGCAGAAAAAGCTTCCTTCGTTTCCTCCACTAGCGACTTCATCTCTTTTGGCTCAAGCGAAAAACTACTATCAACACCTCCATCAGATCTGTTTAGAGTGAAGTGTTTTTCGATGGCGGCTGCACCCATTGATGTAGCCAATATACTCGCAAGATTGCCAATAGTATGATCAGAAAGTCCAACTTGAATGTTGAATTCCTTCTGCAATATTTGAATCATATTTAAGTTAGATTCATTTAAAGGAGCTGGATAACTGCTGATACAATGGAACAATAAGATATTATCATTACCAATAGACTTTGCAGCTTCTATTGCGTCTCCAATCTCCTCAAGAGATGCCATACCCGTAGACATTAATATTGGTTTTTGTTTTCGTGCGATATGCTTAATTAGAGGTAGATCAACAACCTCAAAAGAAGCCACCTTAAATGCGGGAGCTCCGAGGCTATCTAGTAGATCCACGGCTGTCTCATCAAACGGAGATGAAAACAGCGTTACACCAATTTCATTGGCATAGGAAAAGAGTTCTTTATGCCATTCAAATGGAGTATAAGCTTCACTGTAAAGATCATACAGCGATCTCCCCTTCCATAACCCATCATTGATGTAAAAATCAGGGTTGTCAGCCTCGATAGTCATTGTATCCGGCGTGTACGTTTGAATTTTAACTGCATCAACTCCTGCATTTCTCGCAGCACGAATTATTTCTTTAGCCCGTAAAATTGATCCATTATGATTTGCAGATACTTCTGCGATTATGTATGGATAAATATCTCTAGAAATAATTCGAGAATTAATGGAAAAATTATTGAGAGTCATATACCAAACCTTTGTTGTCTAATCGAGAAAGTTCTTCAATGATAACTGAATTCCAACCAGAAAAGTTTGCTGGCAAATCGCTTACATAGTGATGCGTTCCAATACCTCTTTGTTTTTTTGCAGTCCATGTATCAGTTAGCAGCGAGGGTAGGAACTCAAGAAATAGGTTCTCTATGTTCTCTATTAATGCTGAATATGTCTTAACAAATGTATCATCTGATTCCTGAAAGTTGACATATTTTTGTTTAACAATTTGCCCCGTGTCTACTCCACTGTCTATTAAATGGATGGTAACTCCACTCGGAGTATTATCATAAAAAGACCAGAAATTTGGATGAGCTCCACGATTATAGGGGAGATATGAGATATGCAGATTAAATATCGGACAATCGAAACCATCGATCACATTCTGCTTTAGAATATGCCTATATCCATAGCTGACTACGCAATCATAACCTTTAGTTGGTTCAATTTTTTCTTCAGTATAATCAACGATACAATTGTTGGCGACTAGAGCATCGATCAACTTTGTTTGAGATTGACTATAACCTAGAAATAAAATTTTCTTTGTAGGATTTTCGATATCGTTTATGCGTATCATTCAACTACTCCCACTCAGTAGTAGAATTTTTTTTAAACGAATAAACACTTCTACCAAACTCGTACCGACCAATCAAGACCAAGCTCCCATCAAGATCATTCACTAAATGATTCGCATCATGATTAAATGGATACTGTTTGGCTTTAAAGGAAACCGTATCAAATATTATCTCTCCTAGGGAATTAAGATTCTCATAATAAATTCTACGAATAATTTGCTTGAATTCATCTGGGTTAATATTGTGAACATAATTTATCATTATAACTGCATCAAACTTTCCGGTGACCCTGTCTGTTTTCAAATCAAATCTTTCGAATGAGATTTCATTGCCAATATTGTGAAATCTAGAAACCAGCCTTGCTGCCTTTAGTATATTTTGCTTTCGGTCAAAGGCTTTCTTCTCTCTATAATTGATCCTGCGCAAGATGCTGCATAATCCACACCCAATATCCAATACGGAATTTCTTATCACACTGCGATTAAGGTGGGCGACAACATCGGCTACATATGGGCTATCAGAAAAACTGTTAATGTGCCACCATCCCAGGCGATAGGAAAGCACTAGGTATGATCTGTAATTAAAAATAATACTGATAATTAGATTTATTTTTTTAAAATTAATTCTATTCATAATAGGTGCCTAGTCAAAAGGAAGCGATCAACCAATTTTTCTCACATCTAGCATTGTTGAAAACCAACCTTTAAAAAATGACATGTTTTCTAAACGCTTCCAAATATATTCTTCCTCATCTGCCACATTGTTACTGTTTCCAGTTCTTATTTTATAACGGTGTAACTGTTTTTTTTGTCCACCCTTTCTGAAATTGACATTTAACTCTCCTAATTCTTATTAACCATAATACCTAAACACCCTAACAGTTAGTATATACATTAGGGTGTTTGTCAAATATTTCACAATGAAACGAGTAATTGTTGTGTGCAATGATGATTGTGGTTTGTAGCATCGTTTACGAAGCTATTTTCTAAACCTCATGAAATCAAGAAGTTAAGGCGCATCATTGTAGTTAGTTTGTAGTAAGTTTTATATAAGAAACCCAGTTTTTATATGGGTTTTAGACAGAGTGATCTACTCCCACTCAATAGTTGCTGATTTACAAACCCTTATTGATAAAGGGCTACAAGCACGAAAATAAAAGCGTGTAACTTTCGTGTAACTCTTACCCCCTCTTTTGGTGCTTAACATCAGATACCAACCTCTGTTTTATCAGTAACTTTTATCAGCAATTAGGTATTTATGAGTTACAAACATTGTCACTGCCAACTCTCATACACACCTAATCAATACTGCCCTTTACATACAGCATCTTCAGTGAAAACCAATGTATTAAAGGGGTTTCAGTTGGTAGAATACTTGCGAGTTCAAAAAGTAGGGAAGTTTCGGAAACGGAGAATATGAAAGTTTAGAAATTATAAACTTTTCCCTCAGTAAATCTTCTAAATCTGTAAAACAAAAACCCATGTGGGACAAAAAATCTTCTCCTTTTCTCAATCGATCAAGCGACTGACTTTTTATTCCAAACAAAGAGCAAGCAATGTTCTTTAACGTGTAGATCTCCTCGTTTCCCTTATAGGAAATGGCTATTCTTCTTAGGTTCTTTGGTATGACAGGCAACCCTTTCTCAATAGGAACTGAAACAATAAATTCACCATTTGGTTCTAAAAGCTTATGGATTTTATCAATCGCTTCAATCTGCCTTTCTTTTGAAAAATGCTCCAACACTTCGAAACATGTGATTGTTTCAAACAAACCATTCGCATCACAAAAAGCGGTAATTTCATCCCAATTTCTAAAAATATTCAGCGCAGAAGCCACCTTTTTAGGCTCCATGTATGGCTCAAATCCAACAAGTTTTGAAGAGCCAGAATCTGCCGACAAGTGAGATAAAAAATCCCCATCTCCGCATCCAAAATCTAAGACTTTTGACTCAGAGTGCAAATGAACATAAGAGAGAGCGACTTTACCTCTCGTTCGATGAGCAAACCTTGCTAATAGGTTTTTGCTGTTTATCGTGTAGTCTTCATAACCCATAAAACTTTCCTCCTTTAATTTACACTGCTTTGCAACTCGAACTCTGTCTCAACGCGTTGCCCTTTTCAGTTAGGGATTGGGTGGTTATAAATATAATAACCTTTAAAATGTATGCTTGTTACTTAATGCCCTACTCCAAACACACCCTTCTCAACTGCTTCTTTGTTTGCTTTAGCCTTTTTGAGTAGTCTATATGTAGCCATTTTGTAATAGTTCTTAGCGTCTACCCTTTCTTTGCTTTGTGGTGTCTTTTCTAAAATGCCAAATACCACCACTTGTCTTTGTTCTAACAACTTCGGCTTTTCCGTCAAAGATGCTGTGTTGCTTTAATAGAAAAGCATCTGCTTTTTGTGAGTAATGTTGCGTGTTATCAACCACTAACTTTAGTCCTGCTCCGTTCATTTAATACTCCTCAAATTTAATCTATACACATATGATACAGATTCATTTGTGGGTATCATCATCAAGCAACTTACTACTTACTACAGCATACTTGATACTACTAATAAATCGCAATAGTCGAGTTAGTTTGTAACAGAGTTTGTAACTGTTTTTAGAGTGCTAAACCCTTTAAGAATGGGGGTTTGCGAGGAACACGCTCATTCCCACTCAATAGTCGCAGATTTACAAGCCCTTACGTAGCAACGGTTTGCGAGGGGCAAATCTGTCTTTACAACATTTTTACAACATTTGTGGTTTATTTCTGCGTGTCTCACTATCTTAAAATCCTAATTATATCAGCAGTTTAGCATTTTTGCTGTTGTAAACTTTGCAACTTGCATATCAACAGCTATCTACTAATCCATCATTATACAAATCAAAAACAATTTACTCAGAGTTTAAACAATGATTCAATGAGACATGTTTAAAACCTATCCTAATCAAATCCCAAGCAAGCTTATAGATGAGCTACTTGATTTACATAATGATTTTAAAAAAAGCTCTGTGTCATACTTTAGAGCACAAGGAACTACGCAGTTTGAAAAACCGACAATTAACCAGTATGGAAATCAAGTTAACTCAATCCAAAATCCTCACTTACTAGGTTTCAATAAATCTTTTAGCTCTTTAATAGAATCGATCATAACTCATCCTAATGTTTCACAATGTCTTTCTGACTTCACTGATTCGGATGACCACGTTTGGTATCAGTCAATGTTTTTTGATAAGAGTGCTGGAACAAAACTTCATCAAGATACCTGGTATCTTGATACTGTTCCAAATGGTAAATTAGTTGGTGTTTGGATAGCTCTTGAGGATATTGAATATTCTGCTGGACCATTTTGTTTGTTCACAAAGAGTGATACAAAAAAATTAAAGCCTGAGGATTTTGATTTTGATAATATCGAAGATGACATTGATTTCAAGCAACAATATCCCGAAGCTAAAAGATTTGACTTTACTGCCCGCAAAGGAGATATTCTCGTTTGGGATTCATTTACCATACATGGTGCATTACTTCCTAAAGATGAAAGCATGACTCGAAAATCAATTACAGCACATTTCTACCCAACAGGTGTTGCAGTCCAATCACCACCAATTAAAAGATTCTTTTCAATATATGATCACTCTCAACCAAAAAAGACTGAAAATCCAAAAATTTTTAAAGCAACAACAATTAATCCAATTGTCTATCAATCACTTTGCTTTGGAATTTATATGCTTGAAAAAATGAAAGGTGTTAAATCTATCTTCATGCGTGAACGAAGCGATAGCGTAACAAATCTTCGTCGAATAAAAGACGACTAACTAAATTACTCCCACTCAGTAGTAACGTTGATAATTTCTTGTTTATAATCAATCATTTATAGCTACCTAATAGAACGTGTGTAACAAGTGTGTAAGTCATTAATCACTCTGCACGCCTTTTCTACATTTGCGTACCTATTGCAATTCAATAGTATATGCAATCTAAACTCGCACACTGTAAGACGAAGAACGTGCTTAATCCATACACGTTCTTCTGTTCTTTTGTTCACTTGTTCTTCAGTGTCAAACGTCTGCCAAACTGCGCTTGTTGCTCAATCAGTGCGTCTAACTCGCCTAGTTCAGCAGCCTCTCGCAACTTACGCAGTGTATCAGCTACATCAGCTTCACTTGCTAGTTCGATTGCATTCTTACCTTTAGCAAACTCTAAAGGCTTGCTTCCGTAACGCACAACAAGGTTGATTTTGCCATCTACGCTTGCAGCCCACCAACGCTTAACACGCTTGGCAACTTCAACTTTGGTTTTCTTACCTTCGTCATCAGTAACCCATTTATGCTGCGTGGGCGTGTAGCCTTTGTTTGTTGCAAGTTGGATTTGTTCATCTATTTTTGCTATCAACTTGCGCCGACGCACAGCGATTGGATTGTTGTTTTGAAGTGGGTTAAATGCAACGAAGTTCAGTGTATTAAGTACAGTAATAACAGCCTCCTTATTAGCTAAAAGCATTGTGCTTTCAGAGTTAGGTGACTGTCATCCGAAGATTAATCGTCAGTGTTCAGAAACTTTTCTAGCATCAAACTATCACCTTTGGACGGTACTGCTGTGTCTCTACCAATATTATTAATTGCACATTCAACTACACCTATTTTTACATCTAGTTTCTTCACAATGCGACTATCAGCATGCTGCTTCTCTATACTGCGTGATGTAACCAAGCGAGGTAAGTTGCCAAGACTTGCATCAATTAAACTACCGTGTCCGAAGTCCAAGTGCCTATCAAACCAAATCTGTAAGCTAGCATCAGCAGCAACAATTTCTTGAAGTATCTCTAGTGCATCTTCACATAAGGTTTCGCACTTGCTGTCCAATTTATATGCTGCAGTTTTCTTACCCTTTCGATGATAAGCATCAGAACGATTACGCATCATAATCGCCTCTTTTAACTTATCCTCGTAGCGTTTTAGCTCGCTTGGCTTATCTTTAAGTTCTTCCCTAAACAGTTTTTGCGTGTCCCATTCAGCAGCTATTTGTTCGTACTCATCTGCACTAAGTCACGTCTGAAGATGTCGGTTTTGCACGTTTTCTCCACGCTTTAGCTTAGCAGCTATAGCTTCAAGTTTAGATAACCGTCTTTCTTCCTCCACTGTAAGTAAGCGACGTGGATTAGCTTTATCTAAGCGTTCTTTTATCAACTGACGTAAGTTGCTACTTGGCTTCTTTTGGATGTCGTACCACTCACTCATTTAACTACCTAGAATATCCAATTTTTATCGGTAGGCATTTTTTTATTAATCCGAAGTTTTTCTTCGGCGATTTCAAAGTCTTCAATGGTATCAATATCCACCACATTATTTCTATGAAGTAACTGCAGCCTTACTTTTGAATTTGTTAATACAGCGCCATTTCTTACAGATGCTGCTCTACTAAGATAAAACTGACCAGCATCATGCTTTGCCTCAATAAAATCTTGTGATCTTGCAGAATAATATTTTGGATCAAACATCTCTGCGTAGCCCTCATCATTTTCGCAAACCGCTCTTTGGATAGGAAATGCAAAGTTAGTAGCTGACATAACTGAGTCACAGTCTTCATCTTCACTTAATACTGTTATCGCAGCACGTATATCTTCTTCGCTTAGCAATACTGCAGTTGGATAAACTGTGAGAATAAAGTCAACTTTCTTTACATTAGCCTCGTACCAATTGAGTGCATGCTCAACAACTGTAGCAGTACCAGTGAAGTCATCAGATAAGTTTTCTGGCCTCATAAAAGGAACACTAAGGCCCTTTCTTTCAATAAAGCCCTTAATCATTTCTGAATCTGTTGATATCAAAACATTATCTCGATTGAAAATTTTTTGAATTTCCATCAGAGGCCAATAGATCATCGGTTGACCAAATATTTCTTTGATATTCTTGTTAGGGATTCTTTTACTACCGCCACGCGCGGGAATAACTACTAAGGTTGAATCAACACTAAATTTCGACATCAGCTATTTTTCCCTCGTTATCTTCTATGGGAGAACAAACCGATCATCAAACAATCCTTGCTTATCCATTTCAAGCTTCAACTTGTAATCTTCAGTTGCCTCTTGAATCGTTTCAAAGGAATCCTTGCAAAGATTACCCATTTTAGAGTAGACGACATGGTACTTCGTACTCATGACTTTTTCCGTCCTTCAGCCAACGAGCCTTTTAGCATCCCAGCAGTAAAGCCAAACTCTTTGCATAGGCGTTTAACTTCCTTGAGTGCGTTCGTACGTTCGTTCTTCTTTGCTTCAGCCATCTGCTGCTGGATAGTTTCCATCTCAGCTTTAAGTTCGTCATATGATTTTCAGTAGTCACACGTTTGTGCAACATTCTGTGTAACTGTACGAGAAAACCTCAATTAAATCAACGATTGATTTTATATGTGAAACAAATGTGTAAGTAATTAATATAATTAAATCAATGACTTACACTAGAATAACTACTCCCACTCAATTGTAGCTGGAGGTTTGCTAGAAATATCATAAGAAACTCTTGATATACCATTGATTTCATTGATTATTCTATTTGAAACTTTTTCTAATAAATCATATGGGAGGTGTGCCCATCTTGCCGTCATAAAATCGATTGTTTCTACTGCCCTTAAAGATACTACGTATTCATAACGACGGGCATCGCCAACTACACCAACGGATTTAACTGGGAGAAAAACAACAAAGGCCTGGCTTGTCTTTTCATACCAACCAGTGTTTTTAAGCTCTTCAATAAAAATAGCATCAGCTCCCCTAAGAAGCTCCGCATATTCTTTTTTTACCTCACCTAGAATTCTTACACCTAATCCAGGACCAGGAAACGGGTGTCTATTTACCATTTCATGTGGCAAACCTAACTCGATGCCTATTTTTCTAACCTCATCTTTAAAAAGATCTCTTAATGGTTCAACTAAGCTCAACTGCATGGTCTTTGGAAGACCTCCAACATTATGGTGAGATTTTATTACATGTGCTTTACCAGTTTTAGATGCTGCTGACTCAATAACATCAGGATATATAGTTCCTTGAGCCAACCACTTAACATTTTTTATCTTAAGCGCCTCTTTTTCAAAGACATCAATAAATGCTTTACCAATAATCTTACGCTTAGTTTCAGGATCTTGTATGCCAATGAGCCTGTCTAAAAATAGTTCCTCTGAATCTGCTCGAATAACGTTAATACCCATATTTTTTGAGAACATGGCCATTACCTGGTCGCCCTCTTCTTTTCTTAAAAGACCGTTATCAACAAATACACAGTGCAGTTGACTTCCTATAGCTTTATTAAGTAGTGCTGCTACGACAGATGAGTCTACACCCCCCGATAATGCTAATAAAACATTATCTTTTCCAACTTGTCCTCTAATGCGTTCAATTAAATTTTTAGTTATCAGGGAAGGCACCCAGCTTCTTTTGCACCCGCAAACATCTATCACAAACCTTTCAAGTATTTCTTTGCCCTGCTCAGTATGCGTTACCTCGGGATGAAACTGAAGGCCATAAAAATTCATTTTTTGATTAAACATACCAGCTATTGGGCAGGATTCACTTGAAGCCATTAGTTCGAAGTTGGGTGGGACTGAAGCAACTCTATCACCATGACTCATCCAAACCTCAAGTCGGCCACTTTCTTGCTCATCTTTTTGATTTGCCAGACCATCAAGGAGCACACTGTGATTATGTGATTGAATTTTTGCGTACCCAAATTCTTGAATAGCTGATGTTTCGACTGAACCCCCAAGCTGTTCAGCCATTATCTGCATCCCGTAACAAATA
>Ga0209337_1003403_pt1 | contig 11243 bp, 1 predicted proteins | sample LinPmetageLP53_FD_184044 | JGI IMG/M metagenome (GOLD analysis project Ga0209337, IMG submission 184044) | Marine viral communities from the Pacific Ocean - LP-53 (SPAdes) (version 2) | ecosystem: Environmental > Aquatic > Marine > Oceanic | place: Pacific Ocean | collected 2010-02-08 | reverse complement strand
TGAGTATAATGATTTATTGAATAACTACAGAGATGAGTATTCCATATATCAGAATAGCGCAAAAGAATACGGAAGTAGTATAGAGGAATATAATAGTAATCTAGAGATATACAACTACAATGCCCTTGATTATAGTGGTTTATTAGAGAAATACAAAGGGGGTATTTCTCAGAAAAAGGAAAGGGAAGCGGCAGAAAAGGAACCAATCCATATAACAGTGGATCAGCTTAAGGGTACTAATAGAGGGATGTGGGCTGAATCAAATACAGCTGAGTTACTAGAAAGTTCTTATGGTGAGTGGTTTAAAGTAACACAAGAGGATACTGGTTTTGATGTTATAAAACTAAAAAACAAATCTAACGGTGTTGAGAGAGAGTTTGAGATAGGGGAATTTCGGGGCGAAGAAGGTAGGAGGTTATTACACTCACAAATAACTGGTTTTGTGGATAACTCTAGAAATACGTCTGTTACTGCTGACTACGCTAAAAGAAAGGATATATGGGATTTAACTGGATCTATCTCTGTTGAAGATAACATATCTTACATAGATCTGAATCAAAGTAATTTACCAGCAAGTGATAGAGAAAGATTCTTCAATAGAGATGGAGAGTTTGGAACTATAGACCCTATGGGTGCTTTTTGGAGTGGTGGTTACAATCCTAATCAAATCCAAACAGATACTGGAAAGCTCGAGGACATCACTTCAGATATATCTAGTTTAATTCAAATGAACCTCTTCAAACTAAGAAGTGGTCAAAGTGGTGGGGAGTTCACTGTGACTGACGATGACAGAACTAGAATACTAGAAGATGTGTTCAAAAGTCTCAATAGTAGTGGTGATTACTTATTACCTAAAGATCAATTCGATAAAATAATAGGTGGTAGTACTAGAAGTTTTTTAGAAAATGAGATATATAAACACTCTACGAAATGGGAGAAAGACCGTGCTATATCTAATGAATTTGCCTCTACTTTAAATGTTGAATTAAAAGAACAAGAGTTAAAAACAATATACGACACATTGCCAGAACCTTGGCAAAAGAAAGCTGATTTAGTCGAAAAGAGATCCCCTTTAGAATCTAAGTTAAATAAATTAAATTTAGAAATAAGTAACGAGAAAGACCCGACTAAATTAAAAGAACTAGAAGCTTTAAAGAAAGAGGTCCAAATAGAGATAGGTGATATACTACTGGATATTTCAGATCTTGGGGAGACATCTGGTTATTTTTGGGATTATGAGAAAGAGGATTTAACTAGCGCTTGGGCTGCGGAAGGTTATAGCGAGTACAGAGCAGTTAGGATGGCTGAGGCTTTTGAACAAACAAAGAAAGATGACAGTGGTTTAGGTGGTATAATAAGAGACATAAAGATTTCTAATCCAATGCTTACAGATAGGGAAGCTTTGAACCTACATCTGAACAAGTTAATCATAGATAAACAAAAAATTATAAAAGACGGTAAAGAAAATATGGTTACCGTTGATTTATCTAAGTTGGGTAGAGACAAGAAAGGTGTCACCAAAGACTTTATAAATAAAATAAAACAAAGAGGTTACTGGAGCGAGAATGAAAATGGGGAAGTAGGTCAAGTAGAAATGTCTGTGACTGACTTAATGGATCTTGGGTTTGATGCTAGAGATTTTAGAGGTTGGTTCGATAGTTGGCAGACGGGTGGTGCTATGTCTAAAGAAGATATTGCTATTCTTGATAGACACGAAGAAGCTTTAGATTATAATCATGGAGCTACTAGAGCTGTGTATGAATTAACCCACTTAGATAGAAACCCAGAGAATATACAGGCATCTACAAGTACTAGTGAATGGTACAATGATCCAAGTCAAGCTTTAACTACATTTGTACAGACAGCAGACAATGCTGTTAGGACTCAATGGTTTGATCAAAGCAATAGAGAGGCTAACCAAGCTATAGCACTCTATGGACAAGAAGGTACTGGCGGCTACACTGATAGAGCCATGTTAGATAAAATGAATAATGTGGCCTCAGAGTTTAACGAAAAGAATACTGCTGAGATCGATGCTGGAAATATCAACCCATTAGTTTGGACCGATAGTCAATTAGATGCTATAAAAAGAACGTTTGCGGATGGTGTAGCTGAGGGTGTAGGTGATTTTGTTCCTACACTTATAGAATTAGCTGCTATAACGGTTGTATCAGATGGTGCTTTAACAGCTACTGGTGCTGGTGCTTACTTAGGGAGACTTAGGAATGCTACAGATATATATAGCAAGATGAAGTATCATACTGCTATGTTAACTTTAGAAGAAATTAAAATGCAAACTGCTGGTTTCAAACCTGGATCTGGTGCAGCATTTTATGTTGGTGGAGCGTTAACACCTTGGTTTAGGCCAGGTGCTTTACCTTTTGGTGTAGGTAAAACATTTAAAGGGTTTGACCCACTGTGGAATAAAACTATTAAAGCTGGTGTTGTTGGTGCTGCGTCTGGAGAGTTTGCTGCTATAACAGAATTAGGTATAGAAGCACTAGAGGGCAAGAAAGATTTTAACTCCGAGATGAAACATTTATTTGGAGACTTCGAAGAGGTTGAGCAGAGAATGCTTACTAATGCTTTCGTTTTTGGTATAGCTGGTCAAATGGGTCATGGTAAGATTAAAAAGACAGATTTATATGTTTCGACTGGGGCTAAATATAGGTTAAGAAGTAAAATAGAAAGTAAACGTAAAAACTTATTATATACTGAGGCTGATAGAATTGAGTTAAAAGAATTTGAAAAACAAGAGAAGCAGAATGAGAAGGATCGTGACAGTGGTAAAATATCTGAAGAGCAATATCAAATAAATAAACAATTAATAGAATTTAATTTAAAAGAAATTAAACCAACAAGACAGAAGAAGGATTTAAGTGAAATAGAACTCAGTAGATACGAAGCTTTAGAGAGAGCTGAAATAGACATTCTAAATCTAGCTACAGCACAGGCCAACGCTATCGAGTTGAATCCTGAGAATCCAAAGTTTGAGGATAATTACCAAACCATAGTTATCGACCCGATTAATGTTCTATTAAAGCAAGCTAATAAGAATCACAAGGATTTAACAGTGGACTTTATCCCTAATGAATTAGCTAATGTCTTGTTTGAAAACGAAGGTAGTGTTGCTGAGTATGATCAAACTAACAACTCTATACTATTCAATAAAAGTAAATTCAAAGCCGGAACATCAAACCACGAACTCGTTCATATGGCTCTACGCCAAGTGTTTAACGGATACGGTGAACGTATGGAAGTTAAGTTCACTAAACGTTTAGATAAAGTATTTGAGGAAGCTTTTGGAAAGAAGTTAAATGACTACTTGAGTTCTGAGATTAAAAAGCAGTATACAGTTGAAATAGATGGTATAAACGCTGAGTTGAAAAAGAAATTAGATAAAGGCGAAATTACTAAACCTGAATATGAAAAAGGATTAAAGGAGAACGAAAAGAAAAGAAAGCAGGAAGAGTTTGAACTACAGCAAGAGGAGTTTTTAACTAATTTAACTGAAATAATAACTAACCCAGAAGTATACTACACACTGATAAATAATTCCTTCTTGAAAAACGCTAAACAAGAGGTTAAGCAATTCATAGAAGAATCTATACCTGGGATGGGTAAACATTTTAAACCTGAAACACCTAAAGAATTTGTAGAGTTTTTAGGTAGATTAGGAGATTCAGGTAGGAAAGGTAGAAAGATGGGTCAGAAAATTCTAAATCTTTCTAAGCTAGATGATATTAGTTGGCTAGGTATAGAGTACAGGGAGAGAGTTGGAAATGGTAGAAAGTTATCAGCTAAAAACTTATCAGAGCAGAAAAGTGCTTTGATTGAATCGAATAAAGCTCTCCTTAGTATGAAGCCTGAATTAAGACCTAAGAATTGGAAAGACCTAACTAAAAAGAATTCTGATAGGGTAAAGGAAATAAATAACAACCTACGTATAGCTGAGGCTAATGCCAAGAACATAAAGCGCTACAAGGAAGGTGAACCAGGTGAACCGTTAAGAGAGGCTGCTGCTAATGAGTTATTAAAAGATAATACACCTATAATAGAAACTTGGTTTAGAAAAAACTTTAAAAAAGGTTTAGACGTATCTGAATCTGACTTTAGAAGTAGTATGATGGAGGGTGTTGTTAATATATTTAACAGCTATAAGAATTTTGATGTACCATTCGGCTACTACTTGAAAGATAGATTATCTTATCAATTAGGTAATGTACTTAAGAGAGCTCAAGCAGGTAGGACTACTGATATTGCTATGAGCGAGATGCGTTTAAGCGTAGAGGAATTACAAATAATCGATACATCACCTGAGTTAAGTAGATCAGGACCTGAAGCTCCTAAAGGTAGAGAGCTAGTTAGAGATTTAAAAATACCTGAAGATGTTATAGCTAAAGCTGAGGAGAGATTAGGTAAGCTCGATGTTAATGCCCTTACGTATAAGACTTTAAAAGATTTAGTTCCTGAGTTTACAAACGAGTTATTAGGTGTAGAACCTAAACCTGGTAATCTAGGAAAGCAAAGTGTTGCTAACGCTCAGAAATGGTTTAGTAAAGATTCAAATGCTAGATTGTTTATCGATCTACTACCTGAAGGTACTATTCCTATGGAAGGAGCACCTGAACTAGTTAAAGGTACATCGACTGGAGTGCAAAACACTCTATTGAAGGAATTCTATAATGCAGCTGGTAGAGCTAAAACAAAATCTGGTGTTGTAGTACAAGGTAAGATTAAAGATATAACACCTAGACAAGTTAAAGATTACTTCGGTATCAAAACAGATGGTAGTTTTGTAGAACTTAAAAACGATAGAGCTCTTAGTCAAAAAATTAAAGCAGCTGTAGATCAGATAGGTAAAGCTTGGACTAATCAAGTTGTTAGAGAAAGTATAAGAAACAATCCCGAGTTTGAGTTAAGAACATCGATAGAGAATCTAGTTAACCAAGTTCAAGCTGGTAAATCTAATAAGTTGTCAGGAACTGATATAGGTAGTGTATATAGATTATTAGAAGCTGGGGTTATAAACGCTAACACGGTAATTGAAAATCTACCTGCTGGTAAGTCTAGAGATTTAATATTAAACATGGTTCTTGATAAAGAGAGTTTAACCTTAGACAAGGATGTTATATTATATAACGAAAAGAAAAATAGAGAATTAGAAGGATTGACCGAGAAAGAAGCTAATGACATAAGTATACAATCGGAAAAAAACATAGTAGCTATAGCTAGGAAAAATGGTTTGAGTGAAACTCATTCTAGTTACTCCGCTATATCTAAAGATAAAAATTTAGTAGAATGGAGGAAAAAATTAGACGCTGAGGTTTACAAAGAACTCGGGTATAGTCTTGAGGATATAAATGCTTTAACAACATATAGAAAAAGACAAACTGTACCTGGAGCTATGTCTGCTATGGTAAGAGAGTTAGGTTTTGGTAATCAAGCTAGAAAACAAACGTTAGAAAATGGAGAGCAAGTATATCTTACTTCTGATGGTAAAACACCAGCTCAAGCTATACACGACTTTTTAAGTATAAAAACTAAAACTGGGAAGGGTAAGGACGTTATTTGGATGGAGGAAGTTTTTAGCCCTGATTTCTCTAAAACAAAAAAGGAGATGGAAACGTTGGAGCGCGAGATGTTGAACTCTGATAAGAACTATACACACAAAGAAATAGCAGATGCTAAAATAGAGTTGTATAGAGAAAGAGGGTCATACTCGGGTGAGTCTAAAGATTTTGAAGCTACTGAAGCAGCTAACACAAGGTTTGCTAGAGAGATGATGGCAGCTAAGTTAGCAGTAGCGATGAGACACGCTGAAAGTAATTATGGTTTAGAGTGGTTACTTCAAGATAGAGGTATGCAGACCAACGTTACAAATGGTATCACTAAATCTATGGTTTACAATATGCGATCCATAAATGCTATTGGTAGTGAGAAAGGTAAGGTTGAGGCTACCAACTCTAAAGGTGAGACTAAAATTAAAGATAACCACGGTGTTAGTAACCACTGGGAACACGCTTTACAGTTGTTGAATAATACACAATTCTTACTTGGTATAGCTAAGAAACATAAATCTGTTACTCCTGAAGCGTTGAAGGATGTTGATAGATTAATTGAAGCTTCTCAACAAGATTTAATACCTAAAGATTTACAGTTATTTAATGATGCTAAAGGAACTACTAGTTTCGCAGAATTCTTTGGTAAAGAAGGTTCTGCTAATCTAAGTAACAATGCATTATTGAATGTGTTTACCAATAACGTTCTAGGTAGAATGAGTAATCAGTATATAGTTAGTGGCCCTAATAAGGGTAGAACTATAGCTGAGGTTGTTATGGAGAGATACACTAACAACCAGATAAAAGATATTCTATCTAAAACATCTAAAAAGGAATGGACAGAGCTTGAGTATAATTTAGATAGAAAACTTAAAGATGTTGACTTAGCTAAGACCAACATAAAGAACTTACAAGCTATGAAACTCTCGAGTAAGGGTATGTCCAATTCAGAGATAATAAAAGTAAGTAGGAATATAGATAAAGCTTTACAATTAGGTAGAAAGAAGAAGAAGAAAGCTAGGGGTATGTCTACTTTCGATTTTGATGAAACTGTAGGTATAAGTGATAATTATGTTATAGCTAAGAAGGGTAAGGAAACAAAAAGAATATCATCTGCTGAATGGCCTTTCCAAGGAGATAAAATGATTAAGGAAGGTTGGGAGATGGACTTTTCTGATTTCGATAAAGTTACAGACGGTAAACCTGGTCCTTTAATGCAGAAGATGAAGAACCAAATAAAGAAGTATGGACCTGAAAATGTTTTTATACTAACTGCTCGAGGACCTGAAAGTAAATATGCTATCCATGAGTATTTAAAATCAGAAGGTATTGAAATATCTTTAGATAATATAACTGGACTAGGCAAGAGCCAAGGTGAGGCTAAGGCGCAGTGGATGTTAGAGAAGTTTGCAGAGGGATATAACGATATGTACTTTGTTGATGATGCTCTCCCTAACGTAGAGGCTGTTAAGAAGGTCTTAGATCAACTAGATATAAAATCTAAAGTACAACAAGCCTTGGCATCTAAAGATCTCAGTAGTGGCGTGAATGATATAATGAGGCATTCTCTAGATATAGCTTCTGAAAAAACATTCTCTAAGGCTGAGGCTAAAATACGTGGTGCTAATATTAAGAGACGTAGAATCTTCATGACAGACTCTGCAGCAGATCTTGAATTATTACTAGAACCTTTATATGGTAAAGGTAAGAAAGGTACAGAGAATCAAAAATGGTTTGGTGAGAACTTCGTTAGACTTTTCGAGAGAGGTCACAACGATATTAATAATGCTAGACAGAAAGCAGCTAATGGATATATGGCTCTTCGTAAGCAGAATAAAAAAGTAGTTAAGTCGTTAGATCAACCAGTTGAAGGTACTAACTTTACTACTGATATGGCTTTACGTACTTATATATGGAATAAAAACGGTATGAAAATACCTGGGCTAGCTAAAGCATCAGAAGCTAAATTAGTTGAACATGTTAGAAATAACCCTGAGCTTCAAGCGTTCGCTGAGAACGTGGCTAGATTAACTGGGATTGAAACTGGATTAAGAGAACCATCAGGTCACTGGTGGTCTGAAACAATAGCTAGTGAGATGGGTAGCCTCGGTGAAGGTGTTGGTAGAGAGAAATATCTACAAGACTGGATAGATGCTAAGAATGAAATATTCTCTGAAGAGAATCTTAACAAGATGGAAACTAAGTTAGGTTCTGAGTGGAGAAAGAATGTTGAAGAGATGTTCACAAGAATGGAGACTGGTAAAACTAGGAAAGCTGATTTAGGTAAAGCTGGTAATGCAATGATGGATTACTTGAATGGATCTGTTGGTACTATCATGAGTTTAAATACTAGATCTGCTACGCTACAATTAATATCATCTGTTAACTTTATCAATCACGATTTCAACAATCCTCTATTAGCAGCTAAAGCATTTGCTAATCAACCACAATACTGGAAAGATTTTGCGCACATACTAAATTCAGACATGTTAAAGCAAAGACGTTCTGGTTTACAGATAAACGTTACAGAAGCAGAACTTGCTGCTGCAGCTTCAGGTCAAAAGAATAAGGCTAAAGCAGTGTTAGCTTGGATATTAAAACAAGGTTATGTACCTACTAAGGTTTGTGATAGTTTTGCTATTGCTTCTGGTGGTGCTACATATTACCGTAATGCTATACGTAAGTATACTAAAGAAGGTTTATCTAAAGCTGAGGCTGAAAGAAAAGCGTGGATTGATTTCCAAGCTGTAGCAGAGAGAACTCAACAGTCTTCTCGACCAGATCTTTTATCGGCACAGCAAGTATCAGTTGGTGGTAGAATAATATTACCATTCGCAAACACTCCTATGCAGATGAATAGGATTATGATGAAAGAACTTCTTGATATTAAGAATGGTAGATACAAAGGTTTTGTAGGTGATAATTCTATCACTAACAAGATGAGTAAAGTAGGTTACTACGGGTTCGTACAGTCAGCTATATTCGCTGGGTTACAATCTGGTTTATTTGCGTTAATGATGAATAGTGATGATGATGAATTAATCGCTGATAAGAAAGTTAGATCTGTGAATACTATTGCTGATTCATTCTTGAGAGGTATGGGTATACCTGGTGCTGTATTATCAGGTATTAAAAATGCTTTGCTAGAATTCCAAAAGCAGAATGACAAAAGTTGGGGCGCTGACTATGACGAGGTCTATGAAGACTTATTAAACATATCTCCTACTGTAGGTTCTAAGATTGGTAAACTTGATGCTGCTGGTAATACCTACCAATGGAATAAGAAAGAAATATTATCAGAGGGATTAACTTTAGATGGTCCAGCCCTAGAGTCTCTAACTATGGCTACTGAAGCTTTACTTAACATTCCAGTTAATAGGGTTCATAGAAAGATTGGTAACATCCAGGAAGCTCTAAATGAACAAAACGCAGCATGGCAGAGAATTATGGTAGGTATGGGTTGGAGCCAGTGGGACGTTGGTATTGGGCAACGTAAGAAAGCTGAGGAGAAAGTAGAGAAAGATGAGGCTAAAAGAGTAAAGAAAGAACAAGAGAAGGTTGAAGCCAAAAAGCAGATAGAGGAAGAGAAGAAAGCTGAAGAACAAAAGAAGAAAGACGAAGGCTTTAAAAATGTTAGATGCTCTGGTACGAAATCAAACGGCGAGAGATGTAGTATAACTATAGAGACTAAAGCTAAAACAGCTAAGTGTACTTACCACAAATCCTACAAACCTAACGAGGGTAGTGATAGAAACAATAATGGTATTAAAGAATACCAATGTAAGTCACTAACTGGTTCAGGTAAAAGATGTAAGAATAGAAGTGAGAACAAGAACAAGAAATGTTATGCACATCAATAAAGTTAACTGTTGTTGTAAGTGTGTAATATTCTAAGTATAGATAGTAAATAAATTTTAAGTAAATAATTATGGGAATTAATTCAACAGAAGTTGCATATAACTTCGGACAATTAGGATCTGCTTTCAATAACGGTACAGCAGTTATGACACCACCAACAGGTAAAGTGTTTGTAGCTATTACTATGTTAGCTGATACTACCTTCGATAATACGGGTGGTTTAGTAGCTGACAACGATTCTGCTGGAGCGGGTTTAGAGTATATAGGAACGGGTACCGCTGCTCATGACGCATCGCCAGCTACAACATCTAGTGGTGGTGGTGGTACAGCAGTTGTAGTAGGTAGTACTTTTCCTGAAGGTATTACTATATATGGTAGATGGACATCTATTAACCCGGCTAGTGGAATGATTGTTGCTTATATAGGGAACTAATATGTTAGGTATAGGCTCGGGCGCTGGAAGAAGCGGGAAGGTTAGGAAGATCGTCAAAAACGGTTTACAAGCTTGGTACAAATGTGATACTACTCAAGCTCCTTTAGGGGAGGAGGAGATAGCTAATGGTGACTTTAGTCTTGGACTAGGGCTGTTAAACCAACCAATACTAACAGGTACTGACTGGACAAATGCTAATGGAACTGTAAGCAATGGTATTGGTACAGTGACGGTACCTGCAGATGGAACTTATGGTTATTTTAGAGGAAATCTAAGAGGTAGCGATTGGACTGAAGGAGCCACGTATAAAGTGATGGTCACAGTAAAAGGTACGGCTGGGAAAGATATAAGAGTAAGAAGTGAGATTGGAAGTGATAATGGTGGTTTAACGTCAACAACAGGCCGTATAACATTGACTGGCAACCTTCAGACAGAAACTTTTTACTTTGTATCTAATGATCAAGATGATGACTTTAGAATTGAGAGACAATCTTCCGATGAGGCATACTCATTTGAGATACACAGTGTTTCTGTAAGACAAACCAACCCTAACGATAGTTGGACTTTAGGTTCTAACTGGTCTATGCAAGACGGTGTTTTAACTAGTGATGATAGTGCTAACGCTCAAGCTTTACAACCTATACTAACTATAGGTAAGAAGTATAAAATAACTTATACTATAGCTTCTCGCACGAGCGGCACTATGAGATGCAACGCTGGGAGTACGCTAGGCACTGGACGATCTGTTGTCGGTACTTTCACGGAAGATTTAACGTGCGCTGATGATACTCGTTTTGATTTAGATTCTAACTCTACTTTTGTCGGTACAGTTACTAATTGTACCGTAAAAGAAATAACAAACTCTGTTAGAGACTTCTCCTCTAACCACAACAACGCTGTATTATATTCTGGGAAGTGTTTAGATTTTGACGATCAAGATGATGAGAATATATCTTTAGGAACTCAATCGCTACCTAATACATCTACTGTTACTGGGTCTTTCTGGATGTATCCTGTGGTAGGTGGTAGTTCAGGTGTTCAAACTATAATGTCGTACAGTAAGTTCATGATTACACTTACAGATAATGATACTTTAACAGTCTACCCAAACACAGCAGGTACTGCTGCTGCTTTTACTATTCCAGATTTGAACGGCAAATGGTCAAGGGTTGTTGTCTCTGTGGATGGGCTTACAACATCTTTGTACATTAACGGTGATCTTGTAGAGTCAAAAACAACAATCGCAATAAATAATGCCGCCGCTGCTTCTTACATTGCTTCTGAAGGTGGGGTTAGATATTATGAGGGGAAACTAGCGGACTTACAAATCTACGGCAAAGCTTGGACAGCTTCAGATGTAACATATGACTGGGAAAATCCTGATAAAGATG
>Ga0209337_1003402_pt1 | contig 11243 bp, 8 predicted proteins | sample LinPmetageLP53_FD_184044 | JGI IMG/M metagenome (GOLD analysis project Ga0209337, IMG submission 184044) | Marine viral communities from the Pacific Ocean - LP-53 (SPAdes) (version 2) | ecosystem: Environmental > Aquatic > Marine > Oceanic | place: Pacific Ocean | collected 2010-02-08 | reverse complement strand
AAGGTCTTTACAATGTTCTTTTAGGGGGACATTGGCACGCAAGGAAAGGCAAACGCATTTATAAGCAAGTAGAAGAAAAGCAGCTAGATCAAGCCAATTACAGGCAAATAGCAGTAGCACCACTTTTTACAGGGAATTTTTATTCCGAAAGCAGCGGCTGGAATAGCACCGCAGGGTTTACACTAATTGAAAATAACGGACACGGGAAACCTAACGTATTCGAATATATACTTCCATAGATGGCAGCTGGTAAATATAACTTTTTAGTAGAGCAAGGGTCTCAACACGTACTAACTTTTACGTATTCAGATGACGCTAGTGTAGGGTATGATTTATCTAGTATGTCGATACGTATGGCTGTAAAAGATCATATTAGCGATACTTCTTATGTATATACAGCAACTTCTGATTTAACAATAGATCCGACTTTTTTACTTCATTTTGCAATATTAGATCAGTCAGCAGAGTTTAGGGGGAAATTTAAACTTACGATCCCTTCTGCGGTTACAGATACTTTTGATTTTAATCAAGGAGTATATGATTTAGAAATATTAGAAGGAGAAGAAGTCACAAGGTTATTAGAAGGAAAATTTAAAGTTAAACCTCAAGTAACTCTCTGATGGCAAAAGTAGTAGTATTACAAAGCGCTCCTAATAAAGTTACGGTAACCCCTACGAATACCTTTGTTTCTGTGGAGGAACCTGCTCAGATAACATCTACGGTCGCTATAACTGAACTAAATACATTTGTTACAGTGCAAGATACTGGGGAAGCACTGCAACAAGTACAACATTATACTCATACGCAAAACCAAAGTGATGCAGAATGGGTAATCTTTCATGGATTAAATACTCGACCTTCCGTTGATGTAGTCAACAATACAGGTGTAAGTGTTTTTCCTACTATACAATACAACGATTTAAATACTGTAACAATAACTTTTTCTTCTCCTCAAACAGGATCTGCATACTTTAACTAACTACTATGGCTATATTATTTTACGACGACATTTCCCTTGATGGGCAGCAAATACAAAACGTTTCTCTTGAGCGTCTAAGTGACGCCGACCAATCCAGCGCTACCCTTTACCAAGGAAGGATTATTTACAATACTTCTGATGATGTACTTAAGTACTATAACGGAAGTAATTGGGTAGCTCTCGATGGGACAGGAAACATAGATTCTGTTACAGCAGGAAATGGCCTTAAACTTACTGGAGGCAGCCCTCAATCTACGGGAGCTGTAACTATTTCAGTAGACTATGACGCAAGTACCAATATTATAGCTCAAGCACCTGCTGCTACAGGTACTATAGCTACGGACTCGTTAATTTTAGTAGCGCTTTCTACGGCAGTAGAGGCTTTTCCATTAAGTAGTATAAAAACACTAGTAAGTGCGGGGGTTTCTCAAGTCACTTCCTCCACAACTTCTGGAGCGGGCGTTTCTACAACAGTTACTAACAGTGGAGTAGGTTCGGTTACGTTAGGAGCAACTTTAAATAATTCAGGGAGCGCGCCAACAGCAGGACAATTTTATAGTGGTTTAGGTACTTGGGTAACTCCAGATCCTGATACTAATAGTACCTATACGTTAGATCTTACTGATGATGTTGCTACTGGATCAGGTGGAAGGATAGTATTAACAAAAGATCAAGATAGTACGGCGACAGTAGTAGATATTATAGGTACAGCTAATCAAGTTACGGTTACGCCTGCTGAATCTACTGATGTTTTAACTATATCACTCCCTTCTTCTGTTGTTGCTCCAGGTAGTCTTGGTGTACTCGGCTCAACTACGGTAAATGGAGCAACTACTTTACAAGGAAGTTGTGAGGTTGCAGGACTTCTGACGGTTACAGGATCTGCTACATTTAGTAGTATACCTACTATACCTACTAGTCCACTTACTTCTACAGATGCAGCTTCAAAAGGATATGTAGATGGTTTAGTAGTAGGAGGTTTGGTATTCCAAGGGTCTTATGATGCAGATACGGATCCTGCTCTTTTAAGTTCAGGCTCAGTTTTAAAAGGAGAAACTTTTGTAGTAAATGATGCTGGAAACTATGGAGGTTTTTGGGACCCTGCTTTAGAAATAGGGGATATGATTATTGCGAAACAAAATAGTCCTACGCTAGTAAGTCATTGGGTAGCTATACAAAAGAATATTACTTTTGCCACTTCTACTGTAGCGGGTACTGCGAAGTTTCATCCAGACAATGGATTTGGAGCTATGGGAGCGAATGGAGCGGCTACGATGGCAACCCATGGTGCCTTAGGACCTTTTGGATCTGCTTCCGCTTTAGCCGTTGTGGAGACTAATGCTTTTGGATCTGTTACATCGATGTCAGAACAAACTATAGCTATAACTTCAAGTCAAATAACAGATTTCGAGACTGTAGTAGATGGACGATTAGCAGTAAATAGCGATAATTTTACTATTACAGGAAACAATACAGGTACTTTTTCTTATAGTCACAATATACCTGCTGGAGTAAATGTATTGACGCAAGTATATAGAATAGCTTCTGCGGGTAGTGATACAGTAGGAGCTACTGTTTACCCTGCTATAACCACAGTCGGGAGTACTGTTACAGTAAATTTTAAAGATGGATCCTACCCTCAGGTAGGGGACAACTATAAAGTTCTTTTAATTGGAACAGACGCAACAGCTTAATTTAACTTTAATAAATTTAAAATATTATGCCTTTATTATTTTACGGAGACGTTAATCTTGATTCTCAATCGCTACTAGACACTCGTTTAGAGGTAGTAGGGTCTGCTCCTACTGGCGTAGGTATCGATTATGAAGGACGGATTATTTTTGTTCAAACAAGTATAGATGGAGATGCGAGTTTAGGAGGAAGGATAGCTTATAAAAACTCTGCTGCAAACGATGGAGAGCCTTATACTTATTTAGATTCTACTGGTTTAGTGGATTCTATTTCGACAGTAACGGGTAACGCAGGAGGGTTAATAGTATATTCAGATGGAAATCTGGATGGAATAGATGGAGATACTAAAGTAGATATTAATTGGTCGGGGAGTGGGAGTATAGTACGAGCGGGTGGGGATTATGCTAACGCAGACCTGCTACAAGCTCTTCAAGATGGGCTTGCAAACACTTATATCTTGTGCGGGGGATCGGCGGGGGCACGAAAAGAATCGTTAGCAACGCTGAAAGTTGGTATGAGCGCAGGTGTAAGTAGCCTCGTTAGTCAAGGACCTGGAGATGGAGATTTTACTGTGAATGCACCGGATCATGTTGTTTTAGCTGTAGGCACTGTAGATGCTAATGGGTTAGTAACTACGGAAGCTTCTCTTGCGGCAGGAACCCCGTCAGGAACTGATGCAGAAAAAGAAGCTTTATTTTTACAGGCAACAAGCGATGTAGGTAGTACATGGGCGAATTGGCCTACATACGCAAATACTGAGTATATACAGGGAGTTACGGTAACTTCTAATAACAGCATAAACGAGTACGGAAGAATCAATTTTACTAGTTTTGATGAATATTCGCCAAGTTCTACGACTATAGATGAGACTATTTATATCAAAGCTGGGGGAGGCGCTACTCCAAAACAAATAAGAATACTAGCTACGGCTTCGACTGCGGGGGTAGGAACAATGCAAATAAAGTTACAGCCTATTTTGGAGATAAACAATCTAACTGTTACTACAAATTTTGTGAATGCAGCTTCTCAAACCTTTACTACAGTAGGAGATCTGGCTACTATTACTATGGCTTCGCTCAACTCCACCTCTACTATATCAAGTCCAGCATTTACAAACTTACCTACAATATCGGCTACAGCTGCGGATTATGATTCTTCGCCATCTGATTCGATGATGGCGAATAAAGCTTATGCGGATGCTGCTGGTAATATGATCTTTATAGGTGAGTATGTTGCTACTTCAGACCCCGCTAGTGGAGTGTCAGTATTAAAGGGACATTCTTATGCAGTCACAACTGGAGGGTCGGGAGTAGCTAACTTTTGGAGTGTCCCTCTTCAAGAAGGAGACTTTATTATATGTAATACTACTACTGGACCATTGAATGAAAATGATTGGAGTGTAGTAACAAGTAAACTAGATTGGGCTACTGCTGATACTCCAGGTATTATGAGCTTTCCATTTCAAACTGGAAATGGAGGATGGGAAAATTCTGCTAACTGGGCAGACCCCTCTAAACCGGAAGTAGCTTCTAATAATACAACTTCTGATTGGCCTCTCGCTGGTAACACCACTAAATCTCCTGTAATAACTTCAAATCAATTTGGGAAGATAACTACAGTAACAAAGCCTACTATACAGCTTCCTGGATCAGGTTTGACAATTCTGGACCATATACCTCTCTTTAATAATGAAATTCAAACGAAACATAACGAGATTTCACATTATGCTACGGTACCTTCTGAAGGAGGGAGTTGGGATATCGCACATGGTTTAAATACTTTAGATGTTATGGTTCAAGTCTTTTTAGTTTCCACTGGAGCAACTGTTTTTGCGGAGGCTACTCGAACGTCTAATGCGAATGTTACAATTGGTGTCAATGGAGCAGCTTCTGCTACTACAGGACAATTTGGAGTTTTACTTAGTGAAGTTGTATAAAGATGTTTTTATTCAAGCGATTTATAATATCTCTTGTATTTGTAAGCCTGTCGGGACTAACTCTTGCACAGAACAGTTGGGTTAATGTAGTTGTTCAAACAGACGATTACGGAGGAGAGACTAGTTGGGAGATATATCAGGAGAGCGAGCTTATGGCTACTTCTCCTGCATATGAAAGTAACTCCTACAATGAAACTATTGTAAATTTACCTGCAGGAGGGTATAACTTTGTTATATACGATTCATTTGGAGATGGTATATGCTGTGACTTTGGAGAAGGGTACTTTGGGTTAAGGAATATATGTGAGTTAAATACTTTTGTGTATGACTTTAATAGCCCTCAGGTGACTGTATATTTTGACTTGGTACCGTGCGCCCCTCCTGTCTTTGGATGTATGGATATAGAGGCTTTAAACTTCAACCCATGGGCAAATGCGCCTTCGCCCTGTACCTTTCCACCAGCCCCATGTGATACTGGGGCGACTAATGTTATTGTTCTTGTTACTCCTGATAGTTATCCTAGTGAAACTAGTTGGGATATGACCGTTAATGGAGAAGTAGTTTCTTTTGGTGATGGGTACTCTACCCCAGGTGTTATGGAACCTACATATGTTTGTGTTTCTGAAGGGGATACCTTAGTAGCAAATATATATGACTCATACGGAGATGGGCTATGCGGAACTTGTTGGGGAGGTATAGACGGATACTTCGATGTGACTACTTTATGTGGAGATAGTATTTTTTCTATAGGAGGAGTACAAGAGTTTGATACGGTTTCTTCAGGAGCATATATAGTACTACCTTGTATACCTTTTATTCCGCAGGGATGTACAGATGCTGGGTATGTAGAATATAACGCTTCTGCAGTTATAGACGATGGAAGTTGTGTAACTGAAGTGCTCTTAGGATGTACAGATTCTTCTATGTTTAACTTTGATCCTGCAGCAAATACTATGGATGTACATGCTTCATGTGAGTATACTCTTATAACTACAGATGGAGGAGCAGATGGATGGTTTGGTAGTTGGATTGGGGTAACTCAAGGAGATGATACTTATGGGCCCTACCAAATGGGACCTAATGATGGGTACGAAGAAGAATTTATTTTAAACCTTTCCTCTAATGAAGAGGTTAAGGTATATTTCTTTACTAGCGGTAACGCAGCTACTACAGCTGCACAGTGTGGTTTTAGATTAGAAGGTCCTAATGGAATAGTATTACAAAGTGGCACAAATCCTTGGACAGACCCTCTTAAAAAGTTTCCTTATACATATTCTGGATACCCTACCTGTTTAAATTACTGTGTAGAGATCTTAGCAGCCTGTACTGATCCTGAAGCTCAAAACTTTACTTTGGGGGCTAATACGGAGGATGGGAGTTGCTATTACTCTGCGGGATGTATGCAGGCGGGGTATGTAGAATACTATACACAAGGATATGAAGCAGACTTCGATGACGGCTCTTGTAATGAGGTAGCTGTATTTGGGTGTACGGATGAACTTGCTTTAAACTATAACCCGGAAGCAAACGTAGATATAAATACATGTATTGAAGTAATAGTCGATTGCACAGATCCGGAAGCTGTAAACTATAATGAACTTGCTAATACTCCGAATAATGAATCTTGTTTATATGATGCGGGATGTATAGGAGAACCAGGAGAACCTTATTACTTAAACGATTCATGCTATGCTTGGGTAATCACTATAGACACATACTGTTGCGAGGTAGCTTTCGATGGAGCATGTATAGAATTATATAGTTATTGCGAACAAGGGTGGACTGCAGAAGTGCCTGAACTAAATGAAGAGCATAGTGTATACCCTAATCCTGTACAGGACTGGTTAATTGTAAAAGCTCCTTTAGACGTAGTTACAGAGGTATATGATATACTAGGGCACTTAGTAATAGTAGGTACTAAAGAGAAGCGGATAGACCTGAGAGAGCTCTCTAAAGGGTCTTATCAGGTAGTGATGAACTACCGTGGACGAATAACGAGTACTAAAATTATTAAAATATGAGATATCTATTAGCTTTAGTATTACTATGTATTAGTGTAAGTGTAACTTCTCAAACTTTAAAGAAAACCTTCAAGTTTGCTACTTTCTATACTGCAGTAAATGGAGGAAATTCTATAGCCGATCAAGATGTGTGGTCAGTAACGCATGGTGGCTTACAAAATGAGACGATAGTAACTCCATTTGATTACTCCGTTACATTTGGAGTACGAAAGATTGCAAGGTTTGGGTACGAAAACCGTGCTAGCGTTTTTTATAACGGCACAGAAAAATCCTATAGTGACGCAGCGACAATAGGTAAAATAAAAGGTTTTGAATTTTTGTTTGAAGCGGATTGGCGAAGGCAACAAGGGAAGAACTTCGTAGACCAAAATCATTTTCTTAGGTATGTGTCTAAGAATTGGATAGCCAAAGTAGAGTATGTGCAGGATGGGTTTGCTGATGTAAGCTATTTTGAAGGATCACAACGTGCAAGATTTAATATAAATAAACGCTTAAGCCTTAATTTAGGTATAGCACAGCGTATTTCTGAACCTTATGGCTATGATGCCCTTGCAGAATGGATGTTACCTAATGGAACTTTGCATTATACAAATTTAGCATTACAAGAAGGGTATGTAATAGAGTTTGATGGGCAAGGGGGAGTAGAATATTGTGACCCATTAGGGAGGTGTGTTGCTACTAGCTCAGAAGTTTGGGAAGCAGTAGTGATACCTGATGTTCTTAATGACTATATAGCTCGAAAGAGAAGTGAGTTACCAGACCAATGGAATCATTCTGTAGTAGTAGGATATGATTATTACAAGTACTCTAAAGATTTTTGGGTACATAGTTGGGGTAGTGTGATGCCTTATCACCTGCGTGTAGACAGTGAATACTCTTATTTTGAAGCAACTAACAGCGAACAGTGGGTAGATTACGCTGGAGGCCTTATATTTGGGTGGAGATTAAATAAGAGTCTCGGAATATTCTTAGAAGGAAAATATAATAAATACTGGAACAGGGAATGGCATGCATTTTCTGTTGGTTTAAACTATGTAATACTATAAAAATGGCGCAAGAGATTGGAGAGAAGACGCAAGTAACTTTAGACCTTAAAACAATAGGGATGGGAGTTGCAGGAGTAGGATCATTAATTGCAATGTGGTTTGCTTTACAAGCAGATATCGCATTAGCAAAGGAACTTCCAATCCCTCCAGACCCTGAAATTACGCGTATGGAGTTTGATATGAAAGATCAACTTGTACGTCAAACAATAATGACTACGCAAGAAGATGTTATTGAAATAAAAGAAGACTTGAAAAATATCGAAAGGAAAATAGATGAACTAAAATGATGAAAAATGAAATTAATCCTTACAATCCTTGCATCATTAGCACTATTTTCGGCAACTGTATATGTAACAGTTACTCCGGAAGTAATTAGTATACCTGAGTCAGGTGTTTGTGTTGTAGAATTTAATGCTAGTTTTAACTCTGGAAACAGTGTAAGCTGGTTAGACAATTTAAGCGACTGTAAAGGGAGACGAGTAGATATAGCATCTGAGCCTGCTATGCAAAAAGATCATAAAATAGTAGTCGTTCCTACTATTATAGTATTTAATGAAGGAGAAGAAGTCACAAGATTCCAAGCAAACATTATGATGCAGTTGGAAGCTACTCAAGAAGAAGTACAGGAAGCTGTAGATGAAATCTTGATGAGTTCTTTTTAAAAGAATAGTTACAAAAATAACAATATAGCAAAAAAGTTTACCAATGGCAATTACTTTTTATGATGACATCCTTTCCCCCAAACTAGTATTAGATGGGGCAAGCACTGCTTTTCAAGCAAGTATTTCGGCAGGGGTTCTTACCGAACAGACTGACTATGTTTTACCTTTAAGTTTACCTTCTTCAAATGGTAAAGTATTAAGTACTACTAGTGCGGGCGTTATGTCTTGGGTAGACGCACCTTCTCCTGAATATATAGCATCTATGGGAGAAAATATGGTGACTAATGGTTCGGGACTATTAGCATCTAATTTTAACTTTCCTGATTTTACCTTTTCTGGGAGTGTTGCAAATCTCTCACCAGGGTCTTTTACTTACGCAAATGAGTTAAGTTCTACTACTACTACTGAGTATATGCCTGTCAATGTTAGCAAAAGGTATAAAATGTCTGCGGACATGAAATCATTAAATGGGGTAGGAAAGTACTATATGGGTACTTGGCAGTATGATGTAGATGATAACCTAGTTAATGCGCGAAATCATATGTTCCTAGAAGGGACGTTGACAACTCTGGCAGAAGATTTGGTATACGGAGCTACAGAAATCAAGTTAACAGATGCTACTAATTGGGATGGGTCTCTTACTGCAAGTCATGAAAGGCAAATAATCTTTTGGAATTACTCTAATAGCCATGGGTACCTTTATCCTGCAGAGACGTATTCAAGAAATCTTTCCAATACTATTGTAACCCCTAGCACGTATCCTAACCACTACAATGATGGGCTTTGGGATGTAGGTGGAATAGATAATTATTCAAACACTATTACTCAAATAGCAAATGATGGAGTTTGGAGAGGGTCTGAGACTATACCTGCAGGTACGTATGTAAGTCAAGCAGATTCTGGAAGCACCTATAAGTATAATGTTGCTTCGGGTGTAATAGTTCCTAATAATAAGTTTACTACTTATACGGGGTATATGGACGGTGTAGATTATTCAGGGAAAAATGTGAACGGTAAATTCTCTCCTGGAACGGCAAAAATACGTATAGGATGGTTATTGAATTATAGGAGCGCAGCAGATGAGGTTGCAGACGCATCTTGGGTAGCAGACGACACTATTTGGATAACTAATGTCTTTGCAGGATTGGACTATGTAGCTGGAACGGGTAGATTTAAATACTTTAGTGATTATGTGCAACTTACTAATGCAGAGATTCCCGACCTTGTAAGCGACGGGGCCACACTTAATGACGCTCTTTACCAGTCAATGGGGGGAGAGCTAGAGGTGGTGAGAGGGGTTAAATATCTAAATACCGAGAGCTTTTATAAAGTAAGGCAGAGTGTTGAAGGTACGGGTACCGAGGCAGGGGGGTCGTGGCTAGTTTATTATGATGGAGGGACAAATACGTGGATAACTAGAGAAATAGGAACGAACGGCACTATAAGTAATCATCCATTGCTTATGATAAAGCTTGACGGGTCAGGCGCTAAGTTACTTGCATGGAATAGGCACGGTACTACAAGTTATAAAAATTATTATTCGGTTGAGACCTTTTATACTCAGTCAAATACTGGGTACCCTACTCCTCATAGCGTAGGGTCTGATTTTCATTGGCAAAGAGCTGTAGATAAGTTGTATTATCTAGATGGTAATGTAGGATTTAATACCAACAATCCTACTGAGGTTATAGATGTTTCAGGAAATGTAAATGCAACTGGGTATAAGGTAGGAGGAAACGTCTTGGTTTTAGATGATGATACTTTAGGAGGAGGGGCAAGTAGTGATACCCAAGTGCCAACTCAACAATCAGTAAAGCAGTATATCGATGGAGTTGTCTTAGGAGGGGTTCAAGTAGATGCTACTAAGGTTGCGGATGGGTCTGTGACTAATACAGAGTTCCAATATATTAATAGTGTAACTTCAAATGTTCAGTACCAAATAACTAGTACTGTATTAGCTACAACAGCTAATGCTACGGCTATAAGTCTTTTACAAGAAGCGATAGATCCTACAGGCCCTTCAGGAGGAGGAGGAAAAGGAGTATATGCAAAAAATACAAAATCTACATCTTTTTCCTATCTTGGAATGGCTGATACAACTCTCCGAATGCAAGCGGGAGGGAATACGGCTGTAAATATGACTGAAAGTTCTCCAGGGGAAATCACAATGATTGTTCAAGCAGGAAGTCCTGGAAGTGAGATTCCCGTTACAGCGATTACAATTGAAGGTGACGACTCATTCCAAAATGCTAAAACCACTTTTAATCAAAATGTGGTGTTTGATTTGAGAGCAGATTTTAATGCTGCAGTAGATTTAAATGGCAATGCTACGGGAATATCAACTAATCAAGTAACAGAAGGTACAAACTTATACTATACTGATGCAAGAGCGCGAGCAGCAATAACCTTAACTGACACAGGAGGGCTAGGAAGTCTTCAATTTTCTGGAGGAGCCTTAACTTACACAGGTCCTTCTGATGCTGAAATACATGCTTCTTATGACTTTGGTACAAACATTCATGTTACAGATGTAGTAGATGCCGGTACTGGACGTATAGTTAAACAAATAGATGCAACTTACGATAATACAGAAGTTCAGACATACCTTTCAGGAGGTTCTGCTACTACCATAGAAACTTCAGGAGACGTTACTGTAGGAGGAAATTTAATAGTAAGCGGTACTCAAACACAGTTAAATACTACTACGTTAGAAGTAGAAGATATAAATATTGTAATAGGAAAACTTGCTACTACAAGTACTTTGACAAATGGAGCTGGTTTAACATTCGGAGCTTGGTCTTCAGGTACTATCCCTACGTTGACTTGGGATCATGCAAATACAAGACTTTCTTCTAATAAAAATTTCTATGCTCCTATTATTAAGACAGGAAATATACACTTAGATAA